>OQVL01002076.1_pt1 | contig 12186 bp, 14 predicted proteins | sample 1691501 | NCBI WGS metagenome assembly OQVL01 (sample SAMN03418253, study PRJEB22391) | human gut metagenome | biome: human-gut; feature: organic feature; material: feces | host: Homo sapiens | place: Tanzania | collected 2013-01
ATTGAATGAAATTGATACAGAAATCAAAAATGCTTTCAATGAACTTGAAAACATCAAGAACAGTACAGAAGTAAAAGATGCAACTGATGCTGCACAAGATGTACTGGATAAAGCAACAAAAGAAGCTAAAGACACACAAGACAAGAGCAACACTCAAGCCTTCAACGATAAAGAAACAGCAGATAAAGATGCACAAGACAAATATAACGAAAGTGAAGCTGGATCTAAGAAAGTATTAGATGAAACTACAAAGGCTGCAAATGATACTTATGACGAATCTGTAAAAGACGCTAAAGGAGTACAAAATAAAGCAAATGAAGATGCTGACAACAAGTACAATGCAAGCGTTGAAAAAGCGGCAGAAGATATGAAGGCTAAAGATGAAGCACTCAAAGAGTCTACTGGTTTGAATGATGCAGAAGCTGATCTAAACAAAAAGACAGAAGAACAGAAAGCGGCAGAAACAGAATTAGAGAAGAAACAAGAACAACTTGCAACAGATCAAAAGGCACAAGCTGAAGCTGAAAAAGAAGTAGAAACACAGAAAGAAAATGTGAAGAAAGCTGAAGACAACTTGGCTGATGCAGAAAAGAAAGCAGATACAGCTCTCGATAACTACAACAACCATGCCAGAGAAGAAGACAAGATTGTAACAGAAACACCTGAACCTTCTCCAGAACCAACTGAGCCAGCTAAACCAACTCCAACACCAGAAGGCACAGAAGAAAAGAAAGAAGAAGCTGACAAGCAGAACAACGTCATCATGAACGCTCCTCACACCATGCAGGTGGTTTGCTCGGACACTTGGGACAGACCATATAGCAGACAGAGAGCAGCATTCCCATTGCCATACGATGATAAATATTGGCCGACCGCTTCAAAGGTTTTTATCTGTAGCTCCGTTTGTCGCATGCGGAATTGAAACAGAAAAAATCACAAGTGTACGGATATTCGGGTACTTGTCGGTTGGTGCGTTTGTCCTCTTTTCGACTTTGCTAATTCTTTTTCTCTAGGAAATTTTTGTGACTACCCAAATGAAAAACAATCGATTTTTTTTGTTGTGGGCCTGCGTCTGCATCGCCGCAAATCTGTTCTTTACTTTTTCAAAAGCATCATAAACGATTTTCTGAGCTACGCCCTTTTTGCCGTCATACATAACATTGTTGATAAGACGGGTGACAAGGGTTGAGTTGTAAAGCGGATCAGGCAAAACTTCACGTTTTGCGATATTGCCTCTTCTTGGCACTTCGCTTCCCTCCTTCATAGTAATGATATCATAGGTACTCAAGTGACAAAACCCTGTGGCGCCAATGGAGAAGCACATACATAATATATATACACTCTCACATTGATACGCAGCGTACCTTACCCTGCGCAGCCTGCAAGAAGATTCTGTCTTTCAAACTTTCCTTTTAAAAAGAGGAATTACTTTTTAGCAGCCTTCGGACGCTTAGCACCGTACTTTGAACGGGACTGCATTCTTCCGTTAACACCCTGAGTATCGAGTGTACCGCGGATGATGTGGTAACGAACACCGGGAAGGTCCTTAACACGACCGCCACGAATAAGAACAACGCTGTGCTCCTGAAGGTTATGACCGACACCGGGGATATACGAAGAAACTTCGATACCGTTTGTAAGACGAACTCTGGCGATCTTACGAAGAGCCGAGTTAGGCTTTTTCGGTGTAGCAGTCTTAACTGCTGTGCAAACGCCACGCTTCTGCGGTGAATTCTGGTCGGTAACAATGTTCTTCTTAGAATTGAGACCCTTGAGAAGTGCGGGAGCCTTTGCTTTCTTTTCGATAGTCTGTCTGCCGTTTCTAACTAACTGATTAAAGGTAGGCAAATACTACATCTCCTTTCTTGAATATTTTGACAGTGATCGGTTCTGCCCAAACGGACACATAATGAATCACATTATCAATCCTTGGTATTCTATCACTTTTGCATATTTATTGTCAAGTATTTTTGTAAAAATATTCTAATTATTTCTTGAGAAATAAAACTTTTAAAGAAAAAATATGTGATTCGGACGAAATCAAGGGTAATTTGCACCCGAAAAAGGGAAAGAGCCCGAATCAATCGAGCTCTTTTATTATAAATAGTATTACAGTTCCTCAACCGAAATAACTCCTTCGGAGGTGGATACCACTGTCATCAGCTTGTCGTGTGACAGCTTTTTCGGGAGCTGAAGCTGGAAAATTGCACAGGAATTGGTACCGGATTTTGTGATTTCAAGGTCAAGGATAATGACGCGATATGTTTTGAGCATACGGATAACCGAATCGAGATTATCCGTTCCCGAATATTCAACATAGATGTTGATGTTTCTTGCATTATCAAGAACCCAGTATTCAAATCTTGAGAAGAAAATTTCTGCAAGGAGGATGACGATTGTAGAAAGTACGGCAGCCTCAAAATACCCGGCACCGATTGCAAGACCGATGACAGCACAGGTCCAGAGACCTGCCGCTGTTGTAAGTCCTTTGACCTGACGTCGTTTGGTTACGATTATCGTGCCTGCGCCGATGAAACCGATACCTGCGACAACACCGGCACCGAGACGTGATACATCGGTATACAGGTGTAGATATGAAAACATAAAGTGGCTGATCATTGTTGTCATACAAGCACCGAGACAAATCAAAATATGTGTTCTGAAGCCTGCGGTACGGCGCTTATGCTCACGTTCGATACCGATTGCACCGCCGCATATAACCGCTAAAAACATTTTGATAAAAACAGAGATGGTAGTGACTTCTCTTAACGGATCTAAAAAATCAAACATAATCTTATACCTCCCTGTTAAATTTCGTCAACGACGGTTACAAAGTCGAATTTTGAAATTCTCGACATAACGTTTGAATGAGTTTCTTTCTTAGGTAATCTGGAAGAAATTACGGCTCCGATAGTAACGCCGTTAGACTGTTTTTCCCGTTGAATGTCAACATCAAAAATCTGAATATTCATTTCCTTAAATGTATTGATTATCTCTCCGAGATTTTCGATTTTTTCAAATTCAACGTAGAGATCCATATTTCGGGCGTTGGATATAACCCAAGAACTGATTTTTTCAAATACAATTGTCGTGAGCAAAATAAGCAAGAATCCAAGAATCGCACACTCATAATATCCTGAGCCGATGGCAAGACCCATACACGCCGACGCCCAAAGTCCGGCGGCGGTTGTGAGTCCTTTTATTTCCTGACGGCCCGTGACAATTATTGTACCGGCACCGAGAAAACCGATACCGCTGATAACTTTTGCACTGTATCTTGAAACGTCAACCTGTTTGCCCAACATTTTGGCGATTTCTTCCCACAGATTTCTCATAATGTATGTCTCGTAATGACTGAGTATCATAGTCAATGCTGCGCCGAGGCATACAATCATATATGTACGGCTTCCCGCAGCTCTGTGCTTATGACCTCTTTCAAGACCGATCAGGCCGCCGAAGAAAACGGCGAGGAAAATCTTAATTATTAACGCCGGCATTGTGACACCACGAATTGGATCAAAAAAGGGGATTAGAGAATCCATTGCGTTACCTCCGATATGTGTTTATATAATAATATGGGCGGACGTGAAATTTGTTCCACGCCCGCTACTGATATGATGTCAAATTATACCACAAATTTTTGGTAAAGTCAAGGAATTTTGTCGGAATTATCGACAAACAATAATGCGGAGGTGAGAGTGTGAAAAACGAAAAAGAAAAAGTTTATCTTCCGATAGACGAGCCTGTTATGCACGATCCCGAAAGCTGTGCGGATATATTGCATAAGTACGGGACTTATGAGATTCAGCCGACCTCGGCTACCGAGAACAGCTTTCCGAAGGTTGCGCAGGGATTGGCAAAGGAAAAGAACAGGGTAAATAAAAAATCCGACTCCCGTTAAGAGAGTCGGAAACTTTTTTGAAAATCAATACTTGTAAGTATTCTGCTGAGTCCATGCGCCGTGAACCGTTGCTGACGGCTTGAGACCGATAACGTTTGCTGTACCCGTGCCGTTAAGCGGCTGATTGATTGAGCTGGAAACGAGCGTTCCGTTTGCATTAACAGTAGCCTTGAGAGTTACTCCGGGATAGTTAATATCTGCCTGAGTAACCTTGATCGGTCCGAGGTCAACGCTTGCAAGATCAAGCGGAGCTGCGCACTGATCGGCATACTTCGGCTTCGGATTTTCAAGAGTTGTCTTTTCTGCGATTGTAACGATTGTTACAAGGTAATTTGAACCGCTCTTTGTAATGCTTGCCGATTTAACGCCGGCAGCTTGAAGTCTTGTTCTCGGGAGGAAATCCTCAGCTTTAGTCTTGTCGGCGGCAACACCGTTTGTAAATGTGTTTGTGTATGTAGACGGCTTTGCGTACTTTGAAAGAACACTTTCGTTGATGATCTTCTTAAGCGTGTTGTTATTCGGCTTCATTGTGTCGACAACGATTGAAATAGCCTCATTCTTTGTGACAGTGAGCTTTTTAACCTTTGCGGTAGCCTTGATAGAATTGTTGTAGTAAGCAACTATCTGCGCTTTGGAATACTTTGTGGGGTCGGAAGCCGTATTTGTCTTTCCGCCTGTTGAAGTCTTTCCGCCTGTGGGTGTGCTCGCTGAAGATCCGCCGTCGGTTGCGCCTGCATTCGGATCGGCCGCAGGATCGGTTGCGTCGGTGCCTGTGCCGTTGTCGCTCGGTGCAGCCGGATTGTCGGTTGACGGAGCTGCATTGTCGCCGCCCGCAGCAGTGCTGCTGCCGTTGCCTGACGAGGATGCCGGCGCAGCAGGAGTCAGCTTAGCAACATCAACCATAGCAGAGCTGTATTTGCCGATTGCAATTGTTGCGCAAACGCAGATTGCAATAACGCAAAGCAATGCAGTTACTGATTTGAATACTGTTTGTTTCATTGTTAATAACCCCCGTTTTTTTTAGCATTAATGCTGTTTTATTAATAGCGTTATGCCATTAAATCCGATTTACATATTCATAATGATCACGGCGCAGATAACACAGAGTGCAACCATTATGAAATTAAGGTTTCCGGAAATATAGTTTTCCTTTTTCTTATGTATTCCGTCAAGCAAAACCACGGCGGCAATTGCAAGAATGAAAATTCCAAAGAAGATGGAAGTGAATTTACCGAAAAACATTGCGATGAGAAAAGCGAGAAAAGATATCATCGAAATAATTGTGACAATGAGCCACGGAACAGTGATCTTTTCGGTGAAGAAGCCCGATTCGGATTTCTTCTTTTTATTGTCTGCCAATACTAACCACTCCTGTCTATAAAATGATATCAAAATTTTCAAGTTTCGTCAAGGTTCTTTTAACGTTGATGTCGTATACATTTTGCACAAAAATTAGTCGAAAATTATGTTTAACTTTAAAGATTAAATCTGTGACTTTTCGATAAAACTGTGTTATAATACTAACGGTTAATGTAATTTTTATTGATATTCAATAAAATATCATCGGAAGGCGGAGTTTATCGGTTGTTTGAACAGGTAATTAATTTCGAGCGTATGGAGCAGGCTGTGAGCCTCTTCGGCAGCTTTGACGAGAATATAAAGTACATAGAAAAGAAGTATTCGGTTTCTGTCGTGTGCCGTGGAGCCGAGATGAAGATAAGCGGCGAGGCTGAAAATGTTTCGCTTGCCGTCAGAGCGGTGAACGGACTGCTCGATCTTATCAATAAGGGCGAATCGCTCAATGAACAGAATGTCCGGTACGTTACGTCGCTTGTCGACGACGGGTACGAGGATCAACTCAAGAATATGAACGGCGACTGTATTTGTATGACAACAAAGGGCAGACCCGTTAAGCCGAAAACACTCGGTCAGGAAAAATATGTTCAGGCAATACGTGACAACACAATTGTAATCGGCGTCGGTCCTGCCGGCACGGGCAAAACATATCTTGCCGTTGCGATGGCGGTCAGCGCATTCCGTGCCAAGGAGGTCAACAGAATTATCCTGACACGCCCTGCGGTCGAAGCCGGCGAGAAGCTGGGATTTTTGCCGGGTGATCTTCAGCAGAAGGTTGACCCGTATTTAAGACCGCTTTACGACGCACTTTTCGATATGCTCGGCGCCGAGAATTTTCAGCGGTATCAGGAACGAGGCAATATCGAGGTAGCTCCGCTCGCATATATGCGCGGACGAACCCTTGACGACAGCTTTATTATTCTTGATGAGGCGCAGAACACCACAACGGAGCAGATGAAAATGTTCCTGACACGTCTCGGATTCAATTCAAAGATGGTCGTTACGGGTGACATAACGCAAATTGACCTGCCCGACGGAAAGCGTTCGGGACTGGTTGAAATAACCAAGATACTCAAAAATGTAGACGATATAAAAACAGTAAGATTTTCCGAGAAGGATGTTGTACGTCACAAGCTGGTACAGGATATCATCAGGGCGTACGAAAAATATGAGGAGGCAAAGAAAAGACGATGAGCGATAAGATTAAGGTTATTATCACAAACGATCAGAAGGAAGTTAAGATACCGACAGGAGTAAGAATGTTGATTCGCCGCTGCTGTAACGCGGTTCTTGTCAACGAGCATTTTGAGGGCTCGGCAGAGATCAGCGTTCGCTTTGTCGACGACGAAATAATTCACGAGCTTAACCGTGAGTACCGCCATGTTGACAGAAGCACGGACGTGCTCTCTTTCCCGCTCGGTGAGAACGGCGAATACGATATTAACCACGATACGGGTGCAAAGGTTCTCGGAGATATCGTTATTTCGATGCAGCACGCAGTTATGCAGGCTGACCTTTACGGCCATTCTCTTCAGCGTGAAATCGCATTCCTTACGGTACATTCAATGCTTCATCTTCTCGGCTATGATCACGAGGCAGAGGGACTTGAAAGGGTTCGTATGCGTGAAAAGGAAGAGGCTGTCCTCACCCAGCTCGGACTTAAAAGAAACGACAGCTACTATTCGGAGGATAACTGATGACAAAGACCGCATTTATTGCCATTGTCGGTTGCCCTAATGTCGGAAAATCGTCGATTCTTAACCGTCTGCTCGGTCAGAAAATTGCCATAGTTTCAGATAAGCCGCAGACAACGAGAACCAAAATTATGGGCGTTCTCACAGAGGGTGACACTCAGCTTGTATTTACCGACACCCCCGGCTTCCACAGACCGAGGACGAAGCTCGGCGAAAAGATGGTTCAGGCTGTTTCCGACAGCGTTTCGGGCGTTGACGCCTGCTTGTTTGTCGTTGAGCCCGAGGGAGAACTGAGAACCGCAGAGCTTGAGCTTGTCGAAAAATTCAAAAAGCAGAAGATGCCCGTTATCCTCGCAATCAATAAGGTTGACACACTTCCCGATAAGGAAGTGCTTATGGAAAGAATACTCGAACTTTCAAAAATATATGATTTTGAGGCAATCGTTCCTGTTTCAGCTTTGAGGGGAATAAATATGGACGAGCTCCTCGGCGAGCTTAAAAAACTTGCGGAGGAAAGCGTTTTCTTCTTCCCGGAGGACACGCTGACCGATCAGCCCGAGCGTGTTATTGCGGCGGAGATCATCCGTGAAAAGCTCCTCAGAAATCTTGACAGAGAGATTCCGCACGGAGTTGCCGTCAGCATTGAAAAAATGCGTGAGCGTGAGAATTCGGATATAATGGATATAGAGGCTGTTATATATTGTGAAAAGGACAGCCACAAGGGAATTATAATCGGCAAAAACGGAGCTATGCTCAAGCGCATTTCCACAAGAGCAAGGGAGGATATGGAAAAATTTTTCCAGTGTCATATTAACCTGCGCTGTTGGGTCAAGGTGAAAGAGGGCTGGCGCAACCGTGAGGGACTGATTCACAATTTCGGTCTTGATTAAGGTACACGGTGCCGCTTTAAAAATAGGCGATCAAATGACGGTGGTTTTCATTACCATTCGTAAAATTAAATAATTAAAATGATCCCTGCAAATAATTATATTTGGAGGGATTATTATATGAAAAACAGTTATAAGGATCTTGCCGCATGGGATAAATTTGCCTCAAGCGGAAAGATTTGCGACTATCTTCAATACAAGCATATTTCAACACAGGAGAGCAAGAATGAAGTTTCGGACGGACGGACTGATAATCAGGGAACAGCAGACGGGCGAGGATGACCGTCTTGTAACCCTGCTGACCCGGGACCACGGCGTTATCAGAGCCTTTGTTAGAGGTGCCAAGAGAATAAAGAGCAGATCGCAGAGTGCTACTCAGCTCTTTGCCTACGGTACCTATTCTATTTACAGGGGCAGAGACGCCTATTCGGTAGACGAGGCTCAGACAAAGGAGATCTTTTTTGATCTCAGAAACGACATTGAGGCTCTCGCACTGGCGCAGTATTTCTGCGAGCTTGCAGGTGAGCTTGCTCCCGTTGAGGACGACGCGGATGAATTTCTGCGGCTTATCCTCAACGCTCTACATATGCTTATGAACAAAAAAAGACCTCAGCCGCAGCTTAAAGCGGTTGTTGAATTGCGATTACTGTGTCTTGCGGGTTATATGCCCGATCTCGTCGTTTGCGGCGACTGCGGTGAGGAATACGAGGGTGATTTCCTTTTCAGTCCCGTGGAGGGTCGGATTTTCTGCGAAAAGTGCAGATCAAGACACTCGGGAATAATACTTCCGTCGGGAGTATTACGTGCGATGAGGCATATATGTTACAGCGAGAACGAAAAGCTGTTTTCGTTCACCCTCGGAGAAGAGAGCCTGAATATGCTCAGCGACGTGACGGAAAAATTCCTGCTGGCACAGACATCAAAGAAGTTTAAAACTCTGGATTTTTATAAAGTAATGAAAGGATGAGCAAAATGAACCGACATCATCTTGCACTTGAACTTGACAAGGTGCTTGAGCTACTGGCTCGGCATACCTCATGCGAGGATGCTCGGCTTGCCGCTCTTAACCTTGAACCGCAGTCCGAGCTTGCCTCGGCGCAGGCGCTTATGAATCAGACGAGGGACGCCCATATGCTCCTTGCCCGTTTCGGCGGACCTGCCTTCGGCGGACTTACAAACGTTAATAACGCACTTTACCGTGCGGATGCGGGCAGTACGCTAAGTCTCAAAGAGCTTCTTAACGTTGCGTCGGTTCTTCACGTTATAAGAACGATTTCGCAGTGGAGGAGCACAAACGAGGGCGTAGCGACGGTACTCGATATCTATTTCAACGCCCTTGTCCCGAACAGATTCCTTGAGGATTCCATAACGACGGCGATCATCTCCGAGGAGGAGATTGCAGACAACGCATCTCCGACGCTTGCGGATATCAGAAGAAAAATTCGTACTCAGGAATCAAAGGTAAGGGATCAGCTCGGTAAATATACTCATAATTCAAATTTCTCGAAGTATCTTCAGGACAACATTATTACAATGAGAAACGGCAGATACGTTATCCCCGTCAGGAACGAGTATAGAGGAGAGGTCCCCGGTCTTGTGCACGACACTTCATCGAGCGGCGCAACGGTTTTCATTGAACCGATGCCGATAGTCGAAGCTAATAACCAGATTAAACTGCTCAAAAATAAGGAAGAGGACGAGATTGACCGCATCCTTGCCGAGCTTTCGGCGAATGTCGGCAGCTTTGCCAATTCGATTAAGAGCAGCTATGAATGTGCGGTTGAGCTGAATCTCATCTTTGCAAAGGCTCAGCTTGCATATGCGATGAGAGCGAGCGTGCCTCAGCTTAATAATGAGGGTATTATCGAGCTCAGAAGAGCAAGGCACCCGTTGATTGATAAAAACAAGGTCGTCCCCGTTGATATCAGCCTCGGAACAGACTTTGACACAATAGTTATCACAGGTCCGAACACGGGCGGTAAAACCGTCTCGATTAAGACCATCGGTCTTATGTCGCTTATGGCGATGTGCGGACTTATGCTCCCTGTTGACGACAGGAGCAGAATATCGGTGTTCGACCACGTGCTTGCCGATATCGGCGATGAGCAGAGCATTGAGCAGTCTCTTTCAACGTTCTCGTCCCATATGACAAAGATTGTGAGTATACTGGAAGAAGCCGATGACAGAAGCCTTGTGCTGATTGATGAGCTCGGCGCGGGAACCGATCCGATCGAGGGTGCGGCGCTCGCCGTGTCGATCCTCGAACAGCTCAGGAATCAGGGGGCAAAGATTGCGGCGACAACGCATTATGCCGAGCTTAAATCCTATGCCTTGCAGACTCCCGGTGTAATAAACGGAAGCTGTGAATTTGACGTTCAGTCGCTCAAACCGACTTACAGGCTGTTAATAGGCATCCCCGGTCGTTCAAATGCCTTTGCAATTTCAAAAAGGCTCGGTATCAGCGATGAAATAATCGAGCACGCACAGGAGCTTGTTTCAAACGAAAACGTTCGCTTTGAGGACGTCGTAGACAGGCTTGAACAGAGCCGTGCGAAGATGGAAAAGGAACGTGAAGAGGCGAGGAAAATTCGTGAGGAAGCCGACCGTGAGCTTGAAAAGGCACAGAAGTTGAAAGCGGATATCGAAACTCTCAGGCAAAAGGAGCTTGAGGACGCTAAGGGACAAGCAGTCAGGATAACGGAGCAGGCGAAGCGTGAGGCATATCAGCTGCTCAACGATCTTGAAATGCTTAAAAAACAGCAGGCTAAGGAGAAAAACGCCGCCGAGATGGCACGCCGTGCAAGGGCGGTTATCAAAAAGGATCTCAATGCGATCGACTCAGCGTCCGACCCGATTGTGGCACTCGGAAACGACGAGGATTACGTACTGCCACGTCCGCTTAAAATCGGCGATACGGTAATCATAGCCGATATCGGAAACGAAGCAACCGTTGTCACGTTGAAAGATAAAAAAGGACTTGTCACCGTTCAGATGGGAACGATGAAAACAAGAGTCAAGGAAGAAAATCTGCGGCTTATCGAGAAGAAAAAGAGCGCTGAAAAGAAACGCACCGTTGCCACGGGAAGAATGGAAAGCCGTATGAATATGAAGGCTCAGACAAGCGTTGATCTCAGGGGAATGACGGTCGAGGAGGGCATATTGGAGCTTGACCGCTACATTGACCATGCGCTGAGAATGGGCATAAACGAATTTACGGTAATTCACGGCAAGGGTACGGGTGTACTGCGCTCGGCTGTCAGGGATTATCTCAAAAAATCAAAGTATGTTAAAACTTCACGTCTCGGCACGTTCGGAGAGGGAGAGGACGGAGTAAGCATTGTCACACTCAAATAGCAGATACAAATTATTTATGGCGTTCGCAATGCTTGCTTTCGGTACATTGGGACCGTTTGTCAACAACATAAACTTCCCGTCGTCATTTATTTCTCTTACGAGGGCGGTCACAGGAAGCCTTTTTATCGGCATATTTATGGCAGTCAGCGGTCACGGATTCGACAGAAAGGCGATCGGGAAAAATCTTAAGCTGTTGATTCCGTCGGGAATAGCTATGGCGTTCAACTGGATATGCCTTTTTGAGGCATACAGATTCACGGGTGTTACGGTCGCAACGCTCTGTTACTATATGGCGCCCGTTATTGTTGTTCTTGCTTCACCGTTCATTCTCAAGGAACGTTTGACAGGGGCAAAGGCAGTCAGCGTTATTGTTGCCGTTATCGGAGCGGTGCTTATTTCCGGTATTGTCACGGGCGCAACAAAGAGCGTAAAAGGAATTATGCTCGGACTTGCCGCAGCCGCTTTATACAGCACGGTTATTGTTATCAATAAATTTGTCCGTGATCTTTCACCCGTTGAAACAACCTTTGTTCAGCTCTCGGTTGCCGCAGTAACGATGATTCCGTATGTACTGCTGACCGAGGATGTAACGGCTTTTGTTTTCGATACAAAGTCGGTTGTATTTATGCTGATAGTCGGCGTGTTCCACACGGGAATTACATATATGATTTATTTTTCATCCGTGCAGAAAATTCCTGCGCAGACGACCGCTGTGTTCAGCTACATAGATCCGGTTACTGCGATTATCGTTTCCGCAGTTGTCCTCGGCGAAAGGCTTGACGCTGTTCAGATTGTCGGAACGATTCTGATCCTCACCGCAACGCTTTTTAACGAGTTTGCCCCGATGCTAAGGGAAAAGCTCCGAAAGGGCAGTTGAAAGTCAGCAGAAATTTATTTTAGCGTGGGCTCCTCCTTGGGGTAGCGAAGTGTCGACACGGCAGTGAATGACAGTCCGGTGGACTGTCAGAGCCGTGGCGTGACCGAGCCGCAGCGA
>OQVL01002077.1_pt1 | contig 12186 bp, 17 predicted proteins | sample 1691501 | NCBI WGS metagenome assembly OQVL01 (sample SAMN03418253, study PRJEB22391) | human gut metagenome | biome: human-gut; feature: organic feature; material: feces | host: Homo sapiens | place: Tanzania | collected 2013-01
GTGATGACAATCTGGTCTGTTGCCAACCCTTTTTCAACCAGATCGAGAGCAAGTGCATCTGCCATTTCTCGAAGAACAAGCTTTGCTGTCGCGGCATCATACGGACAACTCAAGACCTGTCCAGAACTCAAACTACTACTGCTGGGGCGATATTCCTTAATTGCAGCAATGGTCGTTGGTTCCCAACCCCATGAGTGATCGATGAGCAGTTCCGCGTTCTTTCCGAAGAGACGATAAAGCAGACTTTCATCTCGTACAGACTGACGGGCCACATCTCCCATCGTGAGCATCCCGTAGGACTCAAGTTTCTTGGCATAACCCTTTCCGACTCTCCAAAAGTCCGTCAGAGGACGATGAGTCCAGAGTTTGTGTCGGAATATCATCTCGTCCAGTTCGGCAATACGCACACCATTCTTATCTGCAGGAATATGCTTGGCTACAATGTCCATTGCAACCTTGCAGAGAAAAAGGTTTGTTCCAATGCCGGCTGTTGCTGTGATACCAGTATTCTCTAATACCTCTTGGATCATCTTTGCGGCAAGTTCGCGAGGAGAAAGTTTGTAGATGCCCAGATAGTTGGTCACATCCATGAATACCTCATCGATGGAATACACGACAATATCTTCCGGAGCAATATACTTGAGATATATCTGGTATATGCGGTTGCTGTATTCCATGTAGTGCGCCATTCTCGGCGGAGCGGTGATGAAATCTATCGCCAGAGAAGGATCTGCCTGTATCTCAGAAAAGAAATGCGATGAGCCGTTGAACTTATGTCCCGGCGCCTTGTATTGCCGACTTGCATTTACCTCGCGTATACGCTGCTTGGCTTCGAAGAGCCTGGCTCGTCCCGAGATGCCATAGCTTTTGAGAGAAGGCGTCACCGCGAGACATATTGTTTTGTCTGTCCGACTTTCGTCCGCAACGACAAGATTGGTGTCGAGCGGATCCAATCCTCGTTCTCTACACTCCACTGATGCGTAGAAAGACTTCAGGTCAATGGCAATGTATGTTCGTTCCCTCATGGTGCTTCTCCCCCCCCAACTTATTTTTCTTCGTTTCCATTTCTATTATACGTTTTTTCGTTCGAGCGGGCAAACGGTTTTTGCTTTGCAGACAGAGAAAAGAGCAGGCCGATAGACCTGCTCTTTTGGAAAGATTATAGACTATCTTTATTACATGCCTATACCGTCAACAGGCGCCATCAGTACACGTCCGGTACCACGATAGACATTTACCAAACCCTCACCGGATGCAGCAGAACCGATGAGCGTTTTCCCGGCTCGCTCGACAGTAAACTGCAAAGACTCGCTCCATGCAATCGCAAAGTTGCCGTCGATCTTCAGGACATCATTAAGTAAGTCTACACATACCAATTCGGAATACGGTACAGGAGACTCAATACACAGTTTGCCCACGCCGTGCAAACACAAATTGAAGAGCCCTTCCTTACCCGCTACAGCCGAAGATATATTCGAACGAGCGACAATTTTCTGCTGCAGAGATGATTCACATGCCATAAACAAACCATCATCGAGAACGATACCGCCATTCCACGAGCCTACATCTAGCAGAATCAGATGCTTGTATGTAGGCTCGAGCACCAGGAGTCCGTCACCGCTATACTCCGGTTTGATGACGCTTTCTTTGGTTACGGCACCACGGAATGTCTTACCAATCAAATCGCCTACGCCCTTGATGCCGGACACTGCGCTGACGTTGCCGGCCATCCACTGCATCGCGCCTGCCTGTACAACGATATTACCGTTTGCCTGAGCAAGCTGACAAACCAACTGTCTGCGGCGAACATTCATCTCGCCGCAGAAGTAAGCCTGTATAGCATCTTCCGGTGTGACGCTCATATCGCGCTGATACTCGACGACGTCAAAGCAGCCGCAGCGATCGATAATCTTGCAGTTGCCATCATCGCCAAAATGATGAATCACATAAGACATTGTTCTTCCTCCTTATAAAATTACAACTTATTCTCGAGTAAGAAGCTTTTTGATGCCATTTAACAAGTTGAGAACGCAGGGCATCTTCGACTGTTTGTTCCCGTCGAGCATTTTCAAATAGAAGTCCGTCTGTTTCTCCATCAGAAAAGCATAACCGTTTGCCACACACCGTATATACAGACCAATAGCCAAAATCATCTTCAAAACCTGAAGTAATTGTGCAGCCCCTTTCAGCTTAACCTATCCGTTTGTTGACACCGGGATTAAATGTCCAATTCAGGATGTCACGATTATCTGAACAGTTCATCTAGCTTTTGCTGAAGAGTGCCATCCTTCGCATAGGGAAGAGCATCTACCTGTCTGGAATTATGTTTAATGTCCTTTGCCTCTTCATTAAAGCCGAGGAGAGTATTCAATCTATTACCGCCTTTTCATCAACGCACATGCTTTTTCACCTATGCCATACAGCTTTTCTCCTGTTGCGATACGTTGATATTCATGATGGTCTATATCAAATACAACCATCTCTCGTATGGCGAGCAAATAAATCACTGAATAATGCAGTGGAGTTTTATTGATTGCTTCCAATTTCTCCGATAACGCATTGAACATCCCAACATCAGCACCATCATCACCGCAGAATGGAGACATCTGGATAGAATAATGGCAGAACTATCTATAAAAAACTTGAAGAGTGGGTCCTCATATGTACATTGGAACGGAAGTTACAGAAAAATTACCACACCGTCGCTCTGTTATTACAAGGATAAAAAACAATATCTTCCGCTTATCGAGAAATCAGGCTACCTTATTTTGAATGGAAAATACTGGACTTACAGCAGCTCTTTATTCAGCACTATATGTGTCCGGTACAATGGCAAAACCTATGTAGTGCCGAACAATGTTGAGCCGGCATACGCAGTTCTCTCTGGCTCAATAACATCCACCAGCACATCAAGAGATAAGGAAGGCAGCGGAAGTTACTCGCAGACTATAAAAGTGTCCTATAAAGTCGATGTCTCTACCGTCGGACATTTCAGCGGAGAATACAGGCTTTCATTTTCCGTAACACAAACTCAAGGAATGGCGTATTCAAAAACCATAGGCGGAACTGAAAGCGGAAGCATAGCTAGCGGCTCTGTGTCAAAGACAGCCACCTGCAAGATAAAATATCAGGGAGGAAATTCCTCTGCGACAGTATCGGTCAGAGTGTCTTTGACAGATTCAAAGAACGGCACGGAGCTGGCGTATACAACAGTAAATCTTACATCACCGTGGACTTACAGCACAGGCGGAGGAGGTTCAAGTGAAGAATAACCTATTGCAAACAAAACATCCAAAATACTTTGTGCGACCGGAACTTTATATTCAGCAGGCAGCCGTAACATTCAACGCAACCTGCAATTCCCATTGTCTTTCCTGTTCAGGAGCTGTTACAGGTGAGCCGGAAATGCCTATTGAGAAAGTCAAGGAAGTTATGAATATGATTCTCCACGAAATGCGGATAAGGGATGTGTTCATAGCCTGCTCCGCAGAGCTTACACTGTACTCAAAACTGCTGGAGATTGTATCTTATGTTGACGAGGTGCGGCTTCCGTATCTAAGAGTAACCCAGGACACCAACGCCAGATATATTCCCAAGGGATTTATAGAGGCGTTGAACGCAATGCAGAATTACTGGACTATAAGCATTTCCTTATGGGGCGGAAACTCCGAGGAATGGCAGAAATATCAGGGCAAGGGAAACTGGGAGCAGCAGAAAAAGAATATCGAAAGATACCTTACCGAACTTAAAATCCCGCCCGCTTTCTCTATGCCGGCGATAACTGACGAGCAGAGAGAAAGCACCCTGAATTTTATAACCTCCGAGATTGAGAAATGCGGTCTTAAATATGTGATTGACAGCAACTCTCTTTCAGATTCATACAAGCACTACAAGGAACATGGAGTTGTTCCTATCAATATCAGAAAATTCAGAGGTGCGGCGACAGAGAATGACAGCAAGACGGCAGAAGCGAACTATTATATTCACAGCAGGGAAAATGCGTCTGTCATAGAAACAAATCCATATAAGGACAGGAACAACTGCCACTTCCCCTATGCGTCATTTTTTGTTGACTGTGCAGGATATGTATACCCATGTATCAACGAAAACAATCACCGGGAGAGTGCAATCGGGAATGTAAATGACTATTCGCCATTCAATATGAAGGCTTATATAGAAATGGTTCATTCGGAGAAAGGGATTGCTTTCTGGAAAAACAATTTTCTTCCCGGAAAATTTCCGTGTGAAAACTGCCGGAGCTGTCCTAGCCGCGATGCTTATTAATTCAGGAGAATAAAAATGAAATATCTTATTGACGGAGTGAACAAAAGCGTTCTTTCCCTTGCAAACCAGTACAAACATCTTAGACAGGACGACGAGTTCAAGGTTTTTGATGACTGCTTCTCAAATATAGAAGGTCTTGACCTTGTTCAGATAAATAATTTTTATGTAGACGAGGATGGGAATAAGGTCAAAGTAGAGAGGTCTGATAATGACAGCAGACGGATGAAGATTACGACCGACTTTGATTCTGCTCTTGAATGGTGCGACTGCTATGTTACATTCCGTTCTGTTCCGTATGAGATTACAATCCAGTCAGACCTGGAGAACGCCGAAAAGCAGGTAAATGCTCTTCTTTCGAGGATAGAACAAGCCCGCTCGGCAGGGAAAAAAATATACCTAGGAAACCGCTTTTCCGAAGAGTTTTCAGAAATAGCCGGCACCTATGAGAACTGCATAAATCCGCATATAACGAAAGAAAATCTTGAAGAGATAAAGGATTATTCATTCTTCTTCAAGGGAACATATCCTTATTTTGGGTTCAATACAACAATGATAGTTGGAACGAACTCTGTTTCGGGAAAATTCAGCTGTGCATTGAAAGCGAAAAAACATTACGAAGATTTGGGAGAAAAAGTGATTTTAATCCATACGGAGGAAACATATCCGTTTCTTGACGACCAGAACGGCACTGTGTACGGCTTCTGCCGAAACTTCTCCGATCTCACCACTGATGAAGATTTTACTTATCTCCAGAGCCTTGTTGCAAAAATATACAACGAACAAAGACCAGATAGAATAATTTTTGTAACGCAGTCAGGATTCGGCATTGACGGAGTAATCAGCTCGTATCAAGATTCGGACAACGGCTATAAGATGAAAGGTTTGTGGGATGTATTCATTACAAGGTCGTTCGGGCTTGACGAGGTAATTGTGTCTGCAAACTGCAACAGACTTGACCTTGCAAGACGACTTGTTGAATATTACAACGTAAAAAACTCAAGGGTAAATGCGAGCATGGTTTATGTAAATCCTTGCATTTATGACGCCGGCGAAACCATCGAATATGTAACAGATGATAAGACCAAGTTTTATAAGGCTCAGCAGAAATGCCGAGCAAAGGAACTTGAACTCCAGTTAAAAGGATTTGCTCTTGAACATCCTGAAATAGATATTCAGTGCGATTATTGCGGCATTACAGATAAAGTCATGGAATTCAAGACAAGAGAGGATTTTAAGTATCTTTGTGCAAGCAGTTATGCCGCAAAAATACTCTCTGGAATAAAAACCATATTGTCTAGTGATATTGCAGAACTCGTCGTAGAGGAGATAAAAACTCAAGCAGAGGAGCTTCATTCTGAATACGGCATTTCAGACGAGGATTTTAATAAAATCAAAGAAGAAGGATTCAGTTTTTCCGTGAGCGACAAGCCGCAGGAAGAAAGTGAATCTTGACGTGTTGAAATAAAATAAAAAAGTCAGACACAGCAGCGGCTGTGCAAGGAAAGTTATGTCAAAGGACATAAAAAGAATCAACACGTTCTTCAGGACAGCACTGAAGGATGATGTTGATTCGCTCAGAGAGAGGATTATCCTGTCTCAGAGGCAGGAAAGAATTTTTGATATGTTCTATGTCAAAAAGAACGATATTGGATTTATAGCTGATTCGCTCAATGTATGCGTGTCTGTGGTGAATGATGAGCTTAGGCTGATAAGAGGGAAAATTCTTAGGGTTATCTAGCTACGAGTGGTCATATATCGTAAATTTCGGGTCTACATATAAGACATCTAATTTTTCCTCATTTCTTATACAGAGCATTGGGGCTTGACCAGAATAACGAAATGAAAGCACATTTTTGCCGTTATACTCTTCTGGAATAGAAACATCAAGACAACCTCTTTCAATTATTTCTGAGCCACATCCATCTCGGCTTGAACTTTCTATTTCAGACCATGGAAGTTTACTCAATTTGCACAAGGTTTTTATTAATGCTTTGTAATCTCTTGCTTCACAAATTTCAAGTCCATAATCTTTTTGAGAGAAATTCCTAAAAGAGAAATATGGAAAAGATTCTGTTTCTCTATCACTCTTTATATAAAGTTCTGTCTTATCTTTTTCCAAATTCATATTTATCTTTAAAATAATCAAATATAGCTTCGTTCGTTATTACAATATTCTTTTTATTCGGAATATATGCGTTCTTCCATGGAGATTCTTGATGAGTTTTATTTATAAGACGAGTGCCGCTCATTTTTCCGTAATAATCCAATACCATACTGACTGTTTTTAACTCATCTTCTGTTAAATTATTTTTTGTTTTTTGAACAGGAATAGAATCAAGTCCATATTTCTTGAACTTGTGATATACATTTGGTACTACTGGACCATATTGCCAAGCCTGTATCTCATCAGTAAATAATGGCTTTGTTGATGATTTGTTCAATACAAGATGAACTGCCTGACAATAATAGAGAAGTTTCTGAACTTTTAAATTGTCTAAAGGCTCGCTATTTACCATATAGCAAGCTACATCATACGCCTTGCACATAACTACCTCACTTGTCTAAAGACAAGATTTTTTTCTCGCATAACCAACTTATGCCTTTTGTTTACCGCCTAAATTATACAATAAGATACATCTTAGCAACAGAAAAAACAACAAATTTTACAAATATATTTTTTCCGCATAATTTTCCCACGTATTCTGCATAAAATCCGCATTTATTGGTCTTTGTTTTGTCTTATGATTTGTATAAATCAAAGTTCTAATGAACTGAGAGGGAGGATATAGCTATGGAAGTAAAGACTGAATCAGGCTCAACTTTCAATGCGGCAGGCAGCGGAACAACTGCTCTCGGTATAGTAGGTACTGTACTGGGAGGACTTGCGACTGTTATGAGCGGCAACGGTCTCCTTGGAATTGGAGCGAATGCAGGAGGAACAAGAGGTATGCCTAATGCAAATGACAGCAACACTTTTGTTTCCAAGGCTGAGCTTGAAATGACACAGGAACTTGCAAAAAAAGATTCTGAGATTGCACTCTTGAAATCAGAACAGAACACTGAAATCAAGATTGCGGATGTCTATGACAGACTGATTTCAAAAATCAACCAGAACCAGAAGGAACAGTCGGAATGGAACGCACAGCAGTCTGTAAACAACGCCACAATTTCTGCCGCTATCGCTACAAACGCCCAGAGCATAGCGTCATTGCAGAACTGTTGCAGCCAGATTACAAAACTTGTTATTCCAAACAGTGCTGTATGTCCTGGCTGGGGCAACGTTACTGTAACACCGGCGACAGCTTCCACAACGGCATAGCCTAAAGCAAGTGTCGGAGGGAGTGAGGTAATCTATGAACGGACTTGATTTTTCAAATATCCTGCAAAATAACTTTAGGACGGACTTCTGGAAGAGATATGACGATGTTATCAATTGCTTGTCATCTGAACAGAGAGATTTTGTTTCTAGGCAGAAAAATGTTATACAGGCTAAAAATTTGATGTATCAGGAGTTCATAGATTACCTTTTTGAAATCAACAAGGATGCTTTTGTGTCTGTCTCTGACGGAGTTCATAAAAACATTGTGAACAAATATATCAACGAGATAAAAAATGCGGCAGATAGTTATGTGTCAAGGACAGAGCAGCTTGAAAAAGAAAATGAAGAGCTGAAAGCACAAATTAAGAAAGTCCTGGAGGAATGTGGCAATGCTAAACCAGTGGCAGCAAATGGAAGTGGACGAGTTCGAGAAGATAATTCTAAAAAGGCTTTTCGGCAGAACGGAAATTCCAGACTCAACAGCGATGATTCTGAAGGCGTTAAGAATTGACCCGAATCATTATATAAGGGAGTTTGAGGAAAGAATTGAGCCTTTTTTAAAGGAAACTGGAGAATGCGACGGTCAGTTTTTAAAAAGAACATTAAAAGTCTGGAAACCTGGAATTGCAAGAATAATAGATATTCCTGAGCAGGATTTCAGACTTCAAGATTTCGCTGATACACTGCTGACATTGGTTTTCGGACACGCATAGGCACATTTTTCCGAGAGGAAGGGAGATTAACAATGGAATTTGGAAAACTTATCCAGAAAGCAATGATGGCTGAAAATGTCGACAAGAAAGAGCTTTCAGACCTTATCGCCATGTTGCTGGAAAATAATGAGTCAAAGCACGCTGCGTACGTGAAGCTCTATGATTACATCTATGGTGATACCTTATGCCGAGACAAGTGCGAGGAATGGGTTGAATCTATGGTGTCTGGAAATGAGCACGGTCAGAAATGGTCGATTGAGGAAATTGAAAGCCTTGCAAAAAGACTTGAGATTGATTTCAGCGACTTCACGAAGTACGAGTTCTACGCTGTAGTTCACATGATGAACTATGACTATAAAGACGCTTTTACCTCAATGGGAACGACTCTTGATGCCACAGGCTGTGCTAAACTCGCACTCGCATGGTTCAATGACGAGGACGCACCAAGCGGAAAGACAAAGAACTATTATTTTCACGTTGTGTGCGGTGAGTAGCACCGGACTCGACATGATATTTCGCCGCTCCCTGCACCACAGGGAGCCTTTTTATAACCGCGGAGAAATATTTAACATTAATATTACCCTGTTATATGATTCAGTAAGAAATGGCAACCGGGGGAATCAATGAGTTCTGATGAGAAAAACATAGAACAAAACAATTTCGGGGTAATCAACGTGCGGTTAAAAAGTATTGAGGCGACATTATCTGACTTAAAAGACCTGCTTATTAAAGTACCGATAATGGTGAATGATATGGCTGACCTTGAGCGTAGGACGACAACCGCCGAAACAAATATTGATGTTCTTGCAAAAGAAGTAACCCACCTTAAAGAATCCTGCAAAGCGATAACAGAAATGAGAGTTGAGATTAAATCCGCAAAAGAGGAGCTTAATAATCTGAAATTAGCACCTATCCAGAAAAATGCGGGTCGCTGGAATTATATCACTGACTATATTTTTAAAGGTCTTGTTGCCGCCGCCTGTATCTATCTTTTTTCAAAAGGCGGATTTAATTAAAGCGGATGATTTAACAATAGATTTAACTTCTGCTATGTTGAAGAACAGAGGTAAAAAATGCTTAATCTTATTCTTGAACGAAAAAAGAAATCCTACGACTTCAAGGTAAACCCTAAGGCTCCCGGTTCTTTCGCCAATAACTACAAAAACAACAGCATAGATTCTCTTGTTGTGTATGATGACAAGGCGGAACTAGCAAGATTTAACTGCCAGACAGTCGCGAATTACTGCTTTGGTGATTACGCCACGGCTGATACGGTCGAGTATGGCGACACAATCCGCGAAGGATACTTCAAGATAAAATGCTTTGTCGAGCCTCGAAATTTCCATGGAGAAATACATGGAATCATAGAAACCAGAGATATTGATGGACAGTGGATAAACCACGATTCCATGCAGACCACGGCAGGAGGATTCCAGAACGGAAGGTTTCTTGTTCATGACAGATTCTCACGGAAACTTAACGCTGACACAAACTACGCATGGTCAGCAGGCTGTTTCATACTCTCCTCTGCCGACCTCGAGGCGTTCAATATGATTCTCCACGCCTATAAAATCAAGAGCGGAGATGTAATACCGGGAGAGATTGTGGAGGTATGACGATAATGAATGTTGGTTCCTTATGGAATAAGCATAGTTTTTATATTTTATATCTTGAACAACATTTTCAAGATAATGGAGGCTATATGAGAATTGTAAAAGCGTTCTTTTTTGTCCTTGCCACAGCTATAATGGCACTGTGTCTTTTGTTCACACCGGAGGTTTCCGGTCCTGTGAGTATCACCTACACCACCGTTATCGGTATCTACCTCGGATTGGATATTGCTGCGATGATTAAAAAGACCTCGACCTTGAAAAAGGGGGATTTCGAGTCCTTGAATGTCTATAAGTATGTTCTGTGCTCTATATGTCTTTCTATCCTTACGGTCGTCGCCCTTATCGTAAAAAATGAATCAGATGTTACAACCGCGATAGCTTCGTTTATAACCTCCGCTATAGTTGTCATAGGCTGTATTATAGGTGGACTCGATGGAAATAAGATAGCCACTGGAGTTGACGGAAGCTCTGGCAACACGAAAAAGGAATAACATATGGGATTTAAGGTAATTCTAGTTCTGATTTGTATTGTCATTGCTCTCGTGTGTACTATCGTGATAATGGGTACAGTGATAAGGAGCAAGGATAAAAAAATATCCTCCCTTTCTGATTCATTGAAACGGCAGAGGGATATTCTTGCGGAAATTGACGGCGTGAAACAGACTGCAAGGAAAGAACAGAAGATTATCTCATCCGGCTCTATGGCGGAGCGGTTTAAGAATTCCATAAAGGTCTTGAAGAAACACAATCAGAACAACAGGCAAGAGGATTTTGAATGAGAAAATTTATCATAATCTGTTTACTGGCAACTGTCCTGATTTCTTGCCAGACAATAAGAAAAGAACCTGTCGCAATCCCGGATATTGACTACCCTGCGTTCCCTGTTGACGTTGATGACCCAGCTGTCATAGTAACCCTAAAGGATGAGTCTGTATGTATTGACTATACAGCCGAGTGGAAACAGACAGAAATTCCCCTGTGGTTCTGGCTAAAGCTGGTAGAATACTCTATCGAGGTTGACTCTGCGATAAATCAGTATCAGGCAGTTATTAACAATATCAACAAGTAGATTTTATGATTTACAAGTCAAAAAGACAGACTGCGGAAAGCAAGGCTAAGAGCAAATTCCGGCAGACAGGCAAATGGAAAAAATTCCGGGCTTTTATCAAGAAAGCCCGGAAAGTTGATTTTGTAACACAAAAACCTTTGCTCAAGGGATGGCAACTGCATCATGCAAATATGCAGATTGGGATGTATGATAATCTCAATCCAGATAATTTTTACGCCTTAAACAAAACTACGCATGAGCTTGTGCATTTCCTGTACAGATACACAAATTGGAGAGAACTTCTTGAGCGAATCCGAACTATCCTTGAAAAAATGGAGCAACTTAATTCCCGATAAATTTATCCAATAATTTTTCTTGAAGGGTAAGCACATCATTGTACATTTCGGGCTTCCAAGAAGTATATAGTTCCATCATACTTCCTTTCCCGGACGAGTGCCCCATTGTAAAGTCTATCTTCTCCTTTTTTATATCATTGCTAAGTAAATAAGTATTGAAAAAATGCCTGAATGAATGAAAGGTCAAGCATTTGTTATCTATTGCACTTTTCATTTTCTCTGAATAGCTATGATACAAAGCCTCTCTTACGGTACTTCCATAAACAGGCTTATCTATAGCCCTAGGTGAAGAAAAAATAAAAAAAGAATTGTTCGGTGTATTTCGCAATATTTTTACAAATCTTTCAGGTACAGGTGTAAATCTGTTTACACCTGTTTTTGTTGGACCTATTTTATCTATATAATATTGTCTGTCTATTTCTATATAATTATCAAATAGTTGCTCTTTTTGTAATCCTCGTATTTCTGAAAAACGCATTCCTGTTATAGCGGAAAGCATACAAAAATACTTTAATTCTGGCAATCGCCATTCTTGTCTGAACATATAAACAAGTTCTTCGATAGTAAAAGCCTCTCTTCGTCTTTCTTGACTCATGCTTCCAAATGTGCTTGGAATAGGATTTTTCTGCAAAAACCCTTTATCTACGGCACTATCAAGCATTATTTTTAATGTTGATAATATGGAATTTATATAGTTCCCAGAGAGTTTTTTTTCTATGAGAGTATTCCTAAAGGAAAAAATCAAATCCTCGTCAATCATTTCAAGCGGGATAGTTTTGAAAAAAGGCACAATATAAGCCTTTAGAACTATTTGGCGGATGTAAGATCGGAAGAGCGTCGTGTAGGGAAAGAG
>OQVL01002079.1_pt1 | contig 12176 bp, 11 predicted proteins | sample 1691501 | NCBI WGS metagenome assembly OQVL01 (sample SAMN03418253, study PRJEB22391) | human gut metagenome | biome: human-gut; feature: organic feature; material: feces | host: Homo sapiens | place: Tanzania | collected 2013-01
AATGCGTTAGATCAATCATAGAGCAACGAACAAGAAAGGAACCGTTATGGCAACATATACAATACGCGGAACATCGCACAATGTCGTCTATACTTACAAAGCAGCTGACGGAAAACGTAAGCAGCAATGGGAATCCTACTCTTCTGAATTGGAAGCAATTCAGCGCAAAGCCTATATTGACTATCTTCAATCTCAAAACAGGGCATCTGATATTACACATGAAGTATCCGAGTATCGTAGAAAAAAAGCCGTTGAAAAGGTAGCACCAAAAATCGCTACTGAAAATGCAGTAGCTACTCCCGATACTCCGTCCCCTGAAAGCGAAGACAATATGAGCAAGACCTATCGAGAATTTATGGAGCGGTTTCTTCCAATACACGCAAGAAAGAAGAACTTCTCACCTAAAACCTATGACAGCTATCGTCAAAATCTGGAGACGCACATATACCCCTATTTTGGTGATTGGGTCATGAGTTCTATTACCAGCAGCGCCATTGACGGCTTTATCGACCATCTTTTTCAGAAGCCTTGCCGTGGAAGCAAGAGTTATGGCAAACACACTTCGGAAAATTCAAATGATTCAGATAAAAGTCTATCATAATTTTAGTCAGCACTAATTTTTTCATCCTAGTTTTTGTATTGTAGTTCATATAATAAGTGTTAAAAAGTAAAAGATATAAATATTTATGATACACCAATAAAGAAACTCCAAATTAAAAAATTTTAAGACTTCCAATCAAACATTTGTTTTAATATGTTAACATCTCTTGAAGAATCGTATTTTGAAAATTTGCTAATGACATATTTTTGAACTTCTGGAGTCCAATAAATTTGCAACGATTTTTTCGCTCTTGTTATTGCCGTATAAAAAATATTGTGCGTAACTTGTTCTTCAACTTCATTTGAAACAATAATTTTAACAGAATTAAATTCCAATCCTTGCGCCTTATGAACAGATACAGCATAGGCAACTTGAAATGGAACTAAATAACGTTTATTCGTTTCCTCTTCATCATAATTTATACTTTTTTTTACTGTAAAATTTATTACAGAAAAACCGTCTTCTGCAAGATCTAATAAAACAAAATCATAACCAGCTGCGTCTAATTCATTTAGAGTAAAATCTAATTTCACTGAAAAAATAACTTCTTCATCATTCTCATCAATACTTTTTATTATTCCTTTCATATTATTATATATTAAAGGTGAAAATCTGTTTGACTCATTAAATAAAATCGGATCCCCAACTTTGTAGGTGTTTACACCTATTGTCACACCCTTGTTTTTATTGTTTGTCTGCAAAAAATTATTTATATTATTAATTCCATACAAACCATCATAATTAAGACATAAGATTATTTCATCATCTTTCTTCTCAAAAACTGAGCTGTCAAGATTTTTTGAATAACCATTTTTACATAAGAATTCTGTTATTGAATCATCAAAATTTCTAACTCTTGACCATAACTCTTTTAATTCATTATTAGAACTTCTATATGTACCCGTAAGCTCAACAACAGAAGTCTTTGGAACAAACGCTCTCGCAATTGAAAACCAATTACCAAAATTTATAGACTCAATCTGATATGTATCCCCCACAAGGATGAGAAGTTTGTAATTCGCTTTTTTTAAAATTGAATTCATATCTTTATTACTGACCATCGAACATTCATCTATAAACAACAAGTCATAATCTGACTTTTCTGTGGTACTCGACAAGAATTTTGAAATAGTCATAAAATCAGCGTCATTAGGATTCACTTTTCGTTTCAAGTTATCTACGGCAGGATTTGTATTAGCTAAAAACAATTTAGGTTTGTTTGAAAAAAAATCTGAAATATATTTTATAAGAGTAGTTTTTCCAGTTCCTGCTGAACCATAAATAAAAGAAACTTTTGATTTCTCAAACATATTTAATAAGGCATTTTTCTTTTCCTCTGAATCAATTTTATTTGAATAAGTTTCTAACCAACCTTTTACAGAATTCGAATATTGCGCAATTCCTGTTGTACACAAGGAACGAATAGTTTCAATTATCTCCTTGCAATCATCAACATATTCCTTAATGTAAATATTATCTCCAAACTTACTTATTTCTCTATTTTTATGTTTATAATACAGTTTTGAATTATAATCATTTATTAATTTATCAATATTTTGAAAATCCAGACAATCTTTTTCTTTTGTAAATAACTGGCAATTCTTTTCTGTATTATTTTTTATAAATCTTGCAAACAATTCTGATTCATGTTGTTCGCAAGGAATACAATCAAATAAATCTGTAACTCTTATATTATGATCTATAAGAGATGTGTTGTATGGCATAGTTTCAAAAGGAATACATCCATATTTGAAAAACAATTGCGACAATAAACGGCAACCTTCTTTTTTGTAATCCAACTGTTTTTTTATTACTTTATTATTCATGTTTAACAATAAATAGCGAAGAATATTTGCACCATCAGAACTATTAATTATAATTGTTCTGCATTTATCAAAAATATCAAACAATGCGGTATTTCTAGCTCTTTCCACGATAAAAGTTTTTACCTTATTATAAAGAGCTGCATCGGATATGATAAGTTCAAATAATGAAATTCGGCTTTTAGTTAGAAATTCCATTAGTTTTTTATAAACAACGGTATTTGATTTTATCTCACTTTTTCCTGTAAAGATGGAGGCAAAATTTTTAAGTTCACATTCTCTGATTGCAACTTCCCAAGAATCAATTATCCGAATTTCTATCATTTGGTTTAAAACTTGGATATAATCCTTATGCATGGAAAACTTTACTGCATAATTATCCATTATTTCAAAATTTGAAAAAGCAATCGTTCTATCAAATTTACTTACATTATCTTTTGCTTCAGTAAAAGTTATTTCATAATATATTTTAGAATCAATAAAAAACGGTTTATTTTTTTGTATATAAAATTTTCCAGATACTTTTACAGGTTCTGCTTTATTACTAGCAGCTGATATTTTTTCTGCAATTTTTCTATAGTACTCTTCCACCTGTTTGTCTGTATTCAATGGAAATTCTTCAATATTATTTAATACTTCCAAAGTATAATTTTCATACAAAAAATTTTTGATTTTCAATAAATGCTCATAATATTTCAACATCAGACGCTCTGAATTATCACCATCAAGTGTGTAATGAGAAACGGACTTTTGTAATAAATCATGAAACTTGTTTAGAAATCTAAACTTTCCCTGTTTTTTTATAAATTCAAGAGCTTTGCATTTTTCATCATAATTATTTGGATTTATATCATCGCCTTTTGCATAAATTTTCATCGAAATATATTCAACAAAATTACGTAACTGTGAAAGTATATTCTGACTTAAAAGCCCTCGTTCAGAGGAATCAAATTTATTTATATTTTTACAAATTACTTCATTTGTATCGTATATGGCTTTATCAATTGTTAGCATTTTTTCCACCTCCACCTGACCGTTCATAAGCAACGGCAATAATCCATTTTTTTACCTAAGTAATCTTTTATTTTCAGAATTTATGTGTTCAATTTTTTTCATAATTTGATTTAGCCGAATAACAAATTTCAGGAGCACCTTTTTATATACTTATATTTTCAATATCTGATTTTGATATAAATTTCACAATAGAACCTCTTTAATTCTTTAAGTTCGTTTGTAAGCATTAAATTTTCCATTGAAATGTTTCACATTAGAATCACCGTTTTCTGCAATCAATACAGAACTTCCATTAATTCTCCCATCTTATATTTTTTCATCTGCATTTTTTCTGTTCCACTCAGATTTCATCAGCTAGAAAAAAGTTTTAGATATTCCTGAAATACAAATATGCGGTTGCGCTGTCGCTTTGTGATTTCCTCAAGTATTCCTTTTTCTACAAAAACAGCGGCTAAATCTCCAGCTGCTTTTGCGGAAAGTCCTGTGATATTCTGTATGTTTTTTATTGAAGCAACAGGATTCTTGAACAGACCTAGCAAAAGTGTATGTGCAGTTGAATGCCGTTTTCCCATTGTCATAATCGTTTCTTCAACTTTTGACTTTAGCTGCATTATCTTTTGTAATGTGAATGTGCCTTCTTCTGCGGTTTGAGCAATTCCGACCAGAAAATATTTTACCCATTGTTTTAAATCGTTCTTTTCACGGGTCATTGTCAGCTTGTCGTAATATAAAGAGCGATTTTTTTCAAAGAAAGCCGAAAGATACAAAAGCGGTTTTTCAAGAATTCCAGAGGCGACAAAATATAACGTGATAAGCAGCCGTCCGACTCTTCCGTTTCCATCTAAAAACGGATGGATTGTCTCAAACTGATAATGCGCTATTGCGATTTTTATGAGATGAGGAACATTTATTTCTTCATTGTTCAGAAATTTTTCAAAATCGGACATAAGCTCGCCAAGTTTGTCAGCTGCAGGCGGAACATAAACAGCATCCGCAATGCTTGCACCTCCAATCCAGTTTTGAGAGATTCTGAATTCACCGGGCGTTTTCCGCGCTCCTCTTCCGCTTGCCAACAAAATTCTATGGGCATCACGTATAAGCCTGCATGACAAAGGCAATGTTTTTAGTTTTTCAATCGCCTCATTCATTGCCTTTACGTAATTATTGACTTCCAGCCAGTCATCTCTCTTCTCTGGAGAATTCGGCTCTTCGCTGTCCAATGCTTCTTCAATATTTGTTCTTGTTCCCTCAATCCGGCTTGAAACAACGGCTTCCTTGTAAATATGCATTTTTATAAACATATCTATATCCGGCACAAACCTTGAAAATGAATTCAGTTCTCCTAATTTTAAGGATGCGTTTTCAAGAAGTGAATTTATTGCATCGTCTTCCCATGAAAAAGAATGATTTATAGTAGAAGGAACAAAATACTTGTATTTATATCCCAATTCCCATGTTCCAGAAACAAAATCTTCAATTTTCATATTCACTCACCTCTTTTAATTGCAATACATTTAAAAGATAGCATTTTAAGTAAAATAGCGCAATTGTTTATTTTACTTTAATCAACAAAACTAAAATTACATTATTTCATATTTTATTATGTGTTTTTATTTCAAGCATTAAATCTCAAGGTTTTCAACTGATTCTGCTTTTCTTCCTCCAGCTTGTGGCTTTTTTTGAACATTGCGGAAAGTTCCTCCGTGTCAGCTTTCATCTGCGCGTTGAATTCTTCCGCCGTAATATCTACATATAATTACGGTAATTTTTATTTTAGCAAGATTTAATGAATTTTTTACTAAAAGCAATAGCTGAAAATCGCTAAAATATGAAAAATAAACTTTGTGAGTTATACGCTTTGTCCCAAACTTCATTGATAGTTTCTACAAAAACAACAAAAGAAGGATGATTTCTATCTTGTATGCTCAAATAATAATTTTTCTTTTCTAAGTATATATTTCGCTTTGTTTGCCAACAGCATTTTTTTAAGAGTATCCATTCATAAACACTGGTAATAAACGCAAGCAGAAATGCTACAAAGGAATAAAAAAAATTTCCATTCAATTAGTTCAAAGGCATTTTTATTTATCGGTATGAAAAACTCTATAATAAAAGTTATGAAATGATATGAAAAACTAAACTTTTTATCTTTCCGAATTTTTTGTATATTATAACCATAAGACGATGAGAGAGGTGTATATGCAAAATCAACAGAATCTTTTTGAAAACTATCTTAACCATATATTAAAGTCCTGCGATATTCCACAAGTCTTTTTTACCCTAAAAGACATAAAAGATGGCATGGCTTATCTGAATGAATTTAACAAACCAGAAATCGAATTTCTTCAAAAGAAAAATGAAATTATCAATTTTATCATCAAAACAAGAAATGATATTACAATAAAAATTATTGACAATATGAGGCTTGTAGCGGCACAAATTACAAGAACAATTCCGTTTAATCAGTTATGTAAAGATGATTTACACGCAAACCTTTCATTTGAAGTTGAATCACTGATAATAAAAGGAATGTATGAAGCGATTAAAAGCAGCAATCAGAATACAAATAACAATGAGATAATCAAAGAGTTAATATAAATGCAATGATGGAATATTTTTAATCAAATTCGAAATGTATATTAAAAATTGACTATTATTTTACAGTGCTCATTAAGAATCTATTTGTTTAATAATTATTTTTGAATACTCTGAATCGCAATGTTTACATATTTCCTTATAAAAATCTTTTACATCAGGATCTGTTAAAATCGAGAAAACTTGGCTATTCTCAACTCCAATCTTGCACAATCTTTGTTTTTGTTTTTCTGTCCACGAATCTATTTTAGAAAGTTCATCTATAACAAAATGAGTTGTTTTAAAATTAAAGCTATTTTCTAATTTATTTATAAGATTATTTTTGTTTCTTTCTTCTTCACTAATCTCTTTGTCTGCAAGATTCCTTTCATCAAGACAATCAAAATAAAAATTTTCTAGAATTTCATTTGATTTTGTCCTGTCAATGATTTTTAAAATCAATTGCTCAAGTTTTGAATTTTCAGAATAATCTGCAGGAGCAAAATATTTTATTCGATTTTCAGAAAGCATTTTAAAAACTTTTGATTTATCGTTAGTTTCTGAATTATATACACCAATAGAATGACCTCCGTTCGTATTCACCAGTTTCATGCAAGGTATATCAGTATCACTATCACCGATGTAAACCATATTTCTAAACGGAACTCTTAATTCATTTTGCTTAAAAAATGTATTAACCTGCTGATCATTAACATCAAGAACACCTTTCTCTATTCTAAATAAGAATTGCGTTTTATCCGTGTAATTCACAACCTGAGCAGGCCAGATGGCAACTCCATCGCTATCATAATAAAAAGAACTTGCATAAATCTTTTTAAACTTATCAGCAATCACAGTTCCTTCTATCATTTCCTTCAAGCCTGATGATATAATATAATGCTCAACTTCAACACCATGTTCTTCCCCATACTTATTTATTCTTTCGAACCAAGTTTTTACACCGGGGAATAGCTCAACTTTACTACCAAACTCTTTTAAAGTATCCTTATTAAAAATGAATTTTCCATAAGAACCTTTAGACATCATAAACATCCAGGCAAGATTTTGATCCATTTCATTGTCACTTGCCAATTTGTTTGACTCTTTCCAAAAGTTTTCTACATCATAGCCAATCGATTGTATAAAACCTTGCGCCTGCATATCAGTAGGGGATAACGTTTTATCAAAATCATAACAGATTGCCAAAACTATTTTTTTACCATTTTTATCTTCATCCATCTTGATTTTCCTTTCTTAAATTAAATGAATAATAGAAAAAAAATTATCAAATTTTTCATTAAGATATTCTGCCGCAAGTCTTCTATGACAAAATTCTGGACTTTTTTCAGAACAGAGCAGCACAGAATCTGCAAGAATTTCTTTAGTTACCACTCTTTCAATTCTACGCCTACGCAGAAGTTCCAAATATCGTGCTTCATAATCTTTCCAGGTAATTTCCTTATGCTTGTAGTCATCAAGAATATCTTTAGTCGGTGCAAGTTCGGGACAGTAAAGGTATTCCCAATTCAATATGGTTTTCAGGAAAAACGCCAAGTCATTTTTTTTAGTAAATCCTGCCAACTGGGATACATTGTTAAGTCGTACATCAATTATTTTTTTTGCAGTAGTGTTTTTCAATTTTGTGAAAAAATATTCCGCAGATTTTTCAGTATATCCGATTGTGTACAAGTTAAGCATAAACGACTGACTCCGGTTTTTCAACTCTTGAATATGCGACTTTCTTCCCTAAAATATTATACGCACGCTCTATCAGCATATCTTTGTTTTCAAACAATTCCGGCTGCAAGTTAAGAGCAACCAAAAGATCGTTTTCCAAATCTTCTGTAGATTTGCATAAATTTTGACTGAAAATATGGTCTATAGGAATATCCAAAATTTTTCTTATGCCTCTGGAAACCAGAAAAAATCTGTGGCAGTCCATAGGATTATACTCTGTGCACATAAGCGCAATAGAATAGCCTGCGGTCAAGCCATTTTTTATCCGCTCAACTCCTTTATGAAAAATATCAAGTTCCATGACCTTGGTAAAATCAACAGTATTGTCAATGTAGACAGAATCCTCAACACGCCTTGCGCCGAACTCCTCCGCAAACGAACCGTACATAATTCTGTTTTTATACAGTTCATTTTTTAAGCAATCGGCATTAAACTGAGGAGTAAAATGGCTATAAGGAGTTGAACGGACATCAGCCACAACCTGAATTTTATATTTTTTTAGTATGAGAATAAAATCTGACAGAGACCTTGTAGAACAGCCTATAGTAAACAAATGCCCGTTCTGTTCCATAAATTCCTACCTTCTTCATAATACAGAAGCAACTATTTTATAATGATAGCCGTTGAAATTTTCACCAAGACTTATGCACAATGCCTGAACATAAAAATTTTCTTTAAGCAAAGAATCAAATTTCGGATCTGTGCAAGGCAGTCTATAGTCTATCATATTGTATTTAAAAGAAACATATCTTTTTAATTTTCCGTCAAAGTCATTTATCTCGGATTCCAGCTTTGCGTTTTTTGGTTTTATAAGATAAATTGACTGCGTAATAGTAGAAACATCCTCATCAGACACGCAATCTCCTTTTCCCCACAAATCATCTGGATTATCAAGAAAACCAGAAATATCATTTACCACAAACGGCTCTACCTGATTTATAGAACCATCTCCAAGAATAACATTTTCCGGCTGACCTAAAATCGGCGATTCCGAATCTATCGGAATGGAAACAACTTTCAGAGGTATCAAAAGATATGATTTTTTATATAACTCATTATAAAACATTGCCTTTTCATAAGGAATGGCACTTCCATTTTTATCAGAAACGAACCTGAACCATTTCTTTGAATCAAAATCTTTTGCGACAATGCATCTGCCGCCATGTTTTATAGAGGAAGCAAAAACAACACATCTTAATCTTTTCATAAACACTGCTCCTAAATATTTATATTATTATGATAAGACAGAAAGTTGCAAAATACAAGATTTTTTTATTTGTCCCCTTTCCCATGCAGCTTTTCAAAACTGCCATTTTTTCTTTTTATTCCGTCCAAAAATCCCCAGAAAACATATTTCAAACGAAGCAGACGGTTCGGGAGGAAACAAAGGTAAACTAGCGGCATAGGAAACCACATCAGCAGAAAGCGGATTTTGTATTTTGCAGGAACATAACGCCGCCAGAAGATTTTTATTGAATCGCGGAGCTGGTAATATTCACGCACAGGATGATTTATCCGCAGGTTGAATTTTCCGATTTTCTTCACACCTTTTCCCAAAGTGTGAGTCAGTGTCAGTGCATTGCAAAGAACAATCTTAAAGCCAGCTTTTTTCATCCGCCAGCAGATGTCCCAGTCCGCCATGTCAAGAAAAACTGCCTCGTTCCAGAATCCGATTTTTTTCAGGACTGAATATTTTGTCAGAAGTCCGGAAGTTATCATAGAGGAGACCGTATAGCAAAAATCGGAAAGAACTTCAATTTTTCGGGGAGCAATAATTTTACCGGAATTTGTATCGACATACTGCGGACCGACACAGCCGATTTCATGATTCAAATCAATTTTCTTAAAATTCCGAATCAGAGTCTCAGCATATCCATCACAGATTCTTGAGTCCTGATCAAAGAAAAAAATGAAATCCTCATCATCAAACGGCCGACTTTTCAGAGCGATATTAAATGCCTTTGAAAGCCCGAAATTTTCTCTATTCGCAATGTAAATGCAATTTTTGATTTCCGAAAAAAGATTCTGATTGTCAGAACAAGGCGTGTTGTCGGAGAGAATCACACAGTCAACCTGAGAAGCAAGAATCTTTATATTCTCTGCAATTTTTTCATTCGGATAGAACAATGTTACAAGCGCATAGACTTTTGAACTCATAGAAAACCTCTTTTAAATAGACACAAGCGAATAATAAAAATTATTCAAAAATGACAGCATCAAGCAAATGCAGATGAAAAAAATATATCCAACCCATTTCCGTCTGAAAATATTTATAACGAGCGGAAGAAGGAAAATTATAGAAGGGCGAAGCATCTCACTAAATCTTGAAGCCACGATTGGAACACTATTCAAGAGCGGGTAAACAGCAATGCTACAAAAAAATATTTTCATAAATACCGGGAAAAATTTGTAAGATATGAATTTTCTTGAATTAAAAGCAAGCAGTAAAAATATAAAAATATTTATAAGCTGATTAACATTGAACAAGTCAAGATCCTGATTCATATCCGAAATAATCGAAAGATAATAGTAGTTGTCTTCCCCTAAAACAAGCAGAAAAAGTTTTATAAAATTTATATTAAAAAAAGCTGAGACATATATAACAATCAGAGTTAATATCCAAAAGGCAGGATGAAAAGAATTCTTCCTAAAAAAAAGGAAAATAAAAAATGCGGCGGAACTTTTATGAAAACATACAGCAATAGAAATAAGAAGAACATATATAAGATATTTTCGCTCAACAAGGAATCTGATTGAAAAGAGAAAAATCGCAATTGCGCAACTTATTCTTATCTGCACAATATCGTGCAGAGCAAAAGAGGTTGAAATATATGTTACCAGAGAAAGCAAAGGATAAACTGAAATCTTATCGATTGTATAAACTTTCAACGTAATACTTACAAGCGAATATAATAGAAGAAAAAAGAAAAAACTCGGACTAAAAAATCTGATGACTTTTGCCATAACCTCAAAACGGTTTTCGATTACTTTATCCGCATGATTGAAAAAATCAAAATAATTATGGTAATCCGCAAGACCTACTGCATCCGCCCAAAAAAAACGAGAAAGTGCAAAAAATACTAAAGGAACAAGAAAGAACACAAACGCAGAAAAAGAAAACCGCAATGTTCTTTTATAGTTTTCCTGAACGACAGCCAGAAAAATTCCCATCGCTGTGCAGAACACAAAAATCAGGCTTCTTAACATTCTTCAATCACCTTTTGAAATTTCTCAACGGCACTTTTCCAGTTGAATTTTTTTATATTTTCATTGCCGTTTTTTGCAAGCCGAATTCTAAGCTCATTGTACGAAATCAGTTTTATAATATTTTCCGCCAAAGCCTTATAGTCAAAAACCGGAGACAGAAGTCCCGTCTCACCGTCAGTCACCATTGAAGAAAAACCGCCATTGTCAGTGCAGGCGACAGCGCAACCGCAAATCATCGCTTCGGCAACCGTAAGCCCAAATCCTTCAGTGGAGCTTGCTGCAATATATATAGAAGAATCATTATAAATCTTATTATGAAGTTTTTTAGAAGGGCTTTTATAATAAGCAAACCAGTCTGGAAAGTTTCCCGGATTGTTGAAAATTCCAAATACAGAAACGTGAATCTGCGGAAACTTGTCGTGAACAATCTCAAGAGCCTTTACAGAATCCTCAAAGCGTTTCTCTGGACGTATGTGGTACATCAGGCTTATTTCATAAGAATTCCGCTCCTCAATTTTCTTGGAAAGCGTAAAATATGAAAAATCCAATCCGTTATAGATAAGTTCAGCATTCTCCCCTGTACTCCGAACTTTTTCCAAAAGCCACGGTGTTATGACAATTTTTTTCATAGGAAATCCATAGCTTTCAAAAACTTGGGTTTCGGAAAATGGAGGCCATTTTTCGAAGTCCTGTATCAGATAGATACAGGACTTCGATTTGTTAAGATTTAAGTCGTGCAATGCAAATGCGCTGTCAATAAATGTAGCGACAAGCACATCATATTTCTTAAAAATTTTCTTGCTATAAGAAAAAGAAAATTCCTCTTTGACATTTTTTAATGGAAACCATCGCTGCCGATAAAGCTTAAGAATTTTCAGAGGCAGATATGCAAGCAGTTTCTTTATCCGCACAAGCAAAGAAAACTTCATTCTTTTTGTCATGAACAGCGGGTAGAAAACAGAAACCTTATATCCAAGCGCAGACAAACGGTTCGCATACTCATAGGCGATTTTATAGCCGCCTACAGCACCGTGAGAAAGTCCCGGCATTATAAAGCAGATTGATTTTTTTGTTGTCATATTTATACATCCATATTTAAAAATGTCATTGAATTTATCTTCGTTGCATTGAGAGTTCTTAACTTCATTAGATTCTTCACCGCCGTCTATTACCATAATTTTCCTCCAAAACAAATATTTCATCTGGAGACAAAAAAAATC
>OQVL01002080.1_pt1 | contig 12172 bp, 11 predicted proteins | sample 1691501 | NCBI WGS metagenome assembly OQVL01 (sample SAMN03418253, study PRJEB22391) | human gut metagenome | biome: human-gut; feature: organic feature; material: feces | host: Homo sapiens | place: Tanzania | collected 2013-01
AATTTGCAGTCCGCCTCCGTGCATTTTGAATATGTGCTCGGGAGCATGAGCTTCGTGTTCCTGATCATTGGTACCGGGAATCATCGATGATGTATCGGTGTTATCAGTATTCTCGCCGTAATTTGGCTCAAATCGCACTGAAATATAATTTTCATACCATTCAACGACAGCATCAAATATCGCGTTGCGAACATTAGGAATCGCCATAGCAGTCAAGAAGCCGATGGACATAATCGCCATCAAAGCAACCGCAACGCGCACAAGGCATTTCCTGAACAAGGTCAATGTTGGTTTGCGTTTGTATCTGTTAATCAGCCGTCGTTGTCTGGCATAAAAATCATCGCTTAATATAACGCCGGATGTATCAAGGTTTCTGAACATCTCAACATCATCATTCCCACAGTCATTAGCTGAAAAAGCAATCAGTAAATCAAGTTTATCGTTAATCTCTGTATTCATAAAGCATTTCACCTCCCATATCTAAAATCATTGCCCTCGCCCTCGAATATCGCTTGCGGACCATTCTACTTTACAGGTCTTTATATTTTATTCGGTCTTAATGCCACCCTGGCAATGTGCATTCCAGGTATTGCCGTGATCATCATCTTCATGATGAAGAACCATTACTACACTGTAGCTTGTCTTCACCATAATCATGAGGTTAAAAAGGCAATCAGTGAAAATAATCAGCAAGAAAACATCAAAGGATTTATCTACCTTGTAGGCATACTTTTTGTAAGATCAGCAGGTTGGTTCTCTTTCGTTTCTTTCTTATCTTTGTACTATATGCACAAATTGAATATCAACGATGAGATAGCTACTCTTTTAAATGGCATGGTAGCCCTAATTGGAGCTATTGCTACATTCTCTGGTGGTACTGTCTCAGATAAGATTGGTTTTAACAGAATTATTACTTGGGCTTCTTTAGCCTCAGCTCCATTTATTATTCTGTTCACTCAAACTGATAATGCTGTGATAGCTACTTTACTTTTAGTACCTTTTGCCCTGTTATTCTTTGCAGCCATGTCTCCTACTGTAGTTGTAGGTCAAAAGCTTCTATGCAAGCACGTAGGTATGGCAACAGGCTTTACTATAGGACTTTCTATGAGTTTTGGAGGTTTAGTAGCTCCTTTAATGGGTATGTTAGGCGATGCCTATGGCATTGAATACATCATGTATGCTGTAGCTTGCTTCTCAGGCTTGAAAATCTAAAAAAGGAGGACTTTAGATATGGGTAATACATCATTTATATTGGCCAGTATAGGAGTTTTCCTTGTAGTGATTCTCCTGCTGGTAATCATTTTGCTTGTGGCAAAGAAATATCTCAGCCCAAGCGGAAATGTGAATATTGAAATCAACGGCGACAAGACCATCAACGTGCCTCAGGGCAGCAGTTTGATGACTACGCTGAATGAGAACGGCATCTTCCTGCCTTCTGCCTGCGGCGGTAAGGCAAGCTGCGGCCAGTGTAAGGTTCAGGTGCTCGAGGGCGGCGGCGAGATTCTCGATTCTGAGAAGCCTCACTTCACCCGCAAGCAGATCAAGGACCACTGGCGCCTGGGATGCCAGTGCAAGGTGAAGGGCGACCTGAAGATCAAGGTGCCTGAGAGTGTGATGGGCGTGAAAGAGTGGGAGTGCGAGGTTATCTCCAACAAGAACGTTTCATCATTCATCAAGGAGTTCAAGGTGGCTCTGCCTCCAGGCGAGCACATGGACTTCGTTCCGGGTTCTTACGCTCAGATCAAGATTCCTGCATACGACTGCATCGATTACGACAAGGATTTCGACAAGGATCTCATTGGCGAGGAGTACATCGGAGCATGGAAGAAGTTCAACATCTTCTCTCTCAAGGCTCACAATCCAGAGCCTACCGTTCGTGCTTACTCTATGGCGAACTATCCTGACGAGGGTGACATCATCACCCTGACCGTACGTATCGCCACAACTCCATTCTTGCCACGTCCACAGGTAGGATTCCAGAACGTACCAACAGGTATCGCTTCTTCTTACATCTTCTCATTGAAGCCAGGCGACAAGGTAATGATGAGTGGTCCTTACGGCGACTTCCATCCTAACTTCACTTCTGGCAAGGAGATGATCTGGATTGGTGGTGGTGCCGGTATGGCTCCATTGCGTGCGCAGATTATGCACATGACCAAGACCTTGCACACCACAGACCGTGAGCTTCACTTCTTCTACGGAGCGCGTGCATTGGGTGAGGCATTCTTCCTGGAGGATTTCTGGGAGCTTGAGAAGGAATTCCCTAACTTCCACTTCCATCTTTCACTCGACCGCAAGGACCCAGTGGCAGATGCTCAGGGCGTGAAGTACTACGAGGGATTTGCTGTTAACTGCATCCGTGATACCTACTTGAAGGATCACGAGGCTCCTGAGGATTGCGAGTACTATCTCTGCGGACCTCCAATGCTGATCAAGACTGTTACTGATTATCTCGATTCTCTGGGAGTGGATCCTGAGAGTATCATGTATGATAACTTCGGATAAAGATTATAAAACAAAAGCCGTTGAGCTCATGAGTTGCCTCATGATGCCCAACGGCTTCTTTCATTTGCCTTCTGGCTTTACATATCGCTGCTTGTCAGTCCGAAAGCTGCACCGATTGCTGTGAGAACAGTAATTACAATTTGGAAAATCTTTTTCCACATGGTCTTTTTCATAGTATTATTTTTTTAGGTTAATAATGTGAGATATTTTGTTAAGTTTGCTTTTTTGTCAGCACTTCAGCGTGTCTCCTCTTTTATTTTAATTCATAGTCTCCATCGCTGGTGCCGCCAGCACCCTGTTCGCCACTGCCAGCAGTATTGCCGCTGTCACCAGCATTGCTTCCAGAGTCGCCCTTAGCATCGTCCGTGTCCTCCACGTTCTTGTCGTCAGAGGTGACGGTCTTGACAATCTTGCCGTTGCGGTCGTAGCAGGTGATGTTGACAGAAGTCTCGGCGAGTTCCTTCTTCAGATCAGTGTTAGGTGTGAAGATGACGTGGCGGCTTGTGATGAGCGAAGCCTTGACATCCTGAACCCCAGCCACAGCCTTGGAACGGAGACCGAATCGCATGGTGCCCAAACCCGGGATAGGGATGGAGTGACCCTCAGTGGCCCAAGCCTTCACCACCTCGCAGTAGCCGTTGACGGCAGCCTTCATGGCAGGTTTAGGAATGCCGCAGTTGAGTGCAGCCTGTGCGATTACTTTCTCCAAGGCCAGCTGACCGTACAACTCAGGTTGCATGACAAACTGCCAGTTCTCTTCTCCCTTACCGAAATTGATGTTTCTTTCGATAGCTTTTACTTTGATTCCCATAGTACTAATTTTGTGTTTTAAATGGTAAATAATGTAGTTGTCGGCACTTTGCCTCCAACGTCATTGTTTCTGAATGACATTGCAAAGATACTAAATTTGAGGGCGAAATGCAATAGTTGTCCGGAAGTTGTGTGAAAAAAAGATGATATCGCCCTTCTTTCAGTACGATACCATCCTTTTTTAGTTTACTTCTCCTCTGGGCAGTCCTTTCCCTTCTCGGTGTCCTTTCCTTCGGGAAATTTCTTTTCCTCAAACTCGTTGAGGAATTTTTCCAACGCCTTTCTGATGTATCCCGCAGTATTCCTGATTGGAGTACCCTTGCTCTTCATGCGCTTGACAGACCGACTCATACGGCTGAAAAAGGCATCAAGTTCATTCATCATTGTAAACTGGATGTGTTTGCACAGTTCAATAGCCGCTTTCTCATCCATTCCCCAGACATAGGTAAGGGCTACCTTGATTTTAGTCTGATAGCCTATCAGCTGCTCATTTGCACTTTCGGACAGCTCGATGTCTTGCCTGTTGATGAATGTGAATATCACCTTTTCTGCCCAGATGCAATTAGGATTATCTTCCGGATATATTTCCTTGTATCGGAAATACACCTCGCACTGCTCATTCTGGAACATGCTCTCCATTTCCTTTCGTGCAGGTCCCAGAAGATTCTTTCTTGCACTTGCCGAACTGTTGTAGTTGCCTTTAGCGCTGAGTGTCTGAGCAAGAAACTCCGGTTTCAGATAAGTGTATCCTTTTTTGAAATGAGCATAATAAAAGCGGTACAACTGTCTCGTGGAATAGTACTTAAAGGAAAAGTAGGTATCCAGGTTGATACGGTGATAGCCCATACAATTGCTCAAAAACCGTTTTAGCAGCGGCAGCTTGAAGTGCAGTGTGGCATAATGAACATGGTTCTCAATAGAGAATTCCACCATGAAGAGCTGCTGAAACCATTCATACACTATCGCATGGGATGTGGTGTAGTGGGGGATGGCTATTAGCTTCGTCGCCATATCCTGAAGTGCTCCACGCAGACGAGAGTAATGGCTTTTGATAGGCTCCAATCTCTTGAGTGGAATCTTCACATGGCGAACCTGTTCGCTCACTTCAGCAGGAGTAAAATGAATCAGATGATCATTTTTCTGGCTACTGATTGCGTCACTGATATCCTTCTGGGTATATTTGTATATACGCATCAGGATACATCTCTGATAACTGGAATACTTGGTCAATGAGAAAACCTGTACACCGAACTCTATGATAGAGTTCATTTCATTGTTGCTCATCTTTTTTGTTTGATTTAGATTTGTCTTTAATTATAAGTTTATTAATGAACAACAAGGAAAGAGGAATGGACAAAATGTAATTCAGAATTTAAGAAAAAAAAGTCTCATGGATTGAGGCTTTCTTGGCATTTTCTTAAACCTGCGACAAAGCATCTTGCCAAACCTCAATCCAAGTTGTAATATCTATATATGATTACTCATATACACGACTGGTTGAGGTCTGTCAGGATTCCTTTGACTCAGTCTAAAGAAGAATGCCAATCTTCTGTAGTTTAGACCTTAAATTAAAATCCTAAACATCCGTTTGCCGACATATCTGTCAGCTAATCGGGTGCAAAAGTAATAAAAAAAATAATAACCACCAAGAGTTTTCTCGAAAAAAATGAAAAAAAAATTCTGAGCGACACTCAAATGATTCATATTTCTCTTTTTTTACTCATAGTATATTCATATTTATTGACGATGTAAAAGAGACGTAACTATCAGATAAACAGCAATTTGTAAGTTTTGACATGGGGATATGGGTAACACCTCTGCCGAAAGATACCACTTTGGGTAACAATTTGTACCAGTTCTTGGTAATTTCTCTTTCTCGTTCTGCGAAATGGGTAACATGCCCATTTTCTGACTTTTCTCCGGAAATGGAGCATCTTTCTCTAAGTTACCCGTATTGCAGGGAAATGGGTTAAATGTTAAATTAAATACGAATATCATTTTTTTTGCTTACTTTTGCATCAGAAACAATTCGCTTTCTGATACCTGAAAAGTACGGGGAGCCAACTAAATGATATGACTATGACAAAAGCAACATCAGCACCCACTTTCATTTTTGCGTGGGCAAGGAAAAATTTCTCCCTGCCCACGCGCAAAAAAATGCCTGGGCAGGGAGAGAGACCGCCACCTGCTGCTGGCATGACGTTTGCAACCGTTCCAAAATTGATAATCTCATTTAAAAACTAAAATACTATGTCAAGAAAAATATCTTTAATCGTAATACATTGCAGTGCTACCCGCTGCAACCGCAACTATACGGTGCAGCAACTCTACCACGATCATGTGGAGGTCAACCACTGGCGCTTCATCGGCTACCATTATTATATCCGTCGCAATGGGCGCATCGAGGAAACCCGTCCGCTGGAACGTATGGGAGCACATGCCAAGGGATATAATGCCCATAGCATCGGTATCTGCTATGAAGGCGGACTGGATGAGCAGGGACGACCTGCTGACACCCGCACCCCAGAACAGAAGAAGGCGATGGCTACGCTGATCGTGCAGCTTAAGCAGCAGTTTCCTGCCATTGCCACCGTACTGGGGCATTGCGACTTGCCGGGCGTTCAGAAGGCGTGCCCTTGCTTTGATGCCACTGCGCTCCAGCCTCTCCTGCAGGTGAAGCGGTTGGAGGACCTCGACCAGATGTTTCTCAAAGAGGAAGGAGGCGAACAATGACGGAGTTCATCATTCAGCGCATGGCGCGCTTTCGAGAAGCCGTGCATGGGCGCCTTTATATCCATGGCGAGTATGTATGCGATACCCTGGAACGTGCAGCACAATGTCTGCCAGCGGGCAGCTACTCCCTGTTGCAGTATCGCCGCGACTGGCATCCGCAGAAGGTAGGGGTGGGGCAGCTCATCCGGTTTGTGGCTTCCGACGGATGTTATGCCCTGCAGTGTGGAGAGATAGCCATTGGCGAATGGAAATATCTCGGATTCCTCATCCATAGCCGCGATATTTTTGATACGCTCCAGGAGCGAGTAAGAAGGTTGACGAGTCGTCACCAGGTAATCACCGTCATCATCCGTGAGGATGGTGATGGTGATTTTTTTTGTATTGTTAACAGACTTCTTGACTATAAATCTTGGCAGTTTGTCGTTTTTTTCCTAATTTTGCATCACGTTATCCGTCACAATGGATCAACAGTGACAGAATCGTATCAAAATAATAGAAATCAAAAGGAAAGAAGAAAAATGAAATACCTCTTATTTTCGGATATACATGGCTGTTTGCCAGCATTAGAACGGGCACTCGACTTCTATGAGGCTCAGAAGTGTGATATGATGTGCATCATGGGCGACATCATCAACTATGGTCCCCGCAACCGCATTCCGGAGGGCATCGACCCTAAGGGCATCGTGGAGCGCCTCAATGGTCTGGCAGACCAAATTATCGCCGTACGTGGCAACTGTGATGCAGAGGTCGATCAGATGCTGCTCGATTTCCCTATCATGGAAACCTACGCCTTGCTCGTGGATGGCGGCAAGCGATACCTGCTGACCCACGGACATATATATAATAAGGAGAACATGCCTAAGGGACCTTATGATGCCATCATCTACGGTCATTCTCATCTCTGGGAACTGTCGCATTCCGACCGTGCCATCTGCAATACGGGCAGCATCACCTTCCCTAAGGGCGGCAATCCTCCTACCATCGCCACCTTGGAGGACGGCAAGTTTACCATGTACAATTTAGATACATTGGAAGTCATGGCTACCATGGAGGTGTAATCAAAAAAGGAAAATCCTAACAATATGATCGAGGAATATCAAATCAGAATTCTGCCAGAACAGGCAGCGAGCGAGGAAGGCATCAAGCGCTATCTCGCCAAGGAAAAGGGGTTGGATGTGAGAACACTCAACCAGGTGAGGGTACTCAAGAGAAGCATCGATGCCCGCCAGCGCACTATCTTTGTCAATCTCAAGGTGCGTGCCTATATCAATGAGTTTCCGCAGGACGACCAGTATGTCCATACGGAATATCCCGACGTGAGCAGTAAGCCTCGTGTCATCGTGGTGGGAGAGGGACCTGGCGGTCTCTTTGCTTCCCTCAAACTCATCGAATTGGGTTACAGACCAGTGGTGTTGGAGCGTGGCAAGGATGTGCGTGAGCGCAAGAAAGACCTCAGCAATATCACCAAGACCCAGAAGGTGGATGGCGAGAGCAACTACTGTTTCGGTGAGGGCGGTGCGGGTGCCTATAGCGACGGCAAACTCTATACCCGCAGCAAGAAGCGTGGTAGCGTGGATAAGATACTGAATGTGTTCTGCCAGCATGGAGCCAATACGAATATCTTGGCTGATGCCCATCCGCATATCGGTACCGACAAGTTGCCGCGTGTCATCGAGAATATGCGCAATACCATTCTCCAGTGCGGCGGTGAGGTGCATTTCCAGACCAAGATGACCCGCCTCGTCTTGGAGGGCGACAAGGTGATAGGTGTGGAGGCTGTCAACCTGCAGACGGGTGCGGAGGAAAACTACCGTGGACCTGTGATTTTGGCTACCGGCCATAGTGCCCGTGATGTGTATCGCTATCTCGCTTCTTCCAAGATCGAGATTGAGGCGAAGGGCATTGCGGTGGGTGTCCGTCTGGAGCATCCTTCCCAGATCATCGACCAGATACAGTATCACAACAAGAACGGTCGTGGCAAGTATCTGCCTGCAGCCGAATACAGTTTTGTAACCCAGGTGGATGGCAGGGGCGTATATAGTTTCTGTATGTGTCCGGGTGGTTTTGTGATTCCTGCTGCTACGGGTCCGGAACAGCTTGTGGTCAACGGTATGAGTCCGAGCAACCGTGGTACGGCATGGAGCAATTCGGGTATGGTGGTGGAGACGCATCCTGAAGATGTAGCTCCATTTGTGAAGGATCATCAGGCTGTGTTGGAGGAAATCGAACTTCGCAGACAGGAGGATTCTTCACTCTTCACTCCTCACGCTTCCCTCCAAATGATGTATTTCCAGGAGATATTGGAGAAACAGTGCTGGCAGCAGGGCAACATGAAGCAGACGGCGCCATCTCAGCGCATGGCCGACTTCGTGAACAACCGTTTGAGTTACGACCTGCCTAAGAGCAGTTATGCGCCGGGTCTGGTATCCAGTCCGCTTCATTTCTGGATGCCGTCATTTGTGAGCAAGCGTCTGCAGGAAGGATTCAAGACTTTCGGCAAGAATGCGCATGGCTTCCTGACCAATGAGGCGATACTGATAGCCACGGAGACTCGCACCTCTTCCCCGGTTCGCATCGTTCGTGACCGTGAAACCTTGCAGCATGTCCGCATCCAGGGGCTCTTCCCTTGTGGTGAGGGAGCCGGCTATGCAGGTGGCATCGTTTCTGCAGGCGTGGACGGAGAGCGCTGTGCCGAAATGTGTGCGCAGTATATGGAGCAGCTGTGATTTAAAATAATCAAATAAAAGCTTGCGGTTTTCATTTCTTTTTTCTAACTTTGCAGCGTGATGTTTAAATCATGCAACATGTTGAACAAATTAAAGCGATAAATGATGGAAAAGAAACAAGTTAAAGTCGGTTATTGGACTTATGAGGAGTTTTGTAAGAAGTTCCCGGATTTCGATAAAATTCCCGTTTGTGATAATTATCGGCCAGGCAGAGTCGCCAAATTTACAAATGTAAAATTTGCCTCTTCCAAATAAAGATCTTCTTTTCGTTATCCTTCGCCAGACCATATTGAATTTAAAGCATAGTGCTAATAACATAAAATCGGCGCATTTCCCGTATTTTTTGGGAAAATGCGCCGATTTTATGCTATTTTTATGCAATTGCACGGAAAGAGATGCAAACGTTTGCATAACGAAAAAGGCGAAAAGTAAGCCATTAGGAAAAGAAAGTTTGGAGATTCTTAGTAATTTTGCCCTGTGAAGAATAAATAGTTTTTGAGTTAGGTGTTTTAAGTAAAAGGAAGGGTGTGTCATGAACTTTGACACACCCTTTATTTTACTTTGTTCTTAAACTAATCCTTTAAAGTCTTATCCTTACCACGTCAACGCTTTCTGAGCCTCTTTGTTAGGGATATCAAGCGTAAAGAGTTGTGTTTCAGGGTCATAACCCTTAATGGTTATACAACCACTTTGGTTAATTTCAATTCTGCCATGGTTTGTACTTTTAAGTTTCTGGTGATAATACCTTATCAGCCTATTTCTTTTGCAAAGCTAATCATTTTATTCGGAATGACAAAGGAAAAAGGCTAAAAAATGCCAGTTGTGCAAACGTTTGCATATCAATAAGTGTAGAAATTTGGGGAGAAAGTGAACAGGCTTTAGATATTTTTTCTAATTTTGCCGCAATAAAAGTAAGTAATAATAAAAGTTTCTGACTAAGTAATGGATATAGCTAAAAGCATGTTCATCTTAAAAAATAGACAGAGTTAAAAATAACGTATAAGTTCCTAAAAGAAGTGATGATTACCTAACTGAAAAGTACAAGGTCATCTACCCACCAATAGAAGCTTAGAACAACATATTAGATAATAACTTAACTAAATATAAATAAAAGATGAAAAGATTTTTTACGCTTTTTATGGCGGTCTGGGCGCTATTGTCTATATCGCAAACGGTAAAGGCAGCCGATGTGACTGTCTATTTCCAATGTCCGGATACCGGATTTGAGGTCAAAGATAATCATGTTTATACCTCTGCGGGTGACCAAGGAACTCTGTCTAAATTTGAGAAGAAAGCTTCTTATAAAATGGTTTAAAACTATAAAATTATGAAGAAAAGATTTACACTAATGATGATGGTGTTGTGCTTCTTAATGAGCATACCACTGAAAATGATGGCTGAAACTGTCACCGTTCATTTCATTGATAAAAACAACTGGAGCAGTTATGATGCTTATGTTTTTGATATAAGTACGGATAATCCGATTTCCGATGATCATAAATGGCCTGGTAAGCGCACAGATTACACTACAGAAACCGTAAATAACGAGAAAGTGGTAACATGGACTATTGACTTGGGGGCTTGTACTCTTGCTAATGCTCGTATTATTTTTAATAATGGTAGCGGCAATCAGTATCCTGAAAGTGGTGGTTTTGAAGTAGCTAATAATCAATATTACAATAATGACGGTAAGACAGATGCTCCTTCTGAAGGTGGATCAACTGGTGGCGGCACTGAAGGTGGTGGCGGTAGCACAACCGAGAAATGGGATACTGAGAATACTAATCGTCTTAAAGGTCGTGTTTACTATCAAGGTTTCTATCTCGCTGGTAACTTCTTCAGCTTTCAAGAGAAAGAGGGTGATAATCAAATAACTTATGATGATGCTGTGTTCAAGTTCCAGCAGCAGCAGAATGATGCTACCATTGAAAGTGGAAAGGACTATGAAGTATATAAGGTAGAGATTCCTGCTTCTCTTACTGCTCATGCACAGGTAATGTATGTCGATGAGTTTGGAAAAACAAAAAATATCTTTGGCCCAGGAAAATATTCTATCAGTAGAACATGCCCAGAAACGGATAAGTCTAAAGGGTGGTTAGAAGCCAAGCCTTATGTTTGTGATCCTACTACTAATAAAGAGATTGACAATTGTTGGAATTTTGTGAGTCGTAATGAAACCGAAAATGAATATTCTGATGGTATGTATAATCTGTATATTGCTGTCGATTCTAAGGCTCATACTGTTGTGAAGTGGAAAATTGAGCATGATAGTGACAGGCGTGTAGCTTACTTTATCAGTGATGCTCCTGATGCCTCTGCTATGCCTATTTACGATGCTTACGATGATGGTGTTAAATATTTTAGTAATAGGTTCTATGGTTCAGTTAGTTTTGCTGAAAATCGTTCTTACTATGTAATATCAAATATTGTCCGTGGTAACGAGGATGCTATTGTTAATCGTACAAAGGAAAATTATGGTACCGTTGTCCCTACTTCAGATCAAACTAACCCCAAATCCAAATATAACCCAACTACTAATAAGCTCTTTTTGATGGGTAATGGTGGACTTGATTTTGCGGATAAAAATCCTAATAATTCTGCCTGTCCAAATGAGAAACCAATTAAGTTTAGTGCTGATTGGTCAGGAAACCAGATTGTAGAATATAATCCTAATAAGGGCTATTGGGATAGAGCAAATACAGATGAGCATCTTGGATTTGCTGGTGAAGTGTATTTTCCGGGTGGTAAGCGCATTAAAATTACCTCTGTATCTATGGTAGGTGATGCTATTCCTGGTACTTTGAAAGTTGATGAAACAACAGGCAAAGAAGTTTGGGATTTCACCTCTAAGGCAGCAGATATGACGTACGATGATGTTGAGCAGTGCTATGCGACTACTATAGTAACAACAGTTGGTGATGGCAAAAAGCATTTCAGATTTGTAGGTAACCATGATCCTAATATCAACTGGTTTGAGGATACTGATGGAACAGAACTTGACAAGATGGCTAAGACTCCTTATAAATCTACTGATCCAAATGTACATGGTCATACCGCAGATGCCAATGATCCTAATCAGGTTAATTATACACAGGAGGGTGCTTACTCAGGAGATAATTATCATATCCTCTGGAACCGTCCTGCTGGTCGTTGGACAGTACGTCTTTACTTCTATACCCGTAACGTTGATGGTCAACCAGTTACTGACTACTATTACACAATTACTGCAAATAGGGATATGGAGTTACACGATTTAGTGGACGTGGTTTATGGTTCTGAAACCAACAAGCAAAATATAACTAATTTGGGTGACTATAGGTATATGAGAACATGGAGTGCACAAAAGTCATGGAAGATTTCTGATAAGGTTGATATCTTTGTGGTTAGTAGCATCACAG
>OQVL01002082.1_pt1 | contig 12169 bp, 11 predicted proteins | sample 1691501 | NCBI WGS metagenome assembly OQVL01 (sample SAMN03418253, study PRJEB22391) | human gut metagenome | biome: human-gut; feature: organic feature; material: feces | host: Homo sapiens | place: Tanzania | collected 2013-01
CTACTGATGTCTGATGCTGCAGGAACAATTTATCTGTAGTGTGCGTATGTTTTTTGCGGCCGCCGAGGCCCAAACATACCGTCGTCGTGTTGTAAAGCTGCGTTTCTTTTCCTCTTGTTTCGAGTATCTGGACTTGTTCGTCGGTAGCAGAATCGCTTATCCGAGCGAGAGTTACTTTTCACGGAAGGTGATGAGTGAGGTATCCGTATCCCGGAGGCGTAGGAGTCCCTCGGCTCGGTCAGCCTTGGCTGCTTACGTGTACTCCGTCGTTTTCAGGATCCACTTTCGAAGTAGTCGAAAAGCACGAAAGACGTTCTGGCAGAAAAGATCTTTTTTCGAGGAAAATTTTGACGCAGAGGGGGTTCCCCCCTTCTAGCCCCCGAGGGAGGGTCGGGCTTTGCCGAGGCAAGGCTGACCCTTCCTTGATGACTAAACTTTGCGTGGGTGCGAGGTATATGAACAACTTGAAAACATCTTAAGGGTAGAAGCGACGTAGCTGTCGGATGTTCCAAGCGTTGTTGTAGACCTCGCCATGACTATTTATGGCGATTTGGACGTGAGCGTGATTGATGAACTGCCACCGGGCAGAAAACCGATACAGACGCTGCATAAGTTTGATACCCAACTCACCAGTCTCAATCAGAGCATCTTTTTTTACCGCTACTTTTCCATCTACTTTTTGTCCACATCCTTTAGCAATTCTAACTTTTCTACTTGCTTTAATTATATCAGGATTGCGTCTTTCTTCAACTGTCATTGATAAAACTATTGCTTCTGTTCTAGCCATTATTTTAGGGTCTATATCAACATTATTAAGTCCCATTTTAGATGCACCTGGTAATAATTTAAGTAAGTTTTCAAGTGGACCTAATTTCTTTATTTGTTTAGTTGTATTTAAAAAATCTTCTAAATCAAATTTTCCCTGCTCCATTTTCTTTGCCAATATATGCGCTCCATCCTCACCGAATTCAAGAAACTTTACAAGACCGGGGAGATTTATTTTATTGCAAAGCATTTTTGAACCTGTTGAATACACTCCGGTTGCCCTAATCAACACATTTTCCGCCGCAATATTCGTTTCTTCTTCTCCGCACAATTCAAGTGCGTCAGCTGCTGTTTGAATTGCTTTGAAAATATCATCTTTCTCGTAGTATGTTTGCGCCTGATTTGCAAGTACTTCCGATGTTTTGATTTTTAAATTTGTATTCGCTTCATTCGCCGCCGCTTCATTCTTCTGTGCCGTACGCATATTTTCCTCAGCAATTCCCCTCTGCAAGTTCGCCTCCTGTGCATTGGCTTTCGCAGCAGCCTGCTGACGATTGGCTTCCGCCAAATTATCTTCTGCGATTTTCTTCTGTTTATTTGCTTCCGCAAGATTTTGCTCCGCTATTTTTCTTTGTTTATCCGCTTCGGTAAGATTATCCTCAGCTGCTCTTTTTTGCTTGTTGGCTTCTGCAAGATTTTCTTGCGCCTCTTTGGTTTTCTTTGCCAAATCATCATTGCTTTGCTGAAGACTTTGATTGCTTCGGTTCAACTCTTCGGTTTTCCTTTGAAGATCCTCATTAGCAGCCGCAAGAGCAGTTTTCCTGTTATTGATTTCCCAAAGCATAGTGCTGTTATATATGCCGAAAAGAAGCAAAATGGTAATAATCACGCTGCTCATTGAAAATATTCTTCTTATTTTCTTTTTATGTTCTCTACTAAATAAACCTTCTTTGGCTAATTTTTCTTTTCAAACATCATGTTCGAGCGTGCCATATTTCTTTGACTACCGTTCCTCTGATGAGAAGATCAAAAGATGGTACCTCAATTTTGCTGACCCTATATTGTTTGTAGCCAGCAGAGGAGGCCTTTTTGCCCAAGATGAAATTCAGACCTTGGAGCACCCTATACTTTGTTCTGTAAAAGCGTATCTGGCGATAACTAATATCAAGGGGTTAGAAAGTTACACTAAGGTTGGCAACATACCTACACCGTATTTATTTAGAAATGTTCCTTATCTCGTAGAGATAGATACCCAACCTATTGTTGACGGCAAAAAGGTTTCAATTTATGGTAACGCTTTCTCCTATTATGAGTATAACGATCCTGAGGTTTTAAAAAGGGCGATTAAAGTTAGAAAAAATTGCTCTTTTTCTAACATTATTGCTATGGCGGCACCTTCTCCCAAGTATGGGTGTTATGACAAAGACACTATATTGGAGATGTTCGCCTCTGTTGTTTCTGCTTTTGAGGGCGCGAAATGTATGTCGGAAAATAAAGCAGTAGAGATACATACGGGAAGATGGGGAGCAGGGGCTTTCGGAGGCAATGAAGAGCTTGCACTTATTGTTCAGATACTCGGAGCGAGAATTGCGAAAATAGACAACCTCGTTTTCCATGCCATCACAGACAAATATTTAGTAAACGCCACTATTGTCGTGAATGATATAGCCAAGCTCTATAACGGAAACAAAAGAGAGTGTGTAGATGGCATCGTTAATTATTTATTTGACAAGAAATACCAATGGGGTGTTTCAGATGGCAATTAACTGAACTTTCGCAAATTCACAATAAACAAAACTTACAAGCAGTCATCACATCAAGCAAGCGTCGCCAATCTCTTCTCAGTCAATAGACAAAAAGAAAGAGCATGGCGACGCTTGTTATGCATACGCCGCGCAAGATGCCCAAAATCAATGCAAACGTTTCATCAAGAAAGATCTCGAAAGAACAGATTTCATTGACATATTAACAATAAGGGTCTCAAGTTTTCATGAAAAAATCTTGTTTTATATCCAATATTTTCATATCTTTGCAACTGCTAATATATTGTTAGTTTATAAAAGAATATGCAAGAAAATAGTAATATATTATCTGTACTGGAGAACTATCTTCATGATAATCCTGATGAGATATCTATGGAGATCGCCAATGACTTCAGAAGACGTCGTATCGAAAAGAATCTCACACGAGAAGACATCGCAAAGAAGTCGGGGGTGGCCATAAGCAATATCGCACGTTTTGAACAAAAAGGGCTTATTTCGCTTAAAAATCTGATTAGTATAGCAATGGTTATGGAGTATACTTCAGAGATGAGATACCTCTTTGCCTCACCCAAATATTCTACAATGGAAGAACTACAGCAGATAAAACGAAACATGAACAAGAAAAAGGCATATAAGTGATGAAAAAAAATCAGTCGCTCATAGTAAAGTTTCGCAACGAAACTGTAGGTACTTTATCACTTACAGCCGATCGGAAATTGTGCGCTTTTGAATATGATAAAGGTTGGCTTGCAGATGGCTTCAGCATTTCTCCATTGGAGCTTCCCTTGAAAACCGGTCTGTTCATTGCCAGACAAAGACCTTTTGATGGAAACTTCGGAATTTTTGAGGACAGTCTTCCTGACGGATATGGTAGATATTTGCTACACAAAACTTTACTAAAAGAAGGCATTAATGATTTTGAACTTTCTTCCCTTGACCGTTTAAGTATTGTCGGTGAAGGAGGCATGGGAGCTCTTACATATCATCCTACAACATCATTCGGTAAAGATAATGAGCCACTCGACTTTGACTTATTACAAGCCAAAGCACTTGAGGTACTCTCTGAACAGCAAGACAATGATGCTAAACTATTGTTTTATAAGAGTGGAAATAGTGGAGGTTGCCGTCCTAAAGCTGTTTTTTGTGACAATTATGGGCATTGGCTTGTTAAATTTCGTCATACCTACGACCCTCAAGATATGGGTATTCAAGAATATCACTATCACGAAATAGCAAGGTCATGTGGCATTGTTGTTCCTGATTTTAAACTTACGAACGATAAATATTTTACGATACGTCGTTTTGACATTTCTCCTGTTGGTGAACGTATTCATACTGCCACTGCTGGAGGTTTGCTTTCTGTATCGCTTTCAAATCCGCTGCTTGATTATGTCAACCTTTTGGCATTAACAGGTTATCTGACTCAAGAAAGGAACGATGTTGAACAGATGTATCGACGAATGGTCTTTAATTATTTGACCGAAAACAAAGATGATCATTGCAAAAATTTCAGTTTTTTTGTAGATAAAGACGATAATGGATGGAACTGGCATCTTGCTCCTGCTTATGATTTGACTCGCTGTACGGAAGGATATAATGGCGAACATGCCACATCGGTTAATGGCACAGGCGACCCTTCATTACAAGATTTTATAACTGTGGGTATGAAAAACAAAATGTCGGAGCGCAGATGTAAGGAGATTTTTGACGAGGTAAGGGAATCATGTAGCGACTTGTTGCTTCACGATATAAAGAGCAAATAATCCATCAGTTTTATAGCTTATGCTTTAAGACATTCGTTCATAAGCTCTTGCACAATTGGCATATCATACAGAGCCCACCTTTAAAAGTGGGCTCTGTTAGTTATACCATTTCCCTATCTCACCCTTATCCCTTTTCCGTTCAACACCTCACCGTTCATGCTGCCGTTTTTGCAAAGATACAGGTCGTAGCCAATGGCAGATATCTCGCTGTAGCATGGACGGGTCAGCACCTTTCCGTCGGGCGACATCAGTCCATACCACCCGCTTGCAGCCTCGTAGCGTTTGCACCGGGCTGTTTTGTGTACGGGAGAGGGATTAATGTCTTCCGTCTCGCCTGTCATATTGCCTTCCTCGTCACCATTGTGGGTTTTGAGATAGCGCAGTTCGCCACTCTCATAAGCCATGTTTTCCACCCCACTGATCAAGAAATCGTCAACCAGATTGCCCTGCAGGTCATACTTTCGAAGGGTGTGGTCTGCCATCTCTGCCGATATGCCATTGTCTGAAACCCATAGGTCGGCATCAATGAACGGCAGAACGACAGAAAGGTTGCCTGACAGGACACATTGCTTCCCTCCCCTACTGGCAATCCAGAACGAGTCGACAGGCTGAATGCGGTCATACTCGGCTTTCATCACCCAATGGCCGTGCTTGTCGATCATGCCGAACTTGTCGCGGCGGTTGCTGTGGAGCACACAATGGCCGTTATGGAACACATATCCGTCAGCCCCAGAGACGTACGGAATTTTAAGATCTATGGCCACATTGCCTTTGGCATCAATAAACTTTATCCAGCCATTGTCGTCAACCGATGCCAGTCCGTCGGAAAACACCCATGCATGTTTATATTGCGGCTTGATAGCCAACTCTCCCGTGAGCAGGTTGAAATAGCCGCGACGGTCGCCATTGCTGTAGCACACCAACGAGTCGTTGCCCAGAGGCTTGGCAATCCAATGGATGTTCTTCACCGTCTTCTTTCCGTCGCGAGTCTCCACATAACCATTGGTCAGATACTCCTGACTGTAATAAGTGACATTACGCGAGAGATACTGGCCTGAGTAGCTGGAACTATCGTCAGAATTGTCTGCCAGATATCTGTAATAAAGATGGTTTATGCAACCGTTCAGGGCCGTACCTGCAAGCAGCAGCATGATGAGGGCGAAACATCCTCCCACCACACGGCGTATGACCTTGCCATACTTCGATTCGTCACGCATGCCGAGAATGACAGTAAACCACTCGGCTGTTGCCGCAAGGATGCCTGTCAGCCCTTTCCAAAATAATATAATAGCTCTTTTCATCGTCTTCTGTTTGTTAAATGTCAATATCCTCATTTTTTGCTTTTGCTCAACATGGCGTCTGCCTTTTTCATATAGTCTGCCGCCCTTTCTCTCGCGTTGTCTGCCTGGTGAGAATAGGCCAAGGCTTTATCGGTCGTGCTCTTTGCCCTGTTCTGATAAGTCTTTACCTTGTCATATTTTTTCTGCCTTGTGTAATATTCGGCCTCTCGCAGATTGCCTTGCGTCTGTCTGTTATAGTAGTCGGCCTCTCGCTGATAGCTGTCAGCTTGCCGCATATAATAAGCAGCTTCACGTTGGTACGACCGGGCTTGGCGAGTGTAGAAATCTGACGTTTGGGCATTAGCTGTCAGACACAACACATTAAACAAGATTATTGTAACCAAATGTTTCATAATTCAAACGTATTATTGTTCATTAACATATCTCATCACCCTAATCCGTGTCGGGCGCAACTTCTAAGTTTGTTATTTGTCTGTTTATGAGATATAGAGCATTGAAGTAACCGTTTGCTATCAGAAAAATTTATTTTTTTTGCATAATAAGTAGGCATTCATAGTTAAAACAAAAGCAGAAGACAATGACATACAAGATCACAGCCTTCTGCTTTATTAGTTATTATTGTTGTTGTTACCGTTTCTCTCTTACCCTCTCCCCCAAGTACCCGACGGCAAAATTCAAGGCCGTGATGATGTGTGGCACAATGTCCTTGGCCGACTCCTTTTCGGTAATTTTATGGTCATAATCTAAAGACACTTTAATCTCATCTCTCTCCGAAAACAGAGCCTTGATAAACTTCACATTTCTGTTGGCATCATTCACAGCCTCATTGAGCAACCCCTTGTCCTGTAAAGAAAGTCCTGCTACAAAAGGAATACAGAAGCGAATCATGCTTTCGTCTTTGCCTACAACATAAAAATAGACCTGTCCGTTGTACCTGAAATGCCAACCTAAAGACGGCATAAACTTTGCGTTACCACACATTCGGCGAATCTCGTACACTATTTCTTCCTGCTTCATAATCACAAATGTTTTGTTTTTGCCATTTATGATAAGAGAGGAAGAAAAGTAACCATTTCCATCAGTCCAACATCACAAACGCAGCCCAATGGAATGGATCGGGATGCTTCTGTCTGATAATTTCTTTGGCTTCCTCAAATGCCTTACGTTTGTTCCAGGCATTCTTCTTGCCGGCAAGGCGTTCATAAAATGTGGTCATAAACTCTGAGGTCGTTTTGTCGCTCACATTCCATAAAGACATGACAATTGTGCCCACGCCTGCTTTCTTGAAAGCCCGCTGCAAGCCATAGAGTCCTTCAGCCGTGGCCTTGCCTTGTCCTGTTTGACACGCTGACAATACGACCATATCCGTATTGCTCAAATCCAGACGTGCTATATCATTAGCTGAAAGTATTCCACCAAGTACACCTTTAGGTAAGGGTTTGCCTAACCATGCAGCATTACCACCAGAGAAGACCAGACCCGACAAGGACATAGCATCTGTATAGCCTTTGAGATAATCTACATTCTCCGCTCTATTGGGAGTGTAGTAAAATCCATGAGTGGCAAGATGAAGCAATTTAGGCGATTTGCCGTGCATGTTGAGGAACGACTCTTCTGTGCCGTTCTTGCCCATATACGGTGTGACCTGCCATTTGTTTTGTTTCAGCACGTTTTCAATCTTCTCTATTTCGTCCTTTGTCCCTTGCAAATAATGGAATATGGAATCACCACAAGCGACCTCTCCACGCATCGCAAGCAAGCTTGACAAATCATATTTCTTCGACTCTTCAGCCATTGCGCTTGTCTCCAAATCATATTGCAAACCTCCATACAAGACCGCCGTATTGGCCTTGCCGTCCTCACCGCCCGATCTCATCTTCAACAACTCACGGGCCGAAGACAGTCTCACAAAACGATAATGGTTTCCCAACAGCGAACCGTCTGGCAGAGGCAACGATTCCAACGAAACCCGAAACAGCAGTTGCGATGGAACATAATAGACGGTAGCACCTTCCGATACATCTTCTTTCAACGGTTCCCATATCAACCGCAACATATCCTGTGCATAATCCTTGTCATAATACATATCCGGCCTGACGATGCCAAGCGAATCAATCTGTCTTTCTGCGAACAGAGGTCTCAGCAACGGATTGTCTTGTATTCTGTTTATAATATAGGCAGCATACTTTCTCCCTTGCGACTGTGAGATATAGTCGGTGAAATCTATCAACACCTCGTTCTGCTGCAAAGTCTGCTTTACGGCATCATAATTCACATCCATGAAGTCTGTACCGTCGCTGTATCCTTTGCATCTGTTTGCCAACAGGTTTTCCAGACGGCTCACCCTCCTCGACACACTCAGAATGCTGTCTGCATTCACCTTATAATCCCTTTCCCAAGCCTTTACCTGGTTCTTCATGCTTGCCAACACAGCATAGAGGTTCATGTCCTCGGCCGTTCCTTTCGTCTTGATGACATCAAACATGGAGCGTTCCGATTCCAAGAGAAACGCTTTCGACATGACCAGAGCATCATAACAAATCTTGGTGAAAGCCGTCTGCGTCTGTTTAGCCTTCAGGGCATAGGGAGTCATCATCGTGAACAAAGACGACAGACTATGCCACAAGCCTTCACGCTCCGTTGTGCTCATATACGGGATGCGCCGTTTCATCAATGCCTTCAACTGCCGTTCCGCAGCAGCATACTCGTCGCAACCACCCGTCACATTGCCCGCAAAGCCTTCGGCGTTGGCAAGATATATTTGCGCATTGACATGTTCCAGACTGTTGTCGCCATATAGAATCTTGGTGTTTTCTGCATACCTGCGATAGCAGTTTTCCGACTCCGCATAGTTGCCCAACTGATGCTCCACGCCTCCGGTCAAGGCTAACAACGTTATCCTGTCTCCATCAGTCTGTGCATATTTGGCAGCAAGCAACTCGTCCGCTTTCCTGTAGTCGGCCAATGCCGATTTGAAGTCTTTGAAAGCCAGACGGCACCTGCCTCTTGTTGTATATAAGGGATAGAGCTGTTTAGGTTCTGAAATTCGTTGAGCCGTCTCAAAAAGCAAGTCAAGGCATCTGTAACAGTTTTCCTTGTCACCCATAAGGCGGTAGATGTCAGCCAAAGCCATGTAGGGCATGTTGTAGGTGGCATCATCTTTTGGCGTGTATGTATGAAATTCTTCTATCGCTTTCTTGGCATACGTCAGAGCATCGTCATACCGTCCGACAGCAACATACAGGTTACGCAAGTTAGAATAGCTCAGATGCTTGTTTGGCGACACCGCTTTGGCATCATTATGTTCAGCAATGCCCTTTCCGCGCAAGAACCATTGTTCCGCGATGCTGTATTGTCCCAAGCCTCTCGCCTCGCTGCCTTTCTGGTTATAATAGCCAAACCTTGTCTGCAAGTCGGCCGTTGCATCCATCAACGAGTCCATGCTTGCTGCATGAGCCTGTGCTTGCCTTACATCGCCAATAGTTCTGCAGATGTTACACAGTTCTCTTAAGACAGCCATCTGCACATCCGCCTTGCCCGTCTGTCTGGCCAAGGCCAACGCCTGCTTATATGCCTCCTCGGAACCTACCACATCATAAAGAGACGCCTTTATCTCGGCGATATGCTGCAATGCGGAAACCTCGTTATCCGTCTTGCCAAGCCTTTGAAAACCTTCAAGGGCGATTTGATAGCACGCCAACGCCCTGTCAAAGTGTTTCGCCAGATGATGTTCCATAGCTTCAAAATACCATGTCAACGGAATCTTGGGCAGAGCATATTCTCTCACCTTGCCGTCAGCATAAGGCATAATCTCTTCCAATATGGCACGGGCCTTCGCCAATTGTCTGTTACCTCTGAGCATGAAGCCGGTGGCATACATATATCCGTTCATCGCATACAGATGGGCGACATCCTTCTTCTCGTTCTCTGAAAGACGGCCATTGATCAGCTTCTTGGCCAACAGATAAGCCTCTTCATAGCGTTTCAAAGTCTCATAACACATGCACGCCATAGTCTGGCTGCACACATACACCTGACGTTCCACATCTGTACGCTGTTGTTCCGTGTTCCTGCCTACAAGAAGGAAGGCGTCAAGAGCCTCAGCCGTTTTCTCGGCACGGTTCAGCGCAAAGGCTTCATTCATCTTCACCGTCACTTCTGCCTCGGTCAATGTCTGCGCCTGCATCTGTAGGCCACAACAGAACAGAACCAACGATATGACAACGGCCTTATTCATGCTTTAAGGTTATGGTGTCTGCTGCCGTCGAGTCGTTTCCGTTGCGATCCATGGGTGCAGCCTTCTTTTCAAACACATCGTTTTCGCCACCACGCACATTGTCTGTTGGAGAGTTTTCTACAAACAACGAATTGACGGTAAAGAAGCCTACAACCAGCACAGCAGCCACACTTGAAACCCAAAGCCATACGTTCCTGTTGCCACGCTTCATCTCCTTCTGAAACTCTGCCATGGCTTTCAGCTTCTCTCCACGGCTCGTCACAGCCTGCTTCACACTCTTCGTAAACTCATACTGCTCCTTCTTCTCGGCATCTTCCTCTATCTCTTTCAGAAACTGCGCCTTGGCTTCCTCCGACATGGCATCGCCATGAAGCAGATATTCATCTATCCTGTCTTGAAAATTATTGTCCATATCTATCGGTCGTTTTATGTAGGTGTTCAAAATAAATTTAAATTCTACTTATGAGTTCAAATAGTTGCGGTAAATGTTTCGTGCCGAAGAGCGTAACGACTCCATACACTTATGCTTCTTCGACTTGAGAGCTTTCTTCGACTCTATTGTTGGTATCTCCGACAGGATAGTGTCAAGGTTCTTCTCTTCATAATAGAACTTGCTCAGTATCTGGCTGCAACGCTCCGACATGTGCGATATGACATCGGCTATGATGTCGAGCATATTGTTGTCTTCCGAGTCGTACAGCATGTTGACATACTGCTGCGCATCAAGCCCTTCTGTCTTTATCTTCCGCCCCATTTCCGTTTCAAGATCAACAAAAGAAGGATTCTCTCTCGTCCATTCCTTATACTTTATTCTTGCGATACCCATAAAATAGGTAAGCAAGCTGCATTTCAACGGTTCGTTGTTCTTGCCCGTCATCCTGCCGTTGCTCACACAGATCTTCCTCTGCTCAATGTTCTCCCACATCGCAAGGAACGAGTTTTGGAAGATATCCGAAGCAGTCTCCCCATCAGCAAAGAACACGCCACGATAGTTTGCCCAAAAGTAGCGTGAGCAATAAGCATACAGTTCCGATTGTATCTTCTTGTCCTTATCGTACATGCCGGCAACAAGTCGGGCCTCCTTCTCCTGTTGCGACATACGCATTTCCTTTGTCTTTTCCATTCTATTTAATCAGTATATCGGTTATGTTATATTTTCCAATGTCTTCACCCGTCATTACAGGCTGTTGCGGTCGGCTACTGCTGTTGCGGTTCACAAACCTCCTTATCCGTTTCATAAACTCGCCATTGCCCACCTTTTCGCCATCCTTCAGCTCCTTCCACAAAGCGTAGGTCAGCTTTCCTACCGTTGGCTTTTTCATCTCAATGTTCACCTGGTCACTTCTGCAAGCGCTGATCGTGATCCACCTCTCAGCCAAGGGCTTTGCCTTGTCGTTGACTACTTCTACCTTGCCATTGTCACCCACAAACAGCGATCTAACCATCTCAAAAGCCTCATATAAGCCACGAGCGTTCACGCTGTCCACCATCAACGTGTCTTCCACGCCTCTCGCCACCTCGTCATCATCGTCATCATCGCCCCGGGTGCCGTCGCCGCTATGGCAAGCGTCGATAACCACCAGCAGCTTGCCTTTTGCCCCAATCCGGTTACGAATGGCGTTGAGATAGACATTCAGTTCATCATCCGTCAGATGCCTCTCGCCGTGATACGTCTTGCTCACCCTCCTGTAGGCGTCATACGGAATCCAGCACTCATCCAGGCCGTCCTTCTCGTCGTCATGCACATCCGTCATCTGCTGCCCATGCCCAGAATAGTGAACATACACCACATCGCCCTGCTTACACGATGCCGCCACCCTCTTGAGCGCCCCTACAATGCCCGTCTTCGTAGCCTGACGGTTCACCAATGTCGTGATCCTTTTGAAGCCGGCACGTTTCAGCATTCCCTGCACAATAGTCACATCCTTGTCGCCATTAATCTTATTCCAAGCCCTGTCCTGCTGTTCACCCAACCCTATAACCAAAGCTCTCTTTGTCTGTGCGTTGGCGGACAAAGAGAGCAACAGGAGAAAATATATGATTGTTCTCATTCTACACATTTTTCATTCTCTTTTGACTTGTTCAGGCATCCCAAGTGACAAAGATAAATTTCCATCCATGTTGGTTGCGATGGCTATCTATGGCCCTTACGGTGGCTATCTATGCTACTTACGGTGGCTATCTATGGCACTTTTGAAAAGTTTCTATTTATGACAGATGACAGACATGACACTTGTTTTCTATAATTTTTCTTTATAATAATTATATATTAATATAAAATATCTCTTTTCCTGCGCGCGCGTAAAAATATTTATAAAAACATGTGTCATATGTGTCATG
>OQVL01002083.1_pt1 | contig 12168 bp, 12 predicted proteins | sample 1691501 | NCBI WGS metagenome assembly OQVL01 (sample SAMN03418253, study PRJEB22391) | human gut metagenome | biome: human-gut; feature: organic feature; material: feces | host: Homo sapiens | place: Tanzania | collected 2013-01
TCGTTCCCTACACGACGCTCTTCCGATCTATAGAGCTTCCGGAGAATGAATGGGTGAAAACCAAAGATGGAAAAATCATAAAGACGCTCGGAAAGAAAAATCATAACTTCCAAATAGAGACATTCCATGCAAACGCCCAGCCTTTGTACGTTCTCATGGACGCAGACGGCAACATACTGACAAAAGAGCCTAAATCATACGACAGGAACATAGATAACTTCATCAAGTTCCTCGATGAAGGATTGGATAATTTCAATAACAAATAACACAACGAAGGAAGTCCGAAAAGGCTTCCTTTCTTTACGATATGTTTGACTTCGTTGCGATAGATTTCGAGACTGCCGACAAGTACATTCCTTGTTCTTTGGGCATTGCGGTGGTGACAAACTCCGAGATAACGGAGACTCACAACTGGTTGATTAAGCCTATATGTTATCCTTACTTCCATTTCTATGCTCAAAAGATACACGGCATACACAAAAAGGACGTCGAATTCTCGCCTGAGTTCGATACGTTGTGGGAAGAGGTGCGTCCGTATCTCGATAATCAAATTCTGATTGCTCACAATGCGAGTTTCGACATCAATGTCCTCAGAAAGACATTGCGACATTACAAAATGGAATTACCGACGGCAAGATACTTCTGCACTTATCAGATGCGCAACTTCGGTTACGAGAACGAGTAATCCATGGCACAGCAGCATGTTGCGGTCAAAGGGCTGGTAATCCGGCAGACGGATTTTGGAGACCACGACCGGTATATCACGCTTCTGACCGAGGAATTGGGCAAAATTGAAGTGCTGTGCCGCGGCATCCGGCGCAAACGCGGGCGGCTTGTCACGGCGACGTCGCTGTTTCAGTACAGCGAGTTTACGCTGTTTGCCGGCAGACAGTATCAGCTCAACGATGCCGTGATAGATACGGCGTTTTGGAGCGGTATCACGGGCAACATTGAATACTATGCGCTGTGCTGTTATATTGTCGATTTGGCGAACATTGCGGCGGTGGAGGAGCAGACGGCAAAACAGATTTTGCGGCTTTGATGCTGGTGCTGCCACTCTTCCAGCCGTATGCGCTGGACCGGCAGCACAGACAGCCGCAGGCAGTCAAAGCGGCGTTTGAACTGCGGCTCGCTTGCCTGCTCGGCTTTCAGCCGGAGCTGAACGGCTGCGGCGCATGCGGCGAGACCGAATGCGGCAATTGGTCGTTTTTGATCGAGAATGGCGCACTGATTTGCGATAGCTGCCGCAAGCGTGTCGGCGGAACGTATTTTTCCGTGTCGCAGAGTGTGCTGCACGCGCTGCGGTACATCGCGTATTGTCCGGATAAAAAAGAGTTCTCGTTCGCTGTCAGCGAGCAGACCGCCAAACAGCTCGGCAAAATCTGCGAAAAATATCTGCTGTATCACATGGATGTACAGTGCCAAGAGACCTTAGGTTTTTATCATTCCCTGTTTGACATGACGTGAGGAGGGGTTGCTATGCGAACCAAACGGCATACGGTATTAGAAATGCTTGCGTGGCTGTTGCTGCTGGCAAGCTATGGCATTGCGATATACGGCATGCGGCATTTGCCGGAAAGCATCGCCACGCATTATGCACTGGACGGTGCGCCGGATGGCTACGGCTCTCCCGGTTCGCTGCTCATTCTACCGATTATCATCACGATTGCGCTCGGCACTGTCAGCTTGGTAGCACATTTCGTGCCGGTAGATATGCTCAATGTACCGTTTGATATGCAGGAGAAAAACCAAACGCAGGTGTATCAAACCATCATTTCCATGCTGCATGCATTGCAAATAGAAATCGGCGCGTATACGCTGTACATGACAATCATGAGCTATCGGCAGGACGGACGGTATGCGATATTGAGCTTGGTCATTTTTCTGGCTGTGCTCGGTGCAACAACGGTCGGCGCGACGGTGCGGGCATACCACATCAATCAACAATAACTACATAAAAATAGAATGTTTTTAGGAGCTTTCAATAAGAAATGAGTAAACTTTCTGAAAAAAGTCTGAAAATACTGGAATATTATACGATTCTCGATCAGCTGGCAGAAAAATGCGTCAGCCGAAAGGCAAAGCAGGCGGCAAAAAATTTGCGCCCGCTGCACGACATCGAGGATGTACAGGAGCTGCTGACGCAGACCGATGACGCAAAACGTCTGCTCACGACCGGCGGCACACCGGCGTTCGGCGGCATTCGTGAGGTGTCTGCGGCGCTCAGCCGTTCCAAGATGGGCGGCATTCTGTCCACGCGCGAATTGCTGGACATTGCATCGCTGCTGCACGCCGCCAATCAGGTGCGCAAATACGGCAACGAACAGCAGGACAACGGCGTGCATACGTCGTTGGATACGATGTTCGCGCGCATCAACAGCAATCGCTATCTGGAGGAAAAAATCAACCGCGCGATTATCAGCGAGGAGGAAATTGCCGATGCGGCATCGTCCGAGCTGGCAAATATTCGCCGCCAGATTCGACAGCAGAATGTGCACGTGCGCGAGACATTGAACCATTATGTATCTTCTGCCACGTATTCCAAATACTTGCAGGAGACCATTATCACACAGCGCGACGGCAGATATGTTATTCCGGTCAAGAGCGAGCACAAGGGTGATGTGCCGGGCATGGTGCACGATATTTCGTCCTCCGGTGCGACGCTGTTCATCGAGCCGACGCAGGTTGTCAATGCAAACAACCAGATTAAAATTTTACAGGGCAAGGAAAAAGCGGAGATTGAACGCATTCTTGCCGAGTTGACCGCGGATGTCGAGGGATTTTCCGAAGCGATTGCAGCGGATTATGATGTGCTGTGCAAGCTGGACTTTATCTTCGCCAAGGCAAATTATTCGTTCCAGCTCAATGCCTGTTCCCCGAAGCTGAGCGAAAAGACGCAGGTACAGCTGATACAGGCGCGGCATCCGCTGCTCGACCAGAAAAAGGCGGTTGCCATTGACATTGCGCTGGGCTGTGACTATGATACGCTGGTTATCACCGGACCGAACACGGGCGGCAAGACGGTCAGCCTGAAAACACTGGGCCTGCTCAGCCTGATGGCGGCTTCCGGTCTGCACATTCCGGCAAATGAGGAGAGCGAAGTATGCCTGTTCCAGAATATTTATGCGGATATCGGAGATGAACAGAGCATCGAACAGTCGCTGTCTACGTTCTCTGCACACATGAAAAACACCGTGTCGATTATGGAAAAGTGCGGGCCGGACGACTTAATCTTGTTCGATGAGCTGGGCGCCGGCACGGATCCGGAGGAAGGCGCAGCGCTGGCTGTGGCAATTATCGAGTACGGAAGAAAAATGGGCTCGCTGGTTGCGGCGACAACGCATTATTCCGAACTCAAGGTGTTTGCGCTGACGACAGAGGGCGTGGAAAATGCCTCGTGTGAATTTGATGTGCGAACCCTTCAGCCGACGTATCGTCTGCTGACCGGCGTGCCGGGCAAGTCCAACGCGTTTGCGATTTCCAAGCGATTGGGCTTGCAGCCCGCCATTATTGAGCAGGCAAAGAAGCAGATTTCCGAGGAAAATGTCCGCTTTGAGGATGTTTTGGGCAGACTGGAGAAGGAACGGCATCAGCTGCAAAAGCAGCGCGAGGACGCGGACAGACTGCGCCGCACCGCGCAGTCGGAAAAGGACAAGGCAGTCACGATGAAGGGACGCGCCGAGGACGAGACCGACGCCATTTTGGAAAAGGCACGCGAACAGGCGGCGCGTATTTTGCGCGATGCCCGCATCGCGTCGGATACGGTTCTTGCACAGCTGGATGAGATGAAAAAGCAGGCGAACACCAATGCGGCGGATCAGAATCTGGCGGCTGCACGTGCCGCGCTGCGCAGCACGCTGGGACAGGCGGAGAAAAAGGCGGGACACCGCGAGAAAAAGACCGTGGAAGCGGACAGCATTCGCCCGCTCAAGGCGGGAGATACCGTTTATCTGCTCAATGTCGGCGTGCAGGGCACGGTTCTCAAGCCGGAAGACAAGGACGGCATGGTGTATGTACAGGCGGGTATTTTGAAGGTCAATGTGCCCATCAACGAGCTGCGCATCGAACAGCCGAAAAAGAAGCAGCAGCCCAAGACGCGCAAGGCGTACCGGACAGCGGGCGCATCGCCGGAGGTTCGCCGTTCGGCGGCAAAAAGCGAACTGGATGTCCGCGGCATGATGGTCGAGGAGGCGCTCATGGAGGTCGACAGATATATCTCCGACTGCCTGATGGCGCGGCTGGATGTTGTGACAATTATTCACGGCAAGGGCACCGGTGCGCTGCGCGCGGCCATTCAGGATCACCTGCGGCACGACAAGCATGTGAAGTCCATCCGCAACGGCCGATACGGCGAAGGCGACATGGGCGTAACGATTCTGGAACTGAAGTAAAACCTGACAAGATACAAAAATTATGGCATAAAAAACGCCAATATGTTGGAATCTCTCCTGTTGCAATTTGCGGCATTTGAAAATCCTTTACAAATTTTTGAGCGAAAAGGCTCTCTTTTGTTACAAAAACATATTGACGAAATCGGAAAAAACAGGTATGCTATAAACAATAATATATGATTCAGGAAAATGAATCTGCATATTCATGTATTGTGTTGTATAGGTTTAGTTTAATTTTGTTTATAGGAGCGATGTTGAAATGTTTTCACAGGAAGTTCAGGTAACGAACCAGGTTGGACTGTACGCACGTCCGGCTACATTCTTCATTCAGTGTGCAAATGGTTTTAAGAGCACAATTCTGGTTGAAAAGGAAGAGCGCAGAGTCAATGCAAAGTCTCTGCTGGGCATTCTGTCCCTGGGTATCACCAAGGGCACAACGATCACGCTGATCGCGGACGGTGTTGACGAGGTTGAGGCTGTCAACGCACTGACCGATCTGATTCAGTCCAATTTCAGCGATTCGAACTTCAGCGACTGATTTCAACCCCACGAATGAACAGAGGACACCGCTGGTTTGCGGTGTCTTTTTTTCGTTATCTTTTCGGAAGGAGATATGGCGATGACCCGCGAAGAACTGCATCAAAAGGTTTTGACGCTCCCGAAGGAACCGGGCGTGTATATCATGAAAAACAAGCAGGATCAGGTTATCTATGTCGGCAAGGCAAAGGTGCTCAAAAACCGCGTCTCGCAGTACTTTCAAAACGAGGCGAAACATACGCCGAAAACGCGAAAAATGGTGGAAAATATCTGCAATTTTGATATTATCGTATGTTCTTCCGAGTTTGAAGCGCTGGTTTTGGAAAATCAGATGATAAAAAAATACCAGCCGAAGTACAACATTCTTCTCAAAGATGACAAGGGATATCCGTTTCTTCGCATCCCGACGGACGAACCGTATCCGACGTTTCAGGTCGTGGGAAAACCCAAGGCGGATGCGGCGCGCTATTTGGGACCGTATGCCGGACGCGGCGCCGCCATGCAGGCGATTGACACCGTAAATCGTGCGCTGGGTCTGCGCGACTGTCACCGCAGTCTGCCGCGCGATATCGGCAAGCGGCGGCCGTGTTTGAATGCACAAATGGGCTTGTGCTGCGCGCCGTGCGCCGGAAAGGTGTCACAGCAGGATTATGCACAGCGTGTGGCGCAGGCGATTCGCGTTTTGGAAGGGGATTATGAAGCGCTTGCGGCACAGCTGGAGCGCGATATGCTGCAGGCGGCGGAGCAGGAGCGCTTTGAACAGGCGGCGCAGCTGCGCGACCGCATGCGGGCGATTCAGCGCGCAGGACAGCATCAGATGGTCGTGGCGAGCGGCTTTTCGGATATGGACATTTTGGCATTTGTGCAGGGCGAGACAAAGGGCTGTCTGGTTGTGCTGCATTATATCGCAGGAAATTTGTACGACAAAGAATATACCATGCTGGATGGTACTGCGGAGCAGGACGGCGCGGAGCTGCTGGGTGATTACCTCAAGCAGTATTACGCGATGCGAGGTGTTGTGCCGGGCTTGGTGCTGATTTCACATCCGATTGAGGAGCTGGACGCGGTCAGCGAATTTCTGCGCTCGATTGCGGGAAAGAAAGTCACACTGTCCGTGCCGCAGCGCGGCAGACGGCGCGAGCTGATGGATTTGGCGCGGAAAAATGCGCGGGAGGAAATCGTCCGCTCGGAGACCACCGGACAGCGCAGACAAAAATCTCTGGAATTGTTCGGCAGCATGATGGGACTGCCGCAGACGCCCACGACATTTGAAGCGTATGATATTTCCAATCTTGCCGGAACCAATACCGTCGGCTCCATGATTGTCTTTGAAAACGGACAGCCCAAACGCAGCCGATACCGCCGATTCCGTATTGAATCGGTGGCAGACGGGCAGGATGACTACAAGGCGATGGAAGAAATGCTGACGCGGCGGCTGCAGCGCTGGAAGGACGGAGACGAGAAGTTTTCTCCGCTGCCCAGTGTGTTTATGATTGACGGAGGTCTCGGCCATGTGCGCATTGCCAAGGGCGTGCTGGAGCGATTTGGCTGCGAGACGCCGGTGTTCGGTATGGTCAAAGATGATCACCACCGGACGCGCGGCTTGATCGCGCCGGACGGACGGGAATTCAGCATTGCAACGACACCGGCGGTCTTTGCGCTGGTCGGCAGAATGCAGGAGGAAGTGCACCGGTTTGCCATCACGTATCAGCGCACGCTGCGGCAGTCGCAGGCGGTGCGCTCGCAATTGGATCAAATTCCGGGTATTGGAGAAAAACGCCGAATGGCACTGCTGCAGACGTTTAAAAGTTTGAAGCGCGTGCGCGAGGCGACGATAGAAGAATTAGAGGCTGCTGTTCCGCACACAGCTGCACAGGCAGTCTATGACTATTTTCACAGCAAACAGGAGGAGCAGACATGAGAGTCATCAGCGGAAGCGCGCGCGGCAGAATGCTGGATGCCGTGCCGGGAAAAAACACCCGCCCGACAACGGATAAAGTAAAAGAATCGGTGTTCAATATTTTGCAGTTTCGGCTGTATGACGCGGCGATGCTGGATTTGTTTGCGGGAACCGGTCAGATGGGCATTGAGGCGCTGAGCCGCGGCGCGGCGCGTGCCGTGTTTGTCGATCAGGCGCCCAAGGCGATCGGCGTCATCAAAAAAAATATCGCCGCCGCCCGCGTGGAGGATCGCGCCGAGGTTTTGCACATGACCTATCAGCAGGCGCTGCAGCGTCTGGCGGGACAGCAGTTTGACGTGCTGTTTCTGGATCCGCCATACGGAGGAGAGCTGTTAAATTCTGCGCTGAAAGCTGTAGAATCGTTTGACATCTTGTCGCCGGATGGTATAATAATATGTGAAAGTTCCGTGGAAGATAGCGTCAAGTGCCCAGAATCCTTTGCTGTGCAGAAAACTTATCAATACGGCACGATCTTCTTGACGGCGATGTGCCGGAAGGAAGAAAACAGCTAAGGCACTCTGACAGAGCAGCCGGAAAGGACACGTATGAGAATCGGAGTATATCCTGGCAGCTTTGACCCTGCCACGCTCGGACACTTGGACATTATTCAGCGCGCATCCAAATTATTTGATAAGCTGATTGTTGCGGCGATGATTAACGGAGAAAAAACCTCCGCCTTCACCATGGAGGAAAAAGTTGATTTCCTCAAGCGCATGACAGCGGATTTGCCGAATGTAGAGGTGGAATGCTTCAGCGGACTGCTCGCAGACTATGTGCGCGAGAAAAACGCCTGCGCAATCGTCAAGGGACTGCGCGCGGTGTCCGACTTTGAATATGAATTTCAGATGGCGCTTGCCAATAAAAAGCTGAATACAGAGCTTGACACGGTATTTCTGATGACCGATCAGAAGTATCTGTTTCTCAGCTCTACCATTGTGCGTGATATTGCCCGCCACGGCGGCGACATCAGCGAGCTTGTTTCAGAAGAAGTTCGGGAGGATATTTTGAAAAAGCTCGATCGCACACATCAGAACAACGGATAACAATGCCAATCAAGACAAGCAGGAGGGACTCGCATGGTAGCTGTTTTGGAAGAACTCATCAATTCGCTCTATGATATGATTCAGGAAGCGCGCAGCGTCCCGCTGAGCGCAGACAAATGTATGATCGACCAGGAAAAGGCGCTGGATATTTTGGACGAGATTCGCACCAATATGCCGAAGGATTTGGAAATGGCGCGCGCACTCGTAGAAAAGCGCAATGAAATGGTAGAATCCAGCAAAAGGGAAGCAGAGGAACTGCGCCGCAAGGCAGAGGATTACGTCCGCAAGACGGTAAACGAAAGCGCCATGATCGCGGAAGCACAGCGTCAGGCAAATGAAATCGTTTCCAACGCGGAGAAACAGGCAGCGCAGGTTCGTGCGGCAGTCAACAAGTACTGCACGGAGAAGCTCAACGCGACAGAAGCGTGTGCTGTACAGTCGCTGGAGGAGATCCGCAAGTGCCGCGCACAGTTCGAGCAGGTAAGCCCGAAGTAACAGCAAAAATCGCATGGAAAACGAGAAGCAGAAAACGGCAGGCACGCCCCGTTTTCTGCTTTTTTCTTCTTCTATTTGAAGAAGTTCCCAATGAAAAACGAACGTTTGTTCGAAAGTTCAAAATCTGTTCAAAATCACAGAAAAAACTCTCACTATTCCTATAAAAAAATGCGGAAGAACCTTGCAATTTAAGATTACAGAAAGTATAATAAAACCATAGTGGGAACGAGTGGGAGAAAAGCCCACGCAAAACCACAACTGCGGAGCGGGAGGGCGTCGGCGTGAAGGGCGAATATCAGCATACCTTGGACGCAAAGGGCCGCTTGTTTATCCCCGCTAAACTGCGCGAGCAGCTCGGAGACGGCTTTGTCGTGACAAAAGGTCTTGACGAATGTTTGTTTCTGTATCCGCAGAAGGCATGGGACGAGCTGGAGCAAAAAATCCGGCAGCTGCCTATGTCAAAATCTCGAGGCCTGCAGCGCTTCTTCCTATCTTCGGCGGCGGATGTGACCGTGGACAGGCAGGGGCGCATCGTTATTCCGACCACGCTTCGCAGCTATGCGAATTTGGAGCGCGATGTTGTTGTCATCGGCGTTGGAGAGCGGGCAGAACTTTGGGATGCACGGCGTTGGAACGCCTATACCGATGATTTGGACTGTGAAAGCATCGCGCAGGCGATGGAAGAACTGGGATTTTGAGACGGAGGACTGACGAAAAAATGGAATTTCAGCATATTTCAATTTTGCTGTCCGAGTGTCTCGACAGCTTGAACATTCGTCCGGACGGCGTGTACGTAGACGCGACGCTGGGCGGAGCGGGACACTCGCTGCACATTGCACAGCGTTTGACCGAGGGCGGCCGCCTGATCTCCATTGACCGCGATGATATGGCACTCGCCAACGCGGAAAAACGCTTGGCAGAGGTGCGCGACCGTGTGACGCTGGTAAAAAGCGACTTCCGGAACATTGACACGGCGGTTGCTTCGTGCGGCGTGGAGCAGGTAGACGGCATCCTGTTTGACTTGGGTGTATCCTCTCCGCAGCTGGACATTGCAGAGCGCGGCTTTTCGTATATGAGCGACGCCCCGCTGGATATGCGCATGGATAATACCAGCGCTCTGACTGCATATACAGTGGTAAATGACTGGAGCGAAGCGGAGCTTGCACGTATCCTGCGCGATTTCGGTGAGGAGCGCTACGCACGGCGCATAGCCTCCCGCATCGCTGAGAGGCGAAGCGAAAAACCGATAGAAACGACGATTGAGCTTGTAGATGTGATCCGCTCCGCCATGCCCGCCGCGGCGCTGCGCGAAAAGCAGCACCCGGCAAAGCGCAGCTTCCAGGCGATAAGGATCGCCGTTAACGATGAGCTCGGCGCGATAGACAGAATGATGAAAACAGCGCCGGACAGATTAAAGCCCGGCGGCAGACTGTGCGTCATTAGCTTCCACTCACTTGAGGACAGAATAGTAAAGACGGGCATAGCCGCAAGGGAAAACGGCTGCACCTGTCCGAGAGAGGCTCCGATATGCGTCTGCGGCTTTAAGCAGACACTAAGGAGCGTATACAGAAAGCCGATACTGCCGGATGAGGATGAGCTGAACTTCAATCCGCGTGCGAGAAGCGCAAAGCTCCGCGTCGCCGAAAGGGTGTAGTATCTCTTGAAAAACCCCGGTTGTGAGTATCAATACGGCTCGAAGCGAAAAATAAAGCGCGCTGCAGTCTCCGGACGGAGACTGCGAACCGCGGTGCCGGCTGCGCTGCTGATTATCCTTGCACTCATGAGCGCCGCAATGCTCATTTTCTCACTTTTTACGCGTGCTGAGCTCACGGCGGTAAGCGACGAAAATTTAGAGCTAAGTCATAAGCTCGACTCGATCCGCGAGGAAAACAGACGGCTGCGCATAGAGTATGAATTTGCGCAGGATCTTGACGAGCTGGAAAATGAAGCAAAGGAAAGGCTCGGGATGCAGAGCTCGCTTGAGCGTCGGGCGCAGACGATAGATACGGAGCCCGAGGATAAGGCTGTGGTGATCGATAACGGATAAGCTGCATATTTCACGCGGCAAAAATATAGTATGTACTGATGTATTTTTGCCGGGAAGGAGCAGCTATGCGCAAAACAGAAAATAAAAAGACAGTAAGCAGCCCGAATCGGACGATGGCGCGCCGCACACTATTTCTCATGGCAGTGTGCGGCATACTTGCATTTGCGGTGCTCGCGGCGAGGCTTTATATTCTGCAGGTGCGCGACCATGACAAGTATGAGGAGCTTGCCATAAGCCAGCAGCTGCGCGAGACCGGAAGCTCCGCCGAGCGCGGAACGATATACGACTGCAATATGAACATCCTCGCAATGAGCGCGAATGTGGACAATGTCTACCTCAGTCCCGCAGAGATCGCCATGTACAAGGAGGACAGGGAGCTCATCGCCGATAAGCTGTCCGAGATACTGGGGCTTGACCGCAATGATATACTCAAAAAGACCGAAAATAACGGCTCATGGTATGTCACCGTCGCCCGCAAGGTCGAAAAGGAGACGGCCGATAAGGTGCGCGAGTTTAAAAATGAATATAAGCTCAAGGGTGTGCGCCTTGAAAGCGATACAAAGAGGTACTACCCCTACTCGTCGCTTGCCTGCCATGTAATAGGCTTTGTCGGAACAGATAACTACGGCCTTGACGGAGTCGAGGCGCAGTATGATTCCGCTCTGCGCGGAACGGCCGGTAAGTATATGCGCCTTGCAAACGCCTACGGTACGGATCTGCTCTTTGACCAGTTTGAGGGCTATATGGGAGCGGAAGACGGCCTTGATCTTGTGACGACCATTGACCTTACGATACAGCATTATGTTGAGAAGACGCTTTATCAGGCGGTGGAGGACTACGATATCCAAAACGGAGCGGGCGCTATCGCTATGGACGTAAATACCGGAAAGATACTTGCCATGGCATCCATCGGCGGCTATGATCTCAACAATTTCCTCGACGTCAGTGACGAGGCTAAAAGCGCCATAGACGAAGCCTCGACTCAGGAGGAAAAGGACCGGCTGCTTGCCGATGCTCAGCGCCTGCAATGGCGCAATAAAACGCTGTCAGATACATATGAGCCGGGCTCTACGTTCAAGATAATAACGCTGTCCATGGCTCTCGAGGAGGGCAGGGTCAGCCTTGATGACAGCTTTTTCTGCGGCGGCAGCGTCAGCGTTCCGGGCAGAACAAATCCTGTGCGCTGCTGGAAAACAACCGGGCACGGCTCACAGAGCCTCACTCAGGCCGTACAGCACTCATGCAACGCAGCGTTTGTGAACATAGGCATGCGCGTCGGTGCGCAGGCCTTCTATAAATACTGCGACGCCTTCGGCTTTCTGGAGCTGACCGGCGACAGCTCGCAGCAGCTGACCGCAAAGACCGGTATAGACCTCGGCGGCGAGAGCGGCAGCATATGGTGGAGCGAGGATACATTTTACAGTGAAAAAAACAAATCTCAGCTTGCGGCGGCCTCCTTCGGCCAAACCTTCACCATAACGCCGCTTCAGCTAATTACAGCCGTGAGCGCCTGCGTAAACGGCGGAAACCTCATGCAGCCGTATGTAGTTGAAAGTTTACTGGACTCTGACGGGCAGTCGGTGTATAATCATAAGCCGACAGTTGTGCGCAGAGTCATAAGCGAGGAAACCAGTAAAACCGTGTGCTCTATCTTAGAGCAGGTCGTCGGCGACCCGAACGAGGGCACAGGGCGCA
>OQVL01002086.1_pt1 | contig 12162 bp, 6 predicted proteins | sample 1691501 | NCBI WGS metagenome assembly OQVL01 (sample SAMN03418253, study PRJEB22391) | human gut metagenome | biome: human-gut; feature: organic feature; material: feces | host: Homo sapiens | place: Tanzania | collected 2013-01
CCATGTTTTCCCCGGAAAAATCCGGGATTTTTTTTTATTTGTTTTCATTTTTTTCCATTGTCCGTTTGCGAAAATCTCCACATTGATTCCCTTGACCGATTGTTCATACGGATAGAGCACAATGCGGCCGACTGTCAGCGGCGTCTTTTTCGGTTCAAACAGAATCCATGCCGGCAGTTTGCCGGGAATCGAACTCCAGAACTGCAGGAAATAACCTTTTTCCGGGCGGGTGTCGCCGTCGCAGAGATGCCACAGGGCGGATTCCGCACCGCCGTTGCTGAAATTCACGAAAGCCGATGACGCCGTAATGTGCACCGTGTCATCCTTGTACCGCTGGAACAGCAGATTGCCGGGTTTCGCCAGTTTCCGCCATGCCGCTTCGATCTGCGCATTGACTTCCGCTTCTGTCGGCAGTTCCGGCAGTTTTCCTGTGGTGTAGGCATGTCCCTGACATTCCTTGAAGAAATCGGCAAACGCACCGTCTCTCACTTCAATGGAACGATCTTCGCCGATTACATTGATTTTACGGATGTTCGTCGGCAGTCCGCTGAAAACCACTTTCCGGGCAGTCATGCTGACATTCGACGCGATGATTACGGTATCGCCCTGCCGGTCTTTCGAAATAAACCGGACCTTGTCAAAATCTGCTTTCGGACGGAACGGCGTATCTGGCCCGATCACTGCCTCGCCCAGCCATGCTCCCTCCCGCGCCAGAGCCGGGAATCCGATCACGCATTCCGGATAACAGGTACTCGAACTGATGAATGGCATCAGCCCCTTCATTCCCGCCGCCAGTCCCATCAGCATATGGTCGCGGAATTCATCAAATGTGGCAATGCGTCCGTCCTTGTCTCCCAGTCCGAAGTCGAACTTGTTGAATCCCATGTCCATGAAGATGAACGATGTCTGGTGATAGCCGCTGCCCAGTTTCACTTTGCCGCTGTCCAGAGCTGACACAATCGGTGTGCAGTCGTTGGCTTTGACGCTGCGCAGCGTGTTCGGGTACGGGTGATGCACATTGATGTCGCACGCCAGAATATATTCGTTGCGCGGCGAATCGCTGAGCATGACCGGATGCCATGGATCTTCCTCTTTCATCGTCTCATATACCTGCACCAGCGCATCCGGATGAATGCTCAGGCTCGACGGTTCATCCGCCAGATAGTAGCAGAAAAGATTCGGCGCATTCCGGTCGGCACGGACACTTTCGCGGTACAGATCCAGCTCTTTTTTGTCCAGACTGCCGGACTGCAGACCTTTGAGGACGCCCGGTTTTTTCAGGATGCCGAAGATGGCGTTGGCGGAGATGGCGTAAACTCCCGGATTGAGATTTTTCCATTTGTCATGATAGGTCATGAGCATGTTATGCGCCGGCGTATTGTAGAATTTTTCCCCGTAACCGCTGGTCCACAGCGAGTTGATGAAGACCGGCTTTCCGGCAATGAACCAGCGTCCGTCCTGACCTTTCCAGACTTCACTTGCTTTGAACGGCAGTTTCCACAACGGCTGCGCGGCTTCACAGAAATCCATCTTTTTGCCGTTTTCGTCTTTCAATACTGCCTGAATCGTATAACGTCCATGCGGAATTTCTGCGTTCGGTACGGAGAACTGCTGTATCGGCAGTACCGGACGGACCGTTTTGCTCCAGACGGTCTGCTGCGCATTGCCGATGCTGATTTCCAGTGATTTGTTTTTCAGCATTGCCGGCTCCATGGCGAGCTGGACCGCAAATTCGACTGTCTTGATTTTCTGGGATTCAAAAATACTGTGGCGGTACCACGGCACAGACAGCCGGATTGAGATCGGAGAAAAGAGAATGTTCTGGATCACGTCGCGGTATGCCAGCGTTTTCCCGGAAAGATCAGTGATCCGCAGAGAATTCAGATATTTGCCCTGTTTCCGGATTTCTGCTTTCGGCAGAACAACGGTTTTGGTTTCACCGTTTTTCAGCGTGAACCGGGTCTGCGGCGAGGTGTAGACCTGACCATCGGGAGCGGTCAGCCAGCAATCAGCCAACAGAGAGCGTTCCTTCCCGCTGAAATTTCCGACCGCTACGCTGTTTTCCACGAAAATACGTTCCCCGCCGCCCAGCCGGATTTTTCCGGACGGGTTTTCCACATCCAGCCGATACGGTGTCATGTCAGTCTGTATTCCTTTGACTGTAAGGAATTTATCCATCTTGTGATATTCGCCGCTGAACGATGAATCTTCGCGCGGATTGGTGCGCTGTCCGCGGCAGACATTGATTCCCCAGTCTCCGGAACTGGCGTCCCGGCTGCTGAAATTGAAAAACGGAATACGGATTTCGCAGCTCCAGAAATCTTTGCCGATAAATGTTTTGGCGGTCCATACTCCATTCCAGAACGGATTCTGAATACCGCCGCCCTGTTCCCGGAAGGCGTCATACTGCTGTCCCGCGGCATTCACCATGAAATGATAATAGCGTTCCTTGCTGACTCCCGGATCCAGCATTATTTCCAGACAATCCTGCTGATAGAGACCACCGTCGCGCGGAGTATCTCGGACAACCAGTTCATGGATTGCCGGTTCACTGCATCGTATGCCTACGTACAGCGCATTCAGATCAAACAGAATCCGGACTTCTGTCCGGCTTCTGGCGGGAGTCTGCGTACCCGCTTTGAAGAAGCGCGTATATACCGGTGCCTTCTGCCATGCCGGTTCATCCAGCTTCCCGTCCAGGTAAATACTTCCGTTCAGTCGCTGCGCCTGCAGAGCTTCCCCGCCGAGTCCGGCAAAACTCAGGATTGCGCAGACGACCCCTAACAGCATTTTGTTCATAAATAATGTCTCCCTTCTGTCAATTTATTTTTCGGATGATTTCAGAATCGATATAGGGTCGGAAATGACTCCGCATGATACTGTGGAATTCATCGGCAGTGCCGTTTTCCAGCACATCGCAGATCTCATTGTGAGTCGGAGTCTTCCGTTTAAAATCCGGCTGCATGTCTCCTTCGTACAGCGGAGCAAACGCTTCGGTGAGAATTGCCCGGAACTGGATGACCATCCGGTTCTCCGCAAACGCCATCAGTGTGGAGTGAAAGTTGATTTCCGTTTCGCAATCCTGCACCGAAGAATCCGGTATCCCGGCGACTTTGCGGAGTTCCGCAATCCGTTCCGGCGTCCTGTGCGCATAAATGAAATCCGTCATGCCCATTTCCAGCGCAACACGCATTTCCACCAGCTCCTGACGATCCTGTTTCTGAAACAGTTTGGCTTCCGCCAGTTTCCGCATTCCTTCAAAAGCACAGGGACGTTTCAGCACCATGCCGCGTTTTTTGCGCGATTCCACCAGTCCCAATGCTTTCAGACGGCTGATTCCTTCGCGGACGATATGCCGGCTGACATTCAGGTCGTCTGCCAGCTGTTCTTCCCCCGGAAGCAAATCTCCCGGCACAATCTGTGCCTGCCGGATATAAGCAAGCAGGCGGTTCTCGACTCCGTCCGCTAAGGTTATCGTTTTTATTTCACCGAGCATCGTATCCCCGTTTTGTTGATTATGTTGAACATAATAGATTATAACTCATAAAAATGAAATTGTCAAGAGGGTAAAAGCAGAAAATTGCATTTTTTCCGGACAAAAAAGGGGTAAAATTCCGGATTTTTGGTGAAAATCAGCAGCAATGCCGCTTCATTTTTTTCTGCTGCCACTAATAAAAAAACGATTTTTTTTGTCCGGGGGGTCTTGACACCCATATGTAATAGTGCGTATAATAGCATCTGAAAAGGAGGATATCATGATCGAACCCATCTATATGGATGTCAGCAGAAAACTGGAAGATTATATTGCCGGTCACAGGATTACCGGTCGTCTGCCCGGTATGCTGAAACTCAGCAAAGAACTTGGCGTTCATCATGTTACGCTTGCCAAAGCTATCCGGATTCTGGAAAACAAAGGCCGGCTGTGTGTGCGCGGAACACGGGGAACATTTGTGATTCCGCCCCAGACGGGGAAGCGCGAACGGTTCCGGACCATCGCTTTTATCCGCCGTTATTATAATTTCAATGACCGGCACCAGCTGCTGGAACAGCTCAACCGGATTACCCAGGTTCAAGGCTATAACACGATCGGCATTACTCTGGATGAAGAACTGCTGTCCGGCAATCCCCGGCTGCTGCTGAATTTTCCGGTGGACGGTTTTCTTTTCACTTTTTCTTCGTTGAACGCGCGTCAGGCGGAACAGCTCCGGCAGGAACGGATCCCGGTGGTTTCCTGTGCCAGAATGGAAAATCATCCGTGGCTTGACCAGGTTGACTGCGACCACGACACGGGGTATAATCTGCTGCTGGATCGTCTGCTGGCATACGGACATCGCCGGATTGCCTTTCTGGAGCATCCGCGGAGTGCTGATTACGCCTGGTATCCGGAACTGGCTGCTGCGATTATGCGGGAACGGCAGCAGCGCGATTTTGATCCCGATCTGATTTATGTCCGGCCCGACTTTTTCAGATTAGAACGTCTCTACGGAGAAAAAGGCCTGGAACTTTATGCGGAACAGGCGATGCGTTACTGGTTTTCCCTTCCGGAGCCGCCGACTGCAATCATTACTTCGTCGATGCTGTTCAGAAAACTTCATACGCTTGCGGTCAGAGCCGGCATGAAGATTCCGGAAGATCTTTCTCTTATGGCAGTTTGTCATTATGCCCAGCCTGCGGTTAATGAAGATGAGCTGATCAACATTGTTTCCGGAGTGTTTTTCAACGAAAATGAAATTCTTAGTTACGGCATGAACCGTTTGCTGAAATGTCTGCGCGGAGAAAAAATGGAACCCGGATTACACCGGATCAAGCCCATGGTTCAAGAAGGAGAAACTGCCGGACCCGTGCCGCTGAAACGAAATGCTTCACATATGAGATAAAAGAAGGAGAAAAGGAAAAACACGAAACCAGAGAAGAACCAAATCCGGAATTTCATCATTGCCAGGAAGAAGAACCAAAAGGAGAACCCGACCATGAACAAACAGAAGGTGCTGCCATCCATTTCATATTCTGTATCTCATATTTCATATTTGAAGCGTAACCCGTTGCGGTTTACACTGATAGAACTCCTCGTAGTGATTGCTGTCATTGCGATTCTGGCAGGAATGCTGCTGCCGGCATTGAATGCGGCGCGGGAAAAAGCCAGAACGATCAACTGTGTTTCCAATCTCAAGCAGATCGGAACCTCCATGATGATGTATGCCAATGATTACAAAGATCACATGGAAGGTCTGCAATACACTGCCGGCACTTCAGAACTGCCTGGTCCTTCCTGGGATATGAATATTTATGAGTATACAAAAAATGCCAAAGTCTTCAAATGTCCGACGGATAATATCGTCCGTGATCCTTCACTGAAAAACAAACATCCGGCTTCTTACGGAATCAATGTGGTGTACTACCGGAGCGCAAACTGGCCGAAAGTTTTCATGCTGTCGCGTCTGCGGCATCCGGACAAACTGATTTTCTCTGCGGACGGTTACGGCGACTGGCGGGTTCTCGGCAATCCCAACGGCGGCTACACGCTGACTGGAACTTTCTACCGTGATGCGGCAAAACGATTCCGGATCGTGCCGCATAATTTTCTGAAAGCCAGCAATGCCGTTACGTATGACGGAGCCGCCGCAACATACCGGTACGGTTCCATTTCCCATTATGGATTCGGTTCTGATCAATATAATTATGAGGTGTTCAAATGAAAAAACTTCTGCTTTTGTTTTGTTCGTTCTGCGGTATTCTTCAGGCGGACAATCTGATTAAAAACGGACAGTTCACGGAACGGAATGCGGACGGGAGCATTGCCCATTGGAAAATCTGGCCGGCGAAACTTTCCAAAGATGCCGAAGTCGCTCTGGATTCAACCGTCAGCAGAAGCGGCGGACGTTCCGTGCGCATAACCAACAGAAATCCGGGGCTCTATACCCGTGTCGATCAGCTGCGCATTCCGTGCAAACCGCATACCCGCTACATTGCCTCCTGCTGGGTCAAGGGGAAAGACATCCATACGGAACGCCGCGGCGGCGCCAGAATGTTCATCGGTCCGCATGGCGATCTGCAGTATCCGATTACCCAGTTCGGTCCGGGACTGGACTCGCTGAAAAATCAGGTTCCCGATCCGTGGACGCATGACTGGAAACATTATGAAAGCAATGTCTTCAATTCCGGAGACAGCCGGGAACTGGGGGTTACGCTGTACCTGAATAATGCCGCCGGGACTGTCTGGTTCGACAATGTGGAAATCTATGAATACACTCCGGAGCTGAAGCAGGCACGGCTGGCGTCCCGCGCCAGACAGCTGATCCGGAATGATATAAAGGAAGTCCGGAGTCTTGCTCCGGAAATGTCTCCGGCATTGGAACGGCTGGAAAAAGAAATTGCGGATTACCGTCCGACTCCGCGTGATCCGCGGAAAGGAATGCCGTTTTTTGCTCCGCAGCGAAAACTGGGCGTTTTGTTCAGCGGGTATCTGCGGAAAAAATTCCCCGGACAGGAACTGATTTTTTCTCCGGTCGGCGATCCCCTTGCTCCGCAGAGTGCCTTCTGGATTCCCGCCGGGCAGCTGCCGGAAACAATCACCCTCCGTGGTCTTGGAAATGAACCGGAAAGTTTTGCTGTCAATGTGACGAATGCCGCTGCGGAAGAAAAAATCCTGGAATTCCAGCTGCCGCAGAATCTGAACATGACTGCCAGTCTGGCGGTTCATGTCGAAACGGATGTTCTCCGGATTGTCGATGACGCGCTGGTGAAGCTGAAACCTGCGGCGGACGGCAAATACAGACTGCATATTCCTGCCGGAATGACCCGTCAGCTTTATTTCACGGCGGAACTGAAACAGCCGGCGGCGGGGATGCTCGAACTGGGAAGCAGATCGTATAAAATCGAATTGCTGCCGTCCCGTGTGACTCTGCCGGAGAAATTGCCGATATTGTCATTTTCCTATGCCTATCTTGAATATCCGCATTATATGACGAAACGTTTCGAGGCGACGCGCGCAATGATGAAAACCATGCATGATAACCTGGTTCATCCGTATCAGTTTCATTCGCCGCTGCCGGTTTTCAATGAAAACGGCGATCTGTGTCCGGAAAAAATGGACTGGAGCAGAACGGACCGGCATCTTGCCATGAAAGCACAGCCGGCAAGCGTCATGATTGTTCTGCCGGTCAAACAGGATCCGCATCTGACGCAGACACTGGGCAAGGATCACGGCAAGCCGATTGTCTCCGGTTCGCCGGAGTGGGAACGGCGTCTCATTCTCTGGATTCGGGAACTGGTCCGGGGATTCCGCGAACGCGGGATCGGATATGACCGGCTTTATGTCAATTTCTGCGACGAACCCTCGGAAAAGGATGCCGAATATATTGTCCGCGCGGTCCGCACTGTCCGCAAAGTAGATCCGAAGCTCCGGACATGCAACAATTATCACTATGCCCTCTCCGCCAAATCCATTCAGAAGCTGGGAGAAGTGCTGGATATTCTTGACCCCGAACTGGAAACCTTGAATCCTGTCATGCTGAAACTGCTGCACAATACCGGCAAAGAACTCTGGGTTTATCATGTTCAGAACCGGAATTATCCTGCGGACCGGCTGCGCAATTATTTCCGTATGCTGAAACGCGAAGGATTCACAGGATATTCCTACTGGTGTTTTGCGGATCGTTCCCCGGACTGGGAACCGTCCGGAAGTCAGAGTTATTCCGTGGTTTACAGCGGAGAGCCGGAAGAATGGATTCCTTCCAAACGAAGTGAAGCCATCAAGGATGGTCTGGAAGATTATACCTTGCTCTGGCTGCTGGAGAAAAGGAACAGGGAACTCTATCAGCAGCTGGTCAGTCCGCAGTGTGAACTGTCCCGCACGGAATGGAGAAAACAGGCTTTGGCTGCTTTGGACGAACCGCAGAAAGTAAACTGACATATGGATTTTTCCATTCAAGCCGGACAGGATATCGGAATTCAGTCTGCCATTGATGCCGCTTCGGCGGCGGGCGGCGGCAGAGTCGTGTTGGAATCGGGGGTGCATCTTTCCGGAACTCTGTATCTGAAAAGCAATGTGGAACTGCATATCCCTGCCGGTGCAGTTCTGCTCGGACATGCTGAAGCGGAGCGTTATGACGATTTCCGGCATCCCGGTTTTGACATGGTAACGCCGGAGAACAGCCGCAAGTGTCTGATTGCCGCGGCGGACTGCGAAAACATTGCCGTTACCGGCAATGGGATCATCAACGGGCAGGGGCCGGAATTTTATGACCGCAATGTGCCGCCGGGCGAGTTTTTCGCAAAGCCTCCCTGGCCGCGTCCCCGGCTCATACAATTCTGCGGCTGCCGCAATGTGCGGATTCAGGATATTTCGCTGATTGACTCTCCGGGGTGGACCTGCTGGCTGGCTGCCTGTGAAAATGTGTTCATCAGCCGCATTACCGTCAGCGGCTGTCAGCAGATGATCAATAATGACGGAATTGATATTGACGGCTGCCGCAATGTTGTGATCAGTGACAGTATTTTCAGAACCGGAGATGACTGTCTGGTTCTCCGTGCGATCCGCCGGGATAAAAACATTCCTGCCATCTGTGAAAATGTTACCGTGTCCAACTGTCTGCTGAACAGCCCCTGTCAAGGCATCCGCATTGGTTGTCCCAGCGATGACACAATCCGGCACTGCCGGTTCAGCGGCATAACATTCCGGGGAAACGGTTCGGCGGTTCTGAGTGCGCATCCGTATGCCTATCTCCGCAGAGAATGCACCGGATATGTTGACATCAGCGATCTGTCCTTCCGGGATTTCGACATCGTTTCGGGCGGCTATCCTGTCCGTTTTTTCTGCGAAGACGGAATCGCCTTGCGGAGAATATGCCGGATTGAGTTCAGCAATTTTCAGATCGATTCCGGTTTTCCGGTATCGTTGTGCGGAAATCATGAATCCGTTCTTGAAAATATTTCCCTGCGGAATTTCAGCGGCGTAATCCGTCAGGATACGCCCCTCCAGACCCGTTATGTCCGCGGTCTTGTGCTGGATGATTTCCGGATAACGGCAGAGACCGGCGAAAAAGTGAAATTTGTCCGGATGCCAGGAAATTCCTGGGAAACACAGTTCTGAATACCGAACCGGTCCGGTGATTTTTTCCCCCCGGTCCGGCGGCATAACGCCCGAAGATAAGTCAAGTTTCCGGGCGTTGCCTTTTGCTTATTCCAGGAACAGCCAGCCCGCGCCTGCGGGGTTGAAGTCGCCGTGCTGAAGACGGACCGGCCATTTCTGCGGATCAACCCAGTGGAATCTGCTGCCGAAAATATTCATGCGCATGGGGAAACCTTCCCTCCGGAAACCATCGAATGCAGACAACGGAACGGTAACGCTGACGTCGCTGCCCGATTTTTCGATTTTTATCTCCGGAAGATCGGAGAACACCTGCGTGTAAAAATAATGATCGCCGCCGGAGGTGAAATCAATCCGGAAGGGAGTCCACATGCGGCACGGCTCAATGACCAGAGCGAAATCCGCTCCGCTGACCTGTGTCAAGTTGATATACAGATTCCGGTCATCGTACGATGCGCTCCAGGATGCGCCGCCGCCCATGTCGTGGGATTCCGCCGGAACCGTTCCGCGCCGATGACATCTGGCGACAGCTCCCTGCGGTTTTCTGCCGGTGTATTCATCAATCCATGCCGCGGAAAGATCAAATTTCGGGAAATCTTCGTCCAGCAGTTCCTGCAGAAGCTGGATGCGTCCGCGCAGTTTTTCGGGGAAGAACAGATAGCCTTCCGCTTCGGAATGATAGCCGAGACGGCTGTCTTTTTCGCACAGCTGCAGCATGGCACGGGTGTTTTCGATTTCGTTCCGCACGATTTTTTCCATTTCCTCCAGATGATCGTTGCGGAAGTAAATCATATCTTCCCGCAGAGAATAGAAATGCAGCAGATTGTACGTGCTTTTCATTTGCAGTCCGACCGCCGCGGCAAGTCTGATGTCCGCCAGACGCGGCGGATTGTCCTGATACTCATTCCGGAGCGACTCCAGAATGTCGACGCCTTTCTGCCAGCCGCTGCTCATTTCTCTGCAGAGTTCCAGCGCTTCGGCAAGCGTGTGCTGGTAACCGAGACATTCACCGATGCGGTCGCCGCTGACTTCGGGGAAGTTTTTCAGCAGCCAGCTGGGCTGAATCGGCTGATCCACGGGGAACAGATGCAGCGGCCAGGCAATGCAGTGATGCAGCGGACCGTACCATTCAAACGCGAGATTGGAGGGGAACTTGCGGTAGCTCTGGGAAAAATAGTTCCAGGCTTCAGCAATTTTCGGCGCATTGCATCCCCAGTCCGGACGCGCCAGCGCAGACAGAAAATCCTGTCCGTTTTCCGGGAACGGTTCAAAGGAAAGCTCGCCCGCCGCCTTGTTCATCAGTCCCGGATAATTGCCGAAGTACCAGCACTGCATGGCGGCGGAAACCCCGTGTTCGTGCATGAATTTATATTTGTCATAGAGATTTTCCGGAACCGGAATGAACGGCACGGAAGCGTTTTCATGGGAACAGCCCACCTGCAGTTTTGCCCCGGATTTCGACACCTTGTCCGCGGATTCCGCAAACAGCTGTGAAGGTCCGACGTATGCCAGCGAATAATCAAACACGATCCGCTTTTTGTCCAGCTGCCAGGAGGTTCCGCCGGATTCGAAATTGAACATCAGAGTGGCGCAGTCCGGCCATTTGTCCGCCACGTGAAGCAGACGTTTCATGAAATCCGAGTTGTCGCGCTGTCCCGGCGCGTAGAACCAGCCGATGTATTCCGCGTTCGGATTGTACCGGTGCATTGTTTTCGTAAAAAGTTCCGCCAGTTCGCAGAAAATGTCGGCGGTGTCCCGTTTGGAACAGACCGGGCATTGTCCTTCTTTCTTCTCCGAGCCGTAGGTGGCCAGGAATCCGGCGCAGGAACCGTTGTCTTCGCCGAGCATGATGTTGATGACACCGCCCAGATCGGGAACTGCTTCGAAAATCTGCGCAATGGATTCTGCCAGATATTTTTTGCCGGTTTCCGTTGAAGTGCAGAATGTCCCGAATCTGCCGTCTGCTATGGAAGCCCCGACCAGTTCCGGATGGTCTTTCGCATCTTCCATGGGCACGGAATAATGGCTGCTGCCGAACAGTTTCGGTTCGCTCAGGAATACGTAGATGCGGATCCCGTAACGGGCACAGCGTTCCACTGTAAGGCGCAGTTTTGCCAGACGTTTTTCTGCATCTTTGCCGCGTCCGGGGAAAATCGAGGACGGCAAATCCCGGAAATACATGGTCAGCCACAAGCCGTTGACGCCTTCATGCGCCAGTTTGTTGAGATATTCTTCCGGATAGTAATCCACGTCATTGGTCAGTTCGTCGATGAAAAACGGCGGACGGTTGGTCGGACCGAAGAAACAGCGGGAAATACGGTGTCTGACAAACGGTTTGCGTCTCCAGCATCCGGCAGTAACGGCAGGCCCTTCCGCTTCACAGATCCGGTCTTCCAGAAAATAAACGGCGCGGCGCAGACCGTCCGAATCCGCCGCCTTCACCGTTGCTCCTTCCGGCGCGGTACAGACTTCGTATTCTTCGTGTCCGAAGGCGGGATCTTTGATGAAACGGATCAGATATCCGCCCTGTTTTTCTTCAATGCCTTTGGCTTTCAGGACCCGGCGCAGCGAAACAAATGCGGTATCGGGAAAACGGCTGGTCCGGGGAAATTCCAGACGGAATTCCACTCCGTTTTTCATGCAGTCCGCGGTTGCACCTGCCGGACATCCTCCGTTTTTCCGGAAATGATATTCCAGCGGACTTTTAATATCTTCGATGAACCCGAACGATTCCCGCGGCGGCTGCGGGATCTGTAAAAATTTGTCGATGTTTTCCTGTTTCATGACAGAACTCTCCTTTGTCTTGATTCAAAATGTCTGACCGGAATATAGCCCCGTTTTCCGGGATTTGCAATGTCTCTGTGTGGAAAGAAATCATATTTAGTGTCTGCTCAATAAGGCATGATTTTTGCGGTGGATGCAGAGATTCAACGGAAGGGGGGGTACTTTTGTCATGCCTGAGTTATATGGAGCGGCTCTCTGTGTGCATTTACCGGATTTATGAAAAACTGTCATCGTTATCGAAAAATCTCAGGATATGGTGCTTTTTGCCGATGTTTTGATCATCCCGCAAA
>OQVL01002087.1_pt1 | contig 12159 bp, 12 predicted proteins | sample 1691501 | NCBI WGS metagenome assembly OQVL01 (sample SAMN03418253, study PRJEB22391) | human gut metagenome | biome: human-gut; feature: organic feature; material: feces | host: Homo sapiens | place: Tanzania | collected 2013-01
ACTATCCTGTGGTCATCACCGATTGTCAGGGCCCGCCCGCCTGCGGCGGGCGCATACTGCGGCGCGCTCCATTTGGAATTGTCGTACAGCTCATCGTAGAAAGGAAGATGCGCGATGAACTTGTACTGGCTGTCCACCATGACCAGCGCAGTACCGGTGGGCATTGCGGCCAGCTGCGACGCCGTGATCAGCGGCTCTTTCAGAATATGGCCGCAGTTCTCGAGCTGCTTTTCGCCGCAGCGCTGCGCCCACTCGGTGAGCGTTTCCCAGCTGTTGGTGGAAAAGCCGATGGTAATACCGATGCAGGAGTTGATCGTTTCGGCCTTGCTCTTGCCGTAGACATCGACGAGCTGAGCGTTGCTCTGAAGGACCAGCATCAGCCGCATATTCCGGCTGCGGCTGGCCACCATCAGATTGGGCAGAGAGGGGATGCTCTTGCCGACCGAGCCAAGCTCCTCCAGAATGATGTTTACTCTGATGGGGAGCCGGCCGCCCATTTCCTGCGCCACGCGGATCAGGTGCTGGGAGACCTGGGAGACGAGCAGGCCGGAAAGAGTATCATACACATCGGTCTCATCCGGGGTGATGACCGTCAGAATGAAGGGCCGGTTTACATCGATATCCAGAATGTTCAGCGTGTCGTCGCTGAGCATTTCCATAAGGCCCTTGCTGCGGCTGAAGACCTCGAGACCCGAAGCGGCCACGCTGTGGATGGAGGCCCGCGTCTCGCTGGGCGCGGTCGCATAGGGCGCAAGATTTCGTTTTGCCAGCGAATCCAGGGGGAGCTGCTCGTAAAACTCCTTCAGAATGGTGCTGCCGGGGGCGCCATAGCGAATTTCGGATTGATCCATCATGACCGCAACGCTATCCAGATGGATGGTTTCCTTTTTGGCGGTTTCAAACAGCCCATAAGTCAATCCTTTTGCATAATTTGCGGATGAATCCGTCCAGAACTTGTCGGAATGGACCTCGTGGGGATAAACCCCGTTCCAAAGCTCGCTGAGCATGGAGCTTGCAATATCGTTGTCGTCGGGATCTTTGGAGCAGAAGAGCCGATACGGGGTGCTCAGCGGGTTCCATCTGGTAGGGCTCCTGCGCGGGTTGCGGAAGTCAACGCAAAAGACCTGATAGTGCGCGGGAATGTAGCAGGCGTTCCGCCGATAGCCCTCACCCTTGGGGTCGAGCATGATCAGGCTCTCGCCCTTTTGGAGAATTTCCCGCATATACGGAAGGCTGCAGCACTGGCTTTTGCCTTTGCCGGTACGGCCGATCACCGCGATGTGCGATTCGCTGTCGTCAGAATACTTTCTGCCGTTTTCCACATACACCACCGGACCGGCGCCGTTCGCCGGGTCCGTGGTTTCGTGAAACCTGTGCTTGATCTCGCTGACGGTGTTCCAACGCTCGCTTCTGCTCATTTCACTTCGCTCCTCTCTGGGGCATTGTGCCAGCTGGTGATCATGGATTTCAGGCTGTCTTCGTCAACCGCGGGGGTAAAACCCGTGAAGTCGGCAAAATGGACCAGGGCATCGGCGGCGGCAATTGCGTCCTTGACGCCGGCGATCCGGAAATCCGAGACCATGGCCGCAAGCACGGCGCGGAAGATGGGCTCATGCCGGATCCGGATGCCGTGTTCCCCGACCATTTTGACGATCAGATCGCAGAGATCCTCCTTGCTGTAAGGCTCGACTTCGAGCCGCTTGATGTTGTCGACGGTCTCGCACAGCTTTTCCAGGAGCTTCTCCTCGTTCCGGCTGGGCGCCGTATGGACAAAGAAGACAACGCATGCGTGCTCGCACACCCGCCTGCAGTGCTTCATAAACTCGGAAAGCTGCGTCTCGCCGAGGTGCGCGGCGATCCCGCTGATATCCATGCCGATCATGTTGCAGTAGTCGTTGGTATACACCGCGGCAGAGTCGATCGCGGCGAATGCCTGCCGGAGCTGCTGAAGCGAGCCGTCAAGGGTGATCTCGATATAGTCATCCAGACCGCTGGTGAAGCGCAGGACGCCCGCCGCCTTGTAGCGGACGGCCATGTATTCCAGCAGCGTCGTCCTGCCGGAGCCGGCGTCGAGGGGAATGATATAGTGCTTCGGACGAAGGCCGCACCGCTTATACAGATGCGCGTTGCTGCAGGTGCGCTCGATCTCGCTGCAGGGCGTGGCAAGCCCAATGGGCCTGGCGATGTCATAGCGTTTCATACGATACCTCCGTTCACCATTCGGAAATCGGGTCGCCGATCCTGTCCACAAGGCCATATTTGAGCGCTTCCTCTGCGCTCATGATGTTGTCGCGCTCGGTGTCGCTTTCGATCTTTCTGGAAGACTGCCCGGTACAAGCGGAGAGGATCCTGTTGAGCTTCTCTCGCGTTTTGAGGATGTGCTGGGCATGAATGCGGATGTCTGTGGCCTGGCCGGTGGTCCCGCCAAGGGGCTGATGGATCAGGACCTCCGCATTCGGCTGGCACCAGCGCTTGCCCCTTGTCCCGGCGGCGGCCAGGAGAAAGGCCCCCATGCTCGCCGCCATGCCGCAGGCCACGGTAGCAACATCGCACCTCAGCGCCTTTACGGTATCATAGATGCTGAAGCCGGCGGAGACCGATCCGCCCGGGCTCTGGATATAGATGGTGATATCCTCCTCCGAGTCTCTGGCGAGACACCGGAGCGCAGAGTTCATAACGGCCGCCGCATCATCGTCGATCTCCCCAGTGAGAGAGATGGTGCGATGGGCAAAGTCGATATCCACGGGAGTCAGCATCATGTCCTGCCCGTTGAGATTAACGGCCTTCTTCATCAGATAGTTCATACGATCCAACCTCCCTGATCCCGGTTCCCGCCCATGAAGCGCCGGGATTCCTGTTCGGTCAGCTGATCCATAAGGATCAGCTTCCTTTCGGGGACATAGAGCTTTTTCTTTGCCGTAACGATCGGAGAATCGGGCAGCTTCTCCATGATTAGGCCCTTCAGATCCGCGTTTCCAACCCCCATGATTTCGTTAAAAGTCCGCATCGTTCTCATCCTTTCTGTCTTGTTGTCTCTGAATACGGAGCCGCCGGGCAAAATCTCCACAGAGCGCTCATGTTTGCTTCTGCCCATTCATACGGAGGAGGGAGGGCAAAGCTCCAAACGAAAAGAAGAGAGCGGAGGCCGCTCTCTTCTCAGATAACAGGGGCAAGAAACGCAAGAAAGGCCCAATGGAATGGATCGGGGGCCGCGAAAGCCGCCTTTCAGCTTCCCCAAAGGGCGTTCCCGCCTGTATGCCCCACAGAATGATCGTCTTGCGAGACCAGATCAAAGCTGCCCGTTTCGGGGTTGTGCTGCCAGGTGAAGCCTGCGGGGGCATATCCCTGCGGGGAATCCATCCGTTCCATCGCGCCAAAGGTTATGTCCCGCAGCGTTTCGGGGCTGTCGTACAGATGATCCTGAAAATCCTCCCGGCAGGCGCTGAACTGCCGGTGAAGGCTCATGTCCTTTGCGGCGCTTCCAAGGTCCACATGGTGCTTGCTATCGAATTCAGGGAAAACCCCTTCGACAGAGAGCCCGTGGGCAAGCTCCGCGGTCCGCCGTTCAAAGGAAACGCCGTTTTCGGACTTGAGACCGTCGAGCGCCATGTTGCGGGTGGTTATGGGGATGGGATCCCCGGGGACGAACTTGTCTCCGTCATAATGCCGCGCTATGTAGTCGGCCGCTTTGTGAAAGCCGTAAGCGCGGGCATGATCCGCCGCCTTTTCCGCTTCGGAGCGAATGTCCCCTTTGTCGAATGCCGGCTCCCGGGAAAAGCCGGTGGGATCCCCCGCATCGGGCCTTTCTGGCAGATCCATTCCGATCTCATCCAGTTCGGGGGGATCAAACGCAGACCATGCCCCCTTCTCCGGCGCATCCATCTCAGCGGTTTCAGAAAATTCCGCTGCTGTGCCGCGAAACTCACGCATATTCGGTTCCTTCCTTTCCGTGTTGAGGCATCTCTGCCAACAGCTTTGTTACGGCTTGTGCGCCAAAGGCTATGCCGTTTTCCATGGCGCATTTTCTCAGGAGGTGTATGGCGACGCAGCCGCACTTTTTTCTGAACTTCGCCGCATTTCCGGCGCCGCCGGGAGAGGACAAGGCGGCTGGAATGCGAACGATGTGAGCGGCGACCGCTTCCGGAGTGGTCAGCTTGGGCTGCCGCCCGGCAAAGATCTGCGCTGCAAGCATATTTGCTTCTTCCCGAAGGGCGGCGGAGCAATGGTCACACCCGGCGCTTTTACAAAAGGCAAACGGGCAGTAATCTCTGGCGTGGGCCGCCAGATACTTTGCGTGGGCTTGGACGATGGCTTCATCTGAAACAGGCGTCCGCGGCTCCCGGCCGGGGGTGTGATCCGTTCTGGCGGGCAAAGCCGAGCGGAGAAAACGATTTTTGAGCACAAACTCGCCGGCGGACAGCCGGGGAAGGACCTCGCAAAGGCTGCAATCTGCGCCAATGTGCTTTCTCAGCATTTCCGCCTCCTGACCGCTTAACCGGAAGGACAGGATATTGTCAACATTATCAAGCATTCGTCCGCCGACGCGCGAAGGGGACTGATCGGAAAAGACGACCCCGACCCCATAGGCCCGGATCTCCGTAATGAGGTTGATCATTAACTGCGTCATGGCGCTGTTCAGCGCTTTTTCCTCCTGAGTAGCCCCCTCCCCCTGATCCAGCAAAGCGTGAGCCTCGTCGATCAGGATGATGTTTTTAAGCCGGTGTTCGCTTTTTCGCGTGGCTTTCAAATAGGCCAGTATGCGGATGAGCGTCAGCGCGGAAACCAGGGATTTTTGCTCCGGCTCAAGGCTTCCCATCTCAAGAACGGCGCATCCGTTCAAAAGATCCGCCACGGAGGTAGAATGTATCGTATCAAAGGTGCGCGGGCACCGCTCGATGAGAGATCGAAGCCGGAGCGCGCCGCCGGACATCAGGTTGCCTTTGACTTCGCTGCTGTAGCTGGATCTGGCGATGACGCGCTGAAAGACCCGGATAAAGTCGGCCATATCAAAAACCGTGACATTGCCGTCGCCGGTTTTGCTTATGTCCGTCCATCCGTTCAGGGTATATGCCTCGGAGATCGCCGTTTCAAAAAGGGCCGGCAGCGGATCGGGCAAGGAAAAAGCGGCCTTAAACGCAGAAAGCAGGCTGCTTCTGTATTCTCCCAGCGGCACACCTTTGGGGACGCAGAACGGGTTGATCAGCAGGGGGACGACCGGGCGCTCTACCGTAAAGATCCTGCTGTTTTGCATACCGGCGGCCAGCTCGCGGTATTCCCGCTTGACCGGCTCAAGGATCAAAACCGGGATGCTGCGGCGCTGGAGCTGGGTGATCAGCTGCTTCAGAAAGGTGGTTTTTCCAACGCCCGATTTTCCCATTACGGCGGTGTGGAGCAGCAGCTGCTCCAGAGGAAGAAAGAGGCGCTGCGAAGAATATACGGACCTTCCCAGATACAGACCCTCCTTGCCGCCGCAAGTCAGCTGCCCGGGCAGAAGATCGACCTCGGGCATTAGGGAGAATGCGTTTCCATCCATGCCGATAAAGCAGCTGCCCTGCACCGGAAGCTGAAAGATCCGGGAAACCTCGTCTGCGGCCCACTTGCGCAGGCTTGCCGGATCCGCGGCTTTGAGGGCGCGGGCGAGCTTCCAGGGCTGGTTATAAATGCTGTATTCCCGGTATCCGGAAACGGCAGCGGTCCGAAAGGCCGCCGCATCCACAGACTGCCGGAGCCTGGCGGCGACCTCTCGCTTCTCCGATGTTGACCTCCGCAAAGGGCCGCAGGAGCTCCTTGGCATAGGTGTTCCAGCGCGCTGCCGACGCCGCGGCAAGGCTGTCGCGCATGGCTGGGACCGCGCCGTCCACGGCCTGAGCGCAGCGAGCTGCGTTTTTTGCGATCAGCCGGCGTTCGCTATCCGACAGCAGCGCAGGAATGATCTGAATGCATAACCCGCAGCCGGAGCCGTCCAAAGCGGCGTAGATCCGCTTCCAGTCGACCCTTTCGGCCACAGACGGCGAGCGATAGGTTTCCTGCACGCCGTATTCCTGAACATCCTGCTTCATCAATGCCCAGACCGAGCCGGCGTCCATCGCGGAAAGCTGCGCTCGGTAGGCCGCGAAGGGCACTTCCTCGGCGGCAAAGCCGGACTGGCGGAGAAGCGAGAGGATGCCTTTTTCGAGCGCTTCCTGACGGACAACGCAATCCTGCTCCGAACGGTCGTGGGTCCGGAGCGTAAGCAGATGATGGATCGGGCTGCCTGCGCTTCTTCCGGCGATCCGGAGGATCTCAATGGCCGTTTGCCCGTTTCCTGCAGAGGATAAATAGCAGGCATCCTCGCAGATCGTCTTTGCAAGCCTTGCGCTGGCTCCATCGTCCTCTGCGATGGGGGCCGCCTTGATGCGATAGGAAGTCAGGACAAAGGTTTCGCCGCCTTCAAAAAACTTCTTCATATGCGCCTCCTATAGAAACGGATTGCGGCGAAGATCCGGCGCGGCGCGGGTCAGCTGCTTGATCACCCTGACGGGCTGTGAGCGAAACACCCTGCGCAGGCAGCAGACCAGACCGCCGGTGAAAAGCACCGCGATCAAGCAGCGCTCCGCCCCGAAAAGCACCCCGGCAAGGACGGAACAGAACGCGGCGGCAAAGAGCCATGCGAGGATGGCCGTCCTTTGCCGGTGGAGCGCGGCTCTGTGGTTCTCATAGCGCTGTCTGCCATAGCGGATCATTTCATCGGTCACGCCGTTGAGCCGGACCAGCTTGTCCCATGCTTCCGCGGCGGCGGCCCGGTTGGCGGCGTTATCCATGCTTATGTCTCCGAAGTCCTGCGTTGCGGCCCGCAAGACCATGAGGTACAGCGGCTTCTCGGTGGGATACTGGCACATCAATGGCCGCAGGAGGGCGATGGCTTGCGCCCAGTTGCCGGCGGCAAGGTGGTTTGCGGCTTGAAAACAGGTTCTGTCGTGCTGCATACGCTGCTGATCCTGCTGCGGATCAGAAAGCGCAGCGCCGCACAAGTCGCAGGCCATGCGCATCCTGCTGCGATCATAGTGAAAGCTGGCGCAGCCGCATCGGCTGCAGACGCGATCCATAAAATCACCACCTTTATAACAATGGGACAGGGCTATCGGTTTCTGGGAGGCAAGGGCTTGCCGGCGGGAGCCTGGCGCGGCATATGCGGGGGAATGGGAGCATGAGGATGGGGGCCGGCTGCGCGATCGCCGGGATCCGGAACGGCACGAACCGGCGGATCGCCCGATCCCGCAGAAATGGCAGCCGGATAGACGCCCTGCCGCTGCCGCTTCAGCGCAGCATGGATCAAGGGGATCATAAGGATCAGGCAGACCAGCGCCGCGGTTATGAAGGCGAAGATTGCCGACCGGACGGATGCATCCAGCCCCAAAAGCAGGGCGGAAAGGGCAATCACAGCGGTTTCAAGGATACAACAAACGACGGAAAGCCCTGCCGCTTTGCGAAGGCTGCTGCTCCAGTATGTTGCCAGGTATGCCGCCGGGATCCCGGCCGTGAGGAGGGTGCCGCCGATGTAGACTGCGAGACGCGCAGCGGCTCCCGCAGGGGCGAGCCACCAGAAGAGACTCTGGGGGATCATAACGATCGCTGCAAGGACGGGGATCAGAGCGTAATTTTTGCGTGTCATGTTCATCATTCCTTTCGCTTAGAATTTGTAACCACAGATGGGGCAAATGCGGCTGCCGCGCATCACGGCTCCGCTGCACGACGGGCAGCGCTGATACCGGTCGGGCATGGGCGGCGGCGCTTCTGCAGATGCGGCGCTTCTCTGCGCGTCAGACGGCGTTCCGCCGAACAGATCCGTGTGCCGGGTCATTTCGGCCAGCGGCTCCCGCAGCGCCGGAAGCAGCTGGGAAAGCATCATCATCTGCATCATTGAGGGCGCCATTCCGCCTGCGGCTCCGCCGAGCCCGCAGGCAGCGCCGCCGGAGGACGCCTGCCCCCGGGAAGGGATCCCGGTCATCATTTCGCTCAGGGTGCGGTTATGGGTGCTGCCGTTCCAGATCCTTTGCAGGGCATCCAGCTCCAGATCGGTCCGGGTCTTTCCGTCGGCATAGTCCTGCTCCAGACGATAGAGCCGCTGGATCTCCGAAGGGGGAATATGGATCGCGGTAAGGGCAAACCGCTCCAGCCTGATCCCGTATTCCAACAGGCCGGGCCTGATGGTGGCGGCCGCCATGGCGCCGATGTGAGAGAGCCTGCTGTTGAATTCCGCTGCATCGAGCTTGCTGATCTCTCTGGAAATGGCTTCGCGGATGGGGGCAAGGACGATCTGGTCAATACACGGGTCGAGATCCTCCTCCGAGAACGCAGCGCAATAGCTTCCCACCAATTTCGAGAGAAACCGCTGCGGATCGGAAATGGAGAAGGAAAGGCTGCAGGAAGCAAGCGCCTTCATGGTAAGACGGAAGCGATGCTCACGGAAGGGGATCTCCCCGGTGCCCAGCCGGACAAACCTTGACCGTTCCGTCGATACGAAGAATACGGACACCGCCGTTCCGGGATCTCCCCGCGTCAGAAGGCTGCGGAGCCTTACAAAGAAGGGGTCGACGCCGGTGAAGATCTCGTATCTGCCGGGACCGTAGGGCTGGGAAAGAACTCCGTTGATGGCGACGAACGCCGTGGTCCCGGGCGGGACGATCAAAATGCTTCCGTTCACGACCGCGGCGTGTTGACCGCAGACATCCGGCTGAATCCGGATCAAACCGCTTCCTCCGGGGTCTCTGATGATGGATTGGTACATAGTCACATCTCCTTGTGCTCAGGATAGCTCTTTCACGGCCAGGTTTTTCAGCGTGGGATGATAATAGAGCCGATGCTTCCCGCCGATCCGTTCTTCGGAAAAGGCCCTTTGCGCTTCCTTCAGGCAATCGCCGGAGGGGGGCTGGTAACTGAAGTGGAGCAGGATCGGCCACCTGCCGCGCTGCGCGTCCCGTTTGAGCCGCGCTTTAAGATCGCTGTAGGAATGAACGCACAGACCGCGGCGGCGATAGTAGCTCAGCTCTTCCGATGCGCATACGGGAATGCGGGCGCTCTGGAAGGCGCAGTGATCGCCGGAGATCTGAGCGTCCGACAGGTTCAGGTAATTAAAGCGGGCGATCCCTTCCTTTGTTCCGTCCCAGGTGACATCACAGTGAACGGGAAGCCCGTTGATCCATGCGATCGCCCAGCAATGCCAGCCGTCCGTTTTGGTTTTGCCGTAAACCTTGATGCAGGGGATGCCGATCCGCCTGAAGCACAACAGCAGCAATGCATTATGCCCTTCGCATACGCCGGACGACAGAAGCACCGGCCCCACGATATTGTGATCCCGGACATCGTGATGGTTGCAGTATACGAGCGTTCTGGAAATGCGCCCGTAAACGAGGATCTCGCGGTCGATCATCGGCAGGGAAGCCGTACCCCGGACCATGCGGCAGATGCTCTTCCGCACCTGCTGCCGGATCCTGCCGATGAGGTCGGGGGCATACAGGATGGGATATTTCAGCGTGCCGATCCTGCCGCTTCGGGTAAATTCGCTCTGAGATCCCAGATAGAAGAACTCGGGATGGTCGTCCCGGAGCGCTTTGTAGGCTGCAAAGCCGTCAGACGCAGCCGTTTCGGGGCTGCTGATGAAAAGGGCCGTCTTACCGGAGTGATCTCCCCGGAGAAGCTGGGCCTGAAGGCAGTCGTAAAACGCCTGGCCCTGACGGGAGAGAAAGCCCCGATAATATTCCGAACCCAGCTTCTCCGGGATCTTTGCCATGGCGGATCACTCCTTTCTCCCCTTGGGAAGCACCAGCTTGATCTTCAGGCATCCTCTGCCGTCGATCCGCGTGCGAAGCCGGAGATCTCCGGCATATTCCTGCGCGCGAAGGCATCGGCTGGCAAGCCGAACGATCTCGTCGGCGGGAGGGATCAGCCGCTTGTCTTCGCTAAGCTCCTCCGGAGGAGCCGTGCCGCGCGAAAATACAAGGATCTCCGCCTCGGCAAAGTCTTTTCCGATGCTGCCCAGCATCTTTTTCCGGATGGGGTCGCACACGAAGATGCAGACGGGAGACGACGCTGCGCGTGCAGCGCCGCTCACCCGGTCGGTCCCGCTGTAAAACACCCCCAGATCAGGGTGCGTATGCCCTTCCAAAACGAACTCCGAAGGCCCGCAGAGCTTGAGAAAGGGATCGACCTGGCAGCCGAAGGCATCCGTATTGCAGGCGGCTTCGTTTTTCAGAAACTCCTCACGGTGATATTCCAGAAAATCGAGCCCCGGATTATATTCGCCGTTGGGGCCGAGGTTCGAAGCGCCGACCGGACCGCGATTCATGGTCTGGATCTCGATGAAATGGGTGACAACAATGATCATATTGCCGTTCTCATCCACCAGAAAATGCCCCATCCCATAGAGCTTCTGCTCGCAGACATTCATGGGGGACCGTCTGCCGTAGGAGATGATGGAGTCAAGCTCCTGCGCGGGCTCCGGAAGGAGGATCACCTTGCTGCGCCCTTTGCCATGCCGCTCCCTGACGGAAACCTCGCCGCACTTGCGCTGGATGATGTTCATGGCTTTCTTAAGGCTGCATACCGGATAGGTCCTGGGCTGCGAAGGATGCCGGGCGGGCATGGGGATATAATTGGTCATGCCGCTTCCCCTCCTCTCAGCGGCGTCTGCCGGGAAGGGGCGGAGGCGCAGCCGCGGGCCTGTCTGCTTCCCTGCGCGGCGGAAGGGCTGTTTTCCCGGATGCATAGAGCAGCCTGGGGGAGATGGTGGGGAAACGCCCGGCGGCAGCGCCGTCCTTGTGCCACTGGGCCATGCTGCTGTTTGCCATGCTGTCATAGCGGGTGACCACGGGGTCGTGGATCATATCATGCACCAGCTTGTCCACCACGGTGGTCAGAGAGCTGGTGAAGGGGATCCAGGCGTCGATGCAGGCGCTGCCCGAGCGAAACACATTGGGGCTTGCCAGATAATGATTCGCGGCATACGAAGCCGAGACGGATTTCAGCGGATAGCCGGGATAGCAGATGATATCCGCCGTCATGGATCCGCAGGCCTTGGGCGTGGAGTCCTCGTTTGTGGTGAGGTAATGCGAAGGCGCCTTGACCGTCACTTTCAGGTGCAGCGCCTCGCCGGCCTTCGTCTGGACCCGCTGGATCGCCACATACCGGGGATCATATTTCCGAAGGATCTCCTGATAATCGTTCTTCAAAGCCTCCACAGAGTCTTCTTCGGTGATGGAGACCTCCCTGGTGCGGCCGTATTCATCGGTATAGTTGGTTGAGTAACTCATGCTGAACCTCCTTTTAGAGCTTATGGATCTCGTGCATTTTCAGGCGGTCCCCATCCAATGCAAAAACGGTCCGGATGATTTTGTCCGTGTCCAAAAAGTCAAGGGCCCCGTTGCGCTGGATCACCTGGATATGCGCGCCGAGAGGGTATCCCAGATCGTACAGCGGCATTTGCTGAAGGGCCTCCTCGCTGCCCCAGGTAAAGGCTCTGAGCGGCTCACAGTGTTCAAAGTCCGATGCCGGGCGAAGCGGTGCGCCAGCTGCGGCACATGCCTCACAGCGAAGGTCGTCAGAAAACACTCGGCCCTCATGCTGCATCACCCGAATAGGCGCTCCGCACGAACGGCAGACATCCTCCACGATAAAGCCGGCATGGACGACCTTCCGGTAGTTCAGGCGGTGAACGGACAGCTCAAAATCCGTCGTACCGAGGATAGCAGCAATCTGATCCATCGCCTCTTTCAGTGTAACATTCATGACACTGCCATGCAGCCACTCAATCTTTGTGGGCGGATGGATCGCGCATCCCGGGCAATTGCGCTTGCGCATGGGGCGAGCGGAGCTAAGCTCCAGGTTCGGATAAGCCGTATAGGTCAGCCGGCGGTTCATCACGCCGCCGCTCCCAATCACGCTGGCCCGGAGCTGTTCCGCGCTGAGGTGCGCAGCCATGGAGCTGGCAAGGTTGGAGGTACGAACGATCTCACTGACGCCGTCAATTTGCCGGACCTGCGGCCCGGTGCAGGAGGTCTGGATGCTGCTGTCCTTCATCCAGCGCTCATCGATCAGGCACCGCAGGCAGAATGCGGTGTTGTCAAGGATCACGCTCTGGGCCATTTCGTCATGGGTCCCGTCCATGATGACGATCGGCCGCCG
>OQVL01002090.1_pt1 | contig 12144 bp, 10 predicted proteins | sample 1691501 | NCBI WGS metagenome assembly OQVL01 (sample SAMN03418253, study PRJEB22391) | human gut metagenome | biome: human-gut; feature: organic feature; material: feces | host: Homo sapiens | place: Tanzania | collected 2013-01
GACATGGCAACCGACGGCTGTTCTTCAGTTCGCCATAGAGGTAAAGCACCGAGGCCAGTTGCTCCTCAGTGTAGTCGCGCAGCACAGTCCGTGCCGTGCACTTGGCCTTCTGGTTCATGCGCATATCGAGCGGTGCATCCTGCCGGAAGCTGAATCCCCGAGCCGCGTCATCGAGATGATGGCTGCTCACACCCAGGTCGGCCAGTATGCCATCCACCCTCTCCACCTCATAGTAGCGCATCCAGTTTTTCAGGAAACGGAAGTTGCTGCGCACAAAGATGAAGCGCGGGTCCTGAAGCGCGCCTTTCATGGCGTCCAGGTCCTGGTCAAAACCAAACAGGCGACCGTCGTCGCCCAGGCGCCGCAGAATCTCTCGGCTATGCCCGCCACCGCCAAAGGTGAGATCCACATACGTGCCGCCGGGGCGGATGTCGAGGCCATCCACCGTCTGCTGCAGCATCACGGGAATATGATATGTTTCACAGTTCATGTCTCAGTCTTTCATTTTCAGTCGGGCACAATGGCGCACAGCGGCCTGTCAGCCCAGCGGTCTCATCATCTGCTCCAGACTGCCGGCCAGCGACTCCGGTTCGGCCGAAAGGGCCTCGGCAGCCTGGCGGTTCCAGATTTCAATGGTATCGTCCACGCCGATGAAGCGCACCTCGGCCTGTATGCCAGCCTCGTCGAGGTACCTGCGGGGAATGAGCAGACGGCCATTGCCATCAAGCGTCATATCCTCGGCTCCTGCCACAAAGCGGCGCAGGGCATCGCGGCCCTGACGGTCGAACATGCTGGTGCGGGCAGCCAGGGCATCCACCTGACGGTTCCACACCTCGGCAGGATAGAGCACCAGGCAGCGCTGGAAGACGTCACGGCGCAGCACAAGCCCCGCCGCGTCCTCACGCTGCAGAATCTTGCGGAATGAGCTGGGAACGAACACGCGTCCCTTCTCATCCACCTTGGCGTCTATGTTGCCCGTAAACCTCATCTCGTGTACTTCTTATTAACTAAAGCGTAATTTTTGGCAAAGGTATGTAATTCCCCACAATTCCCCACACCTTTTCCGAATTATTTTTTCACATTCTTTTAACCTGCTTTTCAGGGTGGAAAAATCTGAGGAGCGCACTTGCTCCATTTCTTCGATGAAATGGGGGAAAATATCTATTTCCCACGATTTTATCAAGAAGCGGAGCGTGTTTCCCGCCGAATTATTCTTGTGGTGGGGAGAAAAACCTTAATTTTGCAGCGAGAAGCAAGATTTGAACTATGAGACAACAAGCCAACCACCCCCGCACCACAGCACGTCAGACACGTCCGGACGCCCCTGCCTGCGCTCCGCAGAAAGTTCCGGGCAGACTGCTTGTACTCCTCACACTCCTGCTGATATGCGCAACAGGGACCACCCTGCAGGGCAAGCGCAAGGAGAAGCGCTCCATCGTGCTCATCGAGACCACATAGCCAGAAGTCAACACGCGTCCCACGACTTCACCCGATGGACGCACAACTTCCTCATGCTGGTCAAGGAGAAATACTATGACGGTACGCTGTTTCACCGCGTGATAGAGAACTTCATGATCCAGGGCGGCGACCCCGACTCGCGCGGCGCGGCTCCCGGCAAGGTACTGGGCAATGGCGGACCAGGCTACACCATCCCTGCCGAGTTTGACCTGCCCTTCCTCTACCACTGGCGGGGCGCCCTGGCTGCTGCACGAGACGGCGACGAGGTGAACCCCGAACAGGAGAGCAGCGGAAGCCAGTTCTATATTGTGTGGGGCAAAAGGCAGAATGCAGCCGACATCCGCCGCGTGCGTGGCACACTGGAGGAGAAAGGCATCACGCTCACACCCATCATGGTAGATGACTACGAGATGCGGGGCGGCACACCGCACCTGGATGGACAGTACACCGTATTCGGTGAAGTCATCGAGGGACTCGAGGTCGTGGGGGCCATACAGAGCGTGAAGACGGACAAGAACGACCGCCCGCTGGAGGACGTAAAAGTACTGCGCATGACCATCGAGCAGTTCAGTCCGAAAGCCAGAAGGCCATAGGCAAATCATCCCAAGGGGAAAAGCACGAGCACACCCACGCCTTGCATACTGCACGACTGCACGTCTTCACAGCCCGACAAACGCCTGACTGCAAGCCTGCCCACAAATCCTTGTGAAGCCTGGTTGCACGTTCCACACATCCGCAGAAACCGCCCTGCCGTCCTTCCAAACCGAGTACCAGGAACCACTCTCCGTACCGGCCCGAAAAACGGAGCACGCTGCACCGGCCACCGCAACGCGCTGCACTGGCCATCGCAGCGCGCTGCATCGGCCATCGCAGCGTACTGCGTGCCTCTGAGCGAAACCGCACAGAAGACGGAGGAAAAGAATGCACGCATCCGAGAAGCGGAATCCAGCATCCCCGACTCACCCCTTGGGAGGGCAGAAAGGAGCATTCTACCTATCCGGCACAGCCCCTTGCACAAAACGACAAAACGCAGCCCCACAGGTTCATCTCCCCCAAAGGGGAGGCTCACAAGAGGCTTTTCCTTGTCATTTTCCTCTTTTATCCACAGAAACGCACCATTCCTCTTTCCCATTCGGAGGAAAATGTGTAATTTTGCGCACTCGTTAAGCGATTGAAAGTTAAAAGAATCAGAAAAGCAACACAATATGGCCGAAACAAGAAAAATCCAGCGTGCGCTGGTGTCCGTATTCCATAAGGACGGACTGGAGGAGATACTGCGTACACTGCATGCGCAGGGTGTGGAACTGCTCAGTACAGGCGGCACACAGCAATTCATCGAGCAACTGGGAATTCCCTGCGCCCGTGTAGAGGACGTGACCACCTACCCCAGCATCCTGGGAGGCAGAGTGAAAACACTCCACCCCAAGATTTTCGGAGGCATCCTGGGGCGCCGCTCACTGGAGAGCGACCAGCAGCAGATGACACAGTACGAGATTCCTGCCATCGACCTGGTGATTGTGGATCTCTATCCCTTCGAGGATACCGTGAAGAGCGGAGCCTCTGACGCCGACATCATAGAGAAGATAGACATAGGCGGCATCAGCCTCATACGCGCCGCCGCAAAGAACTTCAACGACGTGATCATCGTGCCCTCGAAGGCCGAATACAAGCCTCTGCTCGACCTGTTGCAGAAGAGCGGCGCACAGAGCGAAGTGGAGGACCGCCGCTGGTTTGCCACCCGGGCTTTCGGCGTAAGCAGCCACTACGACACAGCCATCCACGAGTGGTTTGAGAGCAAGTAAGGCACACAGCCTCAGGCAACACGCAACAGACAGATTTCAAACAAAGTAAGAACAGACAAGATATGAGTTGGTTTTCATTCAGCAAAGAAATGGCCATGGACCTGGGCACCGCCAACACCATCATCATAAGCAATGGCAAGATAGTGGTAGATGAGCCCAGCGTGGTGGCACTGAACCGTAGGACCGAGCGCATGATAGCCGTAGGCGAGAAGGCCAAGATGATGTACGAGAAGACGAACCCCGACATCGAGGCCATCAGACCACTGGGCGACGGCGTGATAGCCAATATGAGTGCCTGTGAGCAGATGATGAGAGGACTCATCAAAATGGTGCACACAGGCGGTTACCTCTTCTCGCCCAGCCTGAAGATGGTGATTGGAGTGCCCAGCGGAAGCACGCAGGTGGAACTGCACGCCGTGCGCGACTGCGCCGAGCATGCAGGTGCGCGTGAGGTGTATCTGATATATGAGCCCATGGCATCGGCCATTGGCATAGGACTCGACGTACTTGCACCCGAGGGCAACATGATAGTGGATATAGGCGGCGGAAGTACCGAGATAGCCGTCATAAGCCTGGGCGGACTGGTGGTCAACAAGAGTCTGCGCATCGCGGGCGACGAACTGACAGCCGACATACAGGAGTACATGAGCCGACAGCACAACGTGAAGGTGAGCGAGCGCATGGCTGAGAGAATCAAGATACACGTGGGCGCAGCACAGACCGACCTGGGCGACGAGGCTCCCGAGGACTATGTGGTGTATGGCCCGAACAAGATCACCGGACTGCCCATGGAGGTGCCCGTGTGCTACCAGGAGATTGCACATTGTCTGGAAAAGACCCTCGCCAAGATTGAGGCTGCCGTGCTGGCTGCCCTCGAGGAGACTCCGCCAGAGCTCTATGCCGACATCGTGAAGAACGGCATCTGGCTGAGCGGTGGCGGTGCACTGCTTCGCGGACTGGGCAAGAGGCTGAGCGACAAGATTAACATCGAGTTCCATGTGGCCGAGGACCCCTTACACAGCGTAGCCAAAGGCACAGGCATCGCACTGAAGAACATACAGAACTTCTCCTTCTTGATGTAATCCGAAGACATTGGGAGAACTGACGAACAGAATACTCAGACACATCCACTGGGGAGTCTTCCTTATTCTGGAAGCCCTCAGTGGATGGCTGCTTTTCCGTTTCAACACTTACCAGGGGAGCGTGTGGTTCACTCAAGCCAACTCCGCTGCGGCTCTGGTGATGGAACGCGAAGAGCAGATATTGTCGTACATACACCTTGCCAAACAGAACGAATACCTCACCAGGCAGAACACCGTGCTGCAGTACAACATGAGCATCATGCGTGCCGAGCTGGACAGCCTGCGCCACGTGCCGTCGTTCACCGAAACAGAAGAGGCCAAGGTGACCGGTGACCTGCAGCTGATACTGGCCAAGGTGGTGGCCAACAGCCTGGACAAGCCAGACAACCTGATTACCATCGACAAGGGTAGCGCCGACGGCATCCATAAGGATATGGGTGTGATAAGCGGCACCGGAGTGGTGGGCATCGTGTATCTCGTGGCTCAGCATTACAGCATCGTGATACCAGTGCTCAACGTGAAGTCGAATATCAGTTGTACCATCCAGGGCAGAGGCTATTTCGGTTATCTGCGATGGAAGGGTGGCGTTTCGGAACTGGCATATCTGGAAGAGGTGCCACGCCATGCCCACTTCAAGCTGGGCGACTACGTAGTTACGAGTGGCTATTCGGCTGTGTTCCCTCCGGGAGTAAGAGTGGGCAAGATTCTGCACGTGTTTAATTCTGCTGATGGATTGTCGTATAGAGTACAGTTGAGACTTTCTACCGACTTTGCCCGTCTGCGTGATGTCTGCGTCATCGACGATGCCGTGATGAAGGAACGCCTGCAGATTATGCGTGCTGCACAGGACAGTATCATGCCCGACGGCAATACCAAGGGTAAAAATTAAAAGATCATAGTAAGAGGAGATTAAGTAGCAATGAGTATAGATTTGATAAAACGACTCGGCATCTTCGTGGTGCTTGTGCTGGTGCAGGGATTGGTGTTCAACCATATCCACTTGTTCAACTGCGCCACCCCCTTGCTGTATATTCTCATGGTGCTCCATTTCCGCAGAAACCATCCACGCTGGTCGGTGATGCTGTGGAGCTTCATGATGGGACTTTGTATCGACGTGTTTGCCAATACGCCGGGAGTAGCTGCGGCTTCGATGACCTTCATCGGACTGCTTCAGCCTTATCTTTTCGAACTCTTCGTGCCAAGAGACAGTGCCGACGACCTGGAGCCATCCATGCGCACCATCGGTATCGGTTCGTATGTTCTCTACACGTTGGTTATCGTACTCGTTTATAATCTGGTATTCTTTACTCTGGAGACCTTCAATTTCTTCAATTGGATGGAGTGGCTCCTCCGTATCGGTGGCAGTACAGCCATCACGATGTTGCTCATCATGGCATTGGAGAGCTTCCGCAAGGGATAGAACCTTGCTGCAAGACAGAGAACAGTAAAAGATCAAACAAAAAATTTCAGCTATATATATATAATATGGTGGATTACAATCTTGATAAGCGTAAGTATGTGATTGGTGGTGTGGCTATAGCAATAGTAGTCATATACACCATTCGTCTCTTTGCGCTTCAGATTATGAGCGAGGATTATAAGAAGAATGCCGATTCCAATGCCTTCCTGAAGCAGATAGAGTTCCCTTCGCGTGGTGCTATCTACGATAGAAACGGAAAGCTGATGGTGTATAACCAGCCTTCTTACGACCTGATGGTGGTGATGAAGGAGCAGGAGGGACGACTGGATACGATGGACTTCTGCAACTCCCTGGGCATTACCAAGGAGGCTTTCGAGAAGCGAATGGAGACCATCAAGGACAGGAACAAGAATCCCGGATACTCGCGATATACCCAGCAGCTCTTCATGAGTCAGCTTTCTGACAAGGACTTCAGCGTGTTCCAGGAGAAGATGTTCCGATTCCCGGGCTTCTATGTGCAGAAGCGAAGCGTGAGAGAATATGTCTATCCATACGCTGCCCATGTACTGGGAGATGTGGGTGAGGTTTCGCCAAGCGATATCGAGGAGGATGACTACTATCAGCCGGGTGACTATATCGGTAAGCTGGGACTGGAGAAGCATTACGAGAAGGAGCTCCGAGGTACCAAGGGCGTGAAGATTATGCTTCGCGATGCCCGCGGAAGAATACAGGGAAGCTATCAGAACGGAAAGTTCGACCAGCGACCTATTGCCGGCAAGGACCTGACGCTGGGTATCGATGTTAACCTTCAGGCTCTGGGCGAAAGACTGCTGCAGGGCAAGATAGGAAGTATCGTTGCCATCGACCCAAGAGACGGATCGGTGCTGGCGATGGTTTCTTCTCCTACCTATGATCCGCGCCGACTGGTGGGTAAGAATCGAGGTAAGATGCACAGGTGGCTGTCACAGAATCCTTGGAAACCGCTCCTGAACCGTAGTATCATGGGACAGTATCCTCCGGGTTCTACCTTCAAGACCTCCCAGGCGCTGACCTATCTTACCGAGGGAATCATTACTCCGGGCACAGCCTTCCCATGTAATCACGGCTTCTCTTACAGAGGTCTGCATGTGGGATGTCATGGTCATCCGTCGCCTATTGCGCTGGTGGATGCCATCAGTACTTCCTGCAACGGTTACTTCTGTTGGGGACTTTATTATATGATAGGCAACAAGAAAAAGTATGGCTCGGTGCAGGAGGCGATGACCGTATGGAAAGACTATATGGTGAGTATGGGATTCGGCTATAAGCTGGGCATCGATCTGCCGGGCGAGAAGCGAGGTCTGATTCCTAATGCACAGTTCTATGACAAGGCCTACAAGGGTTCCTGGAACGGATTGACCGTCATCAGTATCTCTATCGGACAGGGTGAGGTGAATCTCACTCCTCTGCAGATTGCCAATCTGGGAGCCACCATCGCCAACCGAGGCTATTACTATGTGCCTCATGTAGTGCGTAAGGTGCAGGGCGAACCGCTCGATACGCTCTATACCCGCCGTCATTACACCAAGGCTTCGAAGAGAGCCTATGACTATGTGGTGGCTGGTATGAGAAGTTCGGCACTGAAGGGTACCTGTAAGATGCTCTCCCGTTACGACTTCGAGGCTTGCGGCAAGACCGGTACGGCTCAGAACCGTGGTCACGACCACTCTGTATTTATGGGCTTTGCTCCGATGAACAATCCGAGAATCGCCATCGCCGTGTATGTGGAGAATGGTGGATGGGGTGCCGACTATGGTGTGCCTATCGGAGGTTTGATGATGGAGCAGTATCTGAAAGGCAAGCTTTCTCCTGCTTCTGAAAGTCAGGCTGCCCAGATGCAGGCTCGCAGAATCGCCTACGGTTCCAGCAGCAGATAATATACTGAAGTTTCAAATAAAAAATTGCAGTTTCTATTCTGAGACTGCAGTTTTCAAATTATTGAATAATAAAAACAATGGCTCAATCAGATAATAAACAACCAGCTGGTATTCTCCGTTCGCTCGACTGGTGGACCATCGGCATCTATCTGGCATTGCTCTGCTTCGGCTGGATCAGTGTCTGCGGTGCCAGCTATACCTATGGCGACAACGATATCTTCAGTCTGGGTGCCCGTTCGGGTATGCAGATTGTATGGATAGGTACCTCCATAGCGCTGGGCTTCGTCATCCTGATGATGGACGACCGGTTTTTCGATACCTTCGCCTACGTGATCTATGCCGTGCTGATATTGCTGCTTTTTGCCACGATATTCAATCCGCATAGCATTAAGGGTTCGCACTCCTGGCTGGTGCTGGGACCGCTGCGACTGCAGCCTGCCGAGTTCGGTAAGTTTGCTACGGCGCTGGCTGTGGCGAAGTTTATGTGCAGCTATGGATTCAATATCCACAAAATGAAGCATTTCATGGCGGCTGTGGGCATCATCATTCTGCCTATGATATGTATCGTGGGACAGCGCGAGACGGGTTCGGCATTGGTGTATTCCGCCTTCTTCCTGATGCTTTACCGCGAGGGAATGCCGGGTGCCATCCTCTTTACCGGAGTCTCGATGGTGGTTTACTTTGTGGTGGGTATCAAGTACGAGAACGTGATGATGTGGGATACCTACACCTCGCTGGGAAAGTTCACGGTGCTGCTGCTGGTGCAGATCTTCACGGCAGGACTGGTGAACAGCTATACGGGCAACAGGAAGCATGCTCTCATCATTCTGGGCTATTCGGTGGGCATCACGCTCATCTTTGCGCTCTTCTCTACCTACATCATTCCGTTTGATATCGTATGGGTGCAGCTGCTGCTCTGTGCGGTGATGATCGGATTTCTGGTGTATCACGGTTTGAGAACCCGCTTCCGCAACTATTTCCTGATTTCGATTTTCGCAATGGGAAGTATTGCCTTCTTCTATAGTGCCGATTACGTGCTGAACAACGTGATGGAACCTCACCAGCGAGTGCGTATCAACGTGCTGTTGGGATTGGATGAAGACCTGGCGGGTGCCGGATATAATGTGCATCAGAGTGAGATAGCCATCGGTTCGGGTGGCTTGCAGGGCAAGGGATTCCTGAACGGAACCCAGACCAAGCTAAAGTTCGTGCCTGAGCAGGATACCGACTTCATCTTCTGTACGGTAGGAGAGGAGGAAGGATTCCTGGGTTCGGCAGGCGTATTGCTGCTCTTCCTGATGTTGATATTGAGGTTGATACATCTGGCGGAGCGACAACCTTTCAAGTTCGGACGAATATACGGCTACAGTGTGCTCTCGGTATTCCTGTTCCACCTATTTATTAATGTGGGAATGGTGCTGGGACTGACGCCGGTAATCGGTATTCCGCTTCCATTCTTCAGTTATGGTGGTAGTTCGCTCTGGGGCTTTACCATCCTGCTTTTCATCTTCCTGCGCATTGATGCCGGAAGAAACCTGGTAAGAAGCTAGATCTTGCAGCATGAGAAACTGGATCTTGCAGCATAAGAAGCAGGATATTCCTATTGGAAGCTAGATTTTACAGCATAAAAAAATGACCAGTGAGATACGTCTCATTGGTCATTTTTCGTTATTTTCACTCCGATGTCGCTTACACCCGGAAGAATTTCTCGCTTCATATCATGGCGGATGGCGATATGGATGGAATCGCCTCTGTTTATCTTATAGATATTGATAGGGAAGCTGTACTGATAGTAGCTGATGCCCTGTCCCTTGTTCTCCCCACGCTGGTTGATGAGCTGGCAGAGTATGGTATCGGTTTTCTCGATACGCTGGCCCTTGTTGGCAGGGTAGATAGTCTGGTTCACGATGAGTGTCAATGCCGTAAACGGATAGGCACCCGTGGTTCTCAGCCCCAGACTCTGCCGATAATAGCCGGTGGCAGCCATCGGAGGGATTTCGAACGATAGGGTATCGTTCTTCTCCCATCCTGCAATCGGCGTGTGGGCATATTCATCATATACCTTGGCATGATTGCAGGCACTGAAGGCTATGGTTGCCAACAGTATGAAAACGAAATGAATCAGTCTTTTCATTTTTACTTCTTGTCCTCCTGTGGCTTGTTGTTCTCGCCCTGCTGTGGCTTGTTGTTTACCTGCTTTGGCTTGTTATTGTTGCCCTGCTGAGGTCTGTTTCCCTGCTGGCGAGGCCCCTTGTTTCTATTATCCCTGTTGCGGTTATTGCCGTTTGGCTGGCGGTTCTCGTTCTTTTCAGGGCGATTGCCGTTTGGCTGGCGGTTTTCGTTCTTTTCCGGACGATTGCCGTTTGGCTGACGGTTATCTCCCTTTTCTGGACGGTTCGCATTGCGGTTCTTGTTCTTCTTCTTTTTCTTCGCCTTATCAAATCGGCTGAGATCAGACTCATTGAGCAGGTCGATGCTCTTGGAAGTTTCCTTCACCTTGCCATTCTCCATCAGGCTGAGCGGTTTCTCGCCCTGCTTGTTCATCTCGATGATTTCCTTGGCACGTGCTGCGGTGATGGTCTCCAGGTTGGAAGCCAGGTTCTTGTCAGAAGAGTAGGTGATGAGTCCGGCAAGGATATCTACCTTGAACTGATGGAACTCGCCGTCGGCAGTCTGAAGCACGGCATCCTTAGGTGGCATCTTTCGGCTTGCCTCCACATAGTTATCTACCTCGTAGTTGAGGCAGCACTTCAGTTTGGCGCACATACCAGCCAGCTTCTGAGGGTTGAGCGAGATATCCTGGTAGCGTGCGGCATTGGTGCTCACACTCACGAAGTTTTTCATCCAGGTAGCGCAGCAGAGCTCTCTGCCGCAAGGACCGGTACCGCCGATACGGCCAGCCTCCTGACGTGCACCAATCTGCTTCATCTCGATACGGACATGGAAGGTATCAGCAAGCACCTTGATGAGCTGGCGGAAATCCACACGCTCATCAGCGATATAGTAGAAGATAGCCTTGTTGCCATCGCCCTGATACTCCACGTCACCGATTTTCATCTTCAGGCCCAGGTCCTTGGCTATCTGGCGGCTCTGGATCATAGTATCGTGTTCGCGGCTCTTGGCTTCCTTTGCCTTGTCGAGGTCCACCTGCTTGGCAAGTCGGTAGATGCGCTTGATATCATCCTGCGACTTGAGATTTGCCTTCTTGATCTGCAGTTTTACCAGTCGGCCGGTTAATGTTACTACACCCACATCGTGACCCGGGTTAGCCTCTACAGCCACGATATCGCCCTTCTTGAGGTCGAGGTTGTTAACATTGTGATAATATCCCTTTCGGGTATTTTTAAATTGCACTTCCACCAGGTCGGTGCTCTCAGCGTTTCCTGGCACGTCGGCTAGCCAGTCGTATGTGTTGAGCTGTCGGTCCTGACGACCCACAGCCTTGCAGCATAGACCTCTATCGCAGCCATTCCACATTCTGAATTTCATATTTTTATAATCCACGATGTATTCTATTTATTGTTATTAAATAAATGTATATTAAGCTTTTGCCCTTACAGGGCGTCATTTTTCTACTATGTAAACCCAGGGCGTTGCCCTGGGCTAGGAGCTTCTGCCCTTTACCTTTCCCTTCGGCCGGTGACCGTTGGTTCAGGGCGTATGGCGCCTAGGATCTTCTGCGGCTTTCCCATCATTTTCTGATGAGCAGGACGATGTTCTTCAGCGCCAGGTCGAAGAACACGATTTTCGGGTTGGCATTCTGGGCGATAAATCGCTTGCTTTCCTCGAAGAGATTGGAGATATCGATGATGTTCGCCTCGTTGATGAATCGGGCGAAGTTCCTGGCGAAATTCTCCTCCTCCTGTGTCATATAACTGAGTTCCGGCTGGCGGAAATTATACATGAAACTCTCCCTCAGCATGTGCATGAAGTAATCGAGCATTCGCTTCTGCTTCTCTCTGCCGAAGGTGGCAACCACCTCGCTCCACTTCTTCAGATCGTGGATGTTGCGCATGTAGGAGAGGCGCATCAGCATGATGAACATATCCAGATGCTGGCGGTTTTCATTGCCAGAGTCCAGCTCTTCCAATGCATGGTTCCAGTTGCCGTTGGCGATTCGGGCGATGCGGTGGGCTGATTCTGCATCCAGCGCTCTTCGCTCTATGAGTGCTTTCTCCACCTCGGAAGTTTCAATCTTCTTCAGGTCGATACGCTGTGCACGGCTTCTGATGGTTTCGAGCAGGAGTTCCGGCTGCTCGCTTACCAGGAGGAAGAGTGTCTGATGAGGCGGCTCTTCCAGCAGTTTCAATATCTTGTTGGCGCTCGTGAGGTTCATACGCTCCGGCAACCATATCAGACTGATCTTGTATCCGCCCTGACTCGACATCATGCTCAGTTCTCTCGAAAGATTGTCGGTCTCATCGGCGGGGCAGCGCATGGGCAAGACCGATGCCGACTTCAACAAG
>OQVL01002097.1_pt1 | contig 12127 bp, 9 predicted proteins | sample 1691501 | NCBI WGS metagenome assembly OQVL01 (sample SAMN03418253, study PRJEB22391) | human gut metagenome | biome: human-gut; feature: organic feature; material: feces | host: Homo sapiens | place: Tanzania | collected 2013-01
AAGGTCATACACATTGCCGCAAAAACTCCGGCTGCGATACCGGAAATTATTTTAGAAATTTTCATCTTTCTTGTTCTCCTTTTCTGAAAAAATACACTTTAATTTTATACCATTTGGGTTATATTGTCAATATTTCATTCGCCGTTTCGTTTAATTCAACAAATTACGCATCACAAATAGCAAACTAAATTTGCATAATGTCAATGAATTACGTGCCAGCCGTCAAGTTCTGACCGCATCAAAGCACCGAAGATACGCTCCTTTGTGCCTTTGGACGAGCGTTCAAGCTCTGCTATGAGCCGCTTTGTGTTCTCACGTGCGGTCTTGCCGTCAGCAGGACAGGCACTCTTGTGAACGGGGAGCTTTGCTTTTGCGGCGGCGGTGCGTATCTCTTTTTCCTCATACCGTTTACTCCTCCTTCTTGCTGTCCTGCCCCTCTGCCTGCACGGTTGCTTTTCGCCTGATCTCGAATCGAATGATTCCTGTGTTTACAGGGATGTTTTACCTCGATTTCAACTTCATGGAACCTGCGTCAAAACACTAATCGCTATTTGATTGAAATCGATACCACGTATGTTTTAATGCGGTAGTTCATTTCATTTCTGTTTCAGAGTCTAAAGCTTTTCTAAGTGCGTCATGATATCCTCTGATATCTTCCCTCATAGATTCAACTTGGTTTTGCTCCTCTTGCTGCTTCGTTTGCTTTTTGTCTTTACTTTTTTTATAATAACTAAGCACCCAATTCATTGGAGCATCTGAAGATGAAAAACCGGAATAGTCCTTTCCTAATTCTTTGGATTTCTCTTTACACTTTTCATCCATGCTTCCGAGGATGGCAGCCCCTGTAAATGCTACTGCAGTTCCTGTAAGTTTCAAAACACTACCTACTGCAAAGAGTGCAGCTTTCCCTTTATGAGTGCCCTTTCCCTGTCCTGTTAAATATTTGAATGGATGATTCTTCGCAAATAGGCTGTCTTCATATTGTGCAACTTGCGCGTAAGCTTCATCTTCTGCGTGTTGAATCAGTTCAAGAGCAGTGTTCTTGGCTTGCGCGTGACCAGCTCTGGCAGCGAATACATAACAATCAAAGATGGGACCATCGAAATCAATCGTAAGAGTGTTGTTTCGCAATCTCTCTGCCAGTTCAAATGCCATATTTCCCGTAGCATCCGACTTCATCAATTGCAGATCAATTTCATTTAACAATTTTTGTAATTGTCCCTTAATCTCAGAGTCTTCTAAACACAATTTCAGACCGGAAATGCAGTAGTTCCTTGCCGTATTCAGGTCAAAATACGATGACTGAGACATTGAATAGAAAGACGCTATGGTTAGTGCAGCAGCAGGTTGTTGCAAATGAACTCCCTTTTCAAAGAATGACAACCAGTCTTTGATATATTCATCAGGGAGAGATTCGTCAAATTGCAGACATTTCCTCGCATCAAGTATTGTCGCCTCTGGTTCCTGTTCCAATGCTTGATTGAAGCAATTCAGTGCTTCAACTCGCGAGAACCCTTTAAACTCCGGATTGGCCCAAAGTCGCCCCATTCCACGAGCTCCTGCAGGGATTCCTTTTTCCCATGCACTCTTGTAGTAGATCATTGCCGTTGCAGATGCGTCATCACTTAATTCGGAATGCTGTTCTAGAATTTCTCCTGCTTTCAAATATGAGTCACCATCTGCTTGCGAAGAATCAATTACTTTTTTGAAGTATGTAAATGCAGTTTCCCATTCTTCAGGTATATTGAAAAGCAGATTGGCTGCAAGACGAGCATCTTCAACACTGCCATTATCTGCAGCTTTTCTATAATAACGTATTGCATTTCCATTATCATGCTTTTCTGTATAAAGCTCTGCAATGACATGTTCAAGTCCGGCGACTCCCATAGCCTCTGCTTTATGGTAATACTTTAAGGCCTTATCATAATCGACAGAGGTACCAATTCCATGATACCACAAATAGGCACAGTTTGTAAATACTATCTCAATTTTCTCAAGAGGTTGAATCAAGGAATAAAGCGAGCATTTCTCCTTATCTTCAATAAGATTTATACATTGGGAATAGAAGCTGAAAGCTTTCTCTCTTACGGAAGAATCTTGAGAAGCGAATGTAATGTGCCCTGCTTCTGCTAATGCAGGGAGATAACCTGCCATAAATGCTTCCTGATACAGACTCAACTTTTGAGCCTCATTACATTCCCGTTGTCCTTTCTCAAAAAGAGATTTCGCGTTGTTTCTGATTTGATTCAAGCATTCTTGAGCATCCTTTTGATAATTTGTTTGCAGGCAGTCATGATATTTGGCAATTGCTGTAAATACATCTTGCTTTACCCCATTCCCATTACAATACATGTGTCCTAACAACATGATTGCTTCTGGATCACTACTGCCATTAAGCAACTCAAACGCCTTCTCGTAATTGACTGTTCCGAAATGTCCTCGATAATGAAATTTGCCAAGTGTATTCTTGGCTATTTCGTTACCGAAATCCATACTGGCCTGATAAAGCTTGACCGCATTAGCGAATGCGGTATTCTGAGTTTCGGCGATATTCATCAGCTGACCAGCAATGTGATTAAGATAATCGCAATCTTTGCAACATTGCAGTAAGGAAATAATCGCAGGAACAGCATCGGTGATGTCGCCGCCATTCTTGCGCTCTATCTTGCCGAAAGCACACACGCACGCACCGATTCCGGCAGTAAGACCTTTATCCAGGATATCCTGCTGCCTGATTCCATTGGCAGGATATTTCTCGTACATATCCACACGTTCGCCATTTTCTATTCCGTAGAACTTCCAGTTCGTCACAGCCTTAGGCCAGCAGAACCAGTCCACCTGACTGGCATCCTGCCAGTCCGTTTTTCCACCCGTTGTCATAGCCTTCATACTGTTATAGGCAGTTTTTCCTTCACCTTCAGCTATATACTCGGTCATGTATTTCTGGAAGTTACCTGCAGCAACTAAAGACTCATCATCAAGCGGACTTTCTATCATGTCATCCACCTCCGTCACGTTATCAGTAAGCAGCAGCTCATTGTATGTTTCTCCGATGCTGATTTTCGTATCGCAGTCAGACACCTCGATATCCTTACCCACCAAGAGTGTCGGTATCTGAATATTTCCCACGATACCATTATCTATAGTATAGAAATCCACGTAAGACCTGTTGCGTATCGACTCCCAGGAGAATATGTAAAAGTCGGTTCCTTCCTGCACGATATGAAGATTGAGATACTTCAGTATTTCACCCAGCACGTCTTCCTGTGTCCACACATCATCCTCCTCATCGCCAAAGAACAGTAATTCGTTGATACTGATGTTCCGGAATATATTATACACTTCCTCACCAGTCTCGTTACTCAACGCTTTTGAACCATCATACCAGATTTCAAACGCACCTCCTCCCACATAATTAGCCGCTTCGCCTACATCATTCAGTATTTCTGCGATGATATCATAGAAAGTACGCTGCGCCGCCTTACCTTTGAGCGCATCATAAAGAACCGCTGCAGCTCCCACATTCCGATAGTTGGAATAAGAGAGGGCAGAAAGGCAGTCGATACAGGTCAGCTCCACCTCGTCGTAGTCTTCATTATAGCCCTGGCTAAACGCCTGCGGCTCTATATACCCTGCAAAAATACATTCCTCGTTTCTGAGGATATTCACCACAGCATCACGGCAGGAACTACAGAAGAAGTCCGGCACGAAATTCTTGCACAACAGGCGTACGCTTGCCTGATAGCAAAGGAGGTGATCAAACGTATCGTTTACCTGCGAAGTAATCTCCACAGGGTCATCGGTAAAGAATATACCATCCTTTTCGTTGCCAATTTCCACTCGTTTCGTATTGTCACCCTTTGTGAGGATCACTACCGTAATCGCATCATTCTGATCGTTATAAAAAGTTCCACTAAAAAGCATAGTTTCTAAATTTTAATGTTACTACGTCTGCGATTGCTTCTCGTTTCGTTCGCTACCGCCATCACTATATCACGTCCACGGAGTCGGCCGCTGATGCCAAGAGTTGCGCTCATGCCGCTACCGATGCCCTGCAGTCCTGCAGTATTCACCGACACACCCTGTACCGCCGCACCGTTGGCAATGGCAAAGAGTCGTGCCTGCTGGGCTGCATTCAGGATCATCTCGCCAGAGTTGACTCTTACCAAGACTTTATCGCCCGATGTCTGATTGCCACCAACAATACCACCGGTAGCAAACTGACTGATGGTGGATATAATGCTCGTAAGCTGCGCCGTTCCCGAAATACCGAAAGCAAGCCAGTCTATCCAGGTTTTACAGGTACTCATGGCTTGCGCAAAGGAAAGAACAAACTGGCCGATGGCTGCAGCCATCATACCAGCCTTGGCTGCTGCTGAATCTCCGCCCAACTGCTGCAGGGCAGAACCCAACATCTCACAGCTGGCTCCAGCCGCCGCCATGCCCTTGGCAGTAGAGTCGCTTATGCCGTTGATATCAGCCAAGCCGGTACGCACACTCTCAAAGTTGCTTACGTTTATATTGAAGAGTGAGGAGATATGGTCATAATCCCGTGCCTTGGCTTCCACTTCTGTATTGATGACAAGTGGCTTATCTGACAGTCTCTGGCGCATTGCCTCTATTTCTTCATCCAGCTGAGCCTTCAGGTTGATTGCAAAAGCCTTTACGTCAATCTTCGGAACGTCCTCGATGCCGACATCCACCTTCAGCATATACAGCTGGCGCTGGAGTCCTTCCATTTCAGCATTCAGAGCACGGGCAGTAACCTTGTCGGCAGTAGCGTTGAGTTCCTTCTGCTTCTCGTTGATTTTCTCCTCATACCAGTCGATACTACCTTCTAAGGCTTTTTTATCCTCAGTTACTGCAGGAGTATTCCCCGTATGGGCATTACCGCCTCTGGCATTACCAGTCGAACCGGTTGAGATATTGACGGCGGGAGGTGTAGCACTATATCCTGCAGTATGCTTATAGTTGATATTCTGGTTCTGCTTAACGAGGGCTTCCATGCGCTTCTTCAGGTTCTGTTCCTGCCGATACAGGTTAGTTACCACCTTGTCCGCCTCTGCCTTCTGGCTGGTTTCGTATTTTCGGGCCCATCCACTACCCATACGAAACGCACCAGGATCACCTTCTTCAGCCTTTACGAATCCCCTTTGCTTTTCTTCACTAAATTTTTTAACCTTTCCGTTTTTATCATGTGTGTAGTCGTACCGCTGTTGCTGCAGGTCAGCTGCTTGGTTGGCAAGGTTGCGGATGGTAATCTCATTGATCATCTGGTCGCAGTAGGCCTTAGAATTGGCAGTAAGCGTCTGATACCACTGGCTCACGGTGGAGTAGTAACCCATCGCCTCGCCATACTTGGTGTTCATCTGCTGCACCATCGCCTTTTCCTGTTCCTTGCTTCCCTTGAAGTTCTTCAGGGCAGCGATATTCTGCGTCATCTCGCTGCGCACGCTCGCCATCTGCTGTGCCGTCTGCTGATGAGCCATCTTGGCCCGCTGCTCTGCTTCCGAAAGATTATCCACACTCTTGGCTGCATCATCACTGCTATTCATGAGGTAGTTGATAGCCTCGGTAAGAGCCACGATAGCGATGCCTACACCCGTTGAGATCATCAGGCTACGGATAGCGAGCTTCAAGGTCGTAGCACTCACGGTGGCACCTCGCATGGTGGCAGAACAAACCTCTACAATAGGAGAAAACATAGCCACCACTGTTCTTGCCAACTTTGATGACACTGCCAAGAGATTAAACGACTTCGATAGCGATACTGCTGCAGCTGCACCTGTAGCCATTTGTGCCGCAACATTAATATAAGGCAATACGTTACCTATAGATGATTGCAGCATGTCGGAATATTCGCCCAACTTATTATTGATTAGCTGCAGCTTTGCGGCTCCTGTGCTTGCCATAATATCAAAAGTATCATCGATGGTACCGGCACTATCCTTCATGGCATTCACATTCTCGCTAAACTTATCCGACAGATTGCCCATCAGCGGCGTTAAGGCACGGAGACTCTCTGCTGATCCGAAAAGTTTACCATACACCTCCTGCTCCAGCACGCCGCTCGACTTAGAATACTCCTGTACACTCTTTCCGAGTTGCTGAAGAAACTGCTCCATACCACCAGCCGCCTTGATACTGGCAGCGTCAAACTGAATACCCATCTGTTGCGCCATCTCTGCAGCTTCGCTCGAAGGCTTGATAAGAGCCGTAAAGATAGCCGCCAACTGGGTGCTCACCTCGGCAGTATTACCAGATACGCCCGTCAAGGTACTGAAGGTAGCCATCAGTTCATCAATACTTACCCCAAGCGTAGAAGCCTGAGAGGTGACACGTGGCAAGGCTTGCGCTAATTGTTCAAATGAAGTAACGCCATTCTTGGCAGTAAGCTGTATCTTATCCTGGATAGAACCAGCAGCATCCCAGTCTAATCCGTAGTTCTTGATAATGGTAGAAGTAACTTTCACGGTCTCGCCAAGGTCAGCAATACCGCCCACAGAGGCACGGGCCGACTTATTAAGGAAAGCTATCCAGTTGTCCTCTGGCACGCCATTGGAGATAACCTGATAGAGGCCGTTCGCTAACTCATCACGGGCAACAGGAATCTCGTGAGAGAGTTCGGCTACCTGCTCTTTCAGTTTAGCAAAATCCTCACCACCCTTTCCTGCCATGGTATTAGCAGCCGCCATAGCACCACCGAAGCTGCGACTTTCGGCAGTAAAATCATTCAATACCGATGACAGTTGTCCGATAGCATTAGAGACATTATTCCATTTCTCCACTATCTGATTGGTATTAATGAGTTGCTCTTGTAGCGCACCGGTAGCTCCTTTTGCTTCATCGACTACACGACGCAAGTTATCGACTGCCGTGGTAGCTGTCACCACCTTTTCCTTGCCGTCAATAGTAAGCCGGATGTTAAATCTTACCTCGTTACTCATATTTTTTGCTTTATAATTTTGATTATTCGATTCTTTTTATTATATTTGCAGCGTGTTAATAATTAAACATCATTATGGCAGAATATAAAGTTACACCAATGAAAGACAGAACCATCTGCGGCTGGATTGCCGTCGTGAGTTTTCTCATAGGACTGGTTCTCTGTGACTGGGTTATGGGAGCAAAGACACCTGGCTGGGCTTCTGACTTGTTAATCCTTTGTGGCATTGTCTCGTGTATAAGTTTCTTATTATGGGCGCTCATGCTCTGTCAGGATGACAACATATAGCTCCTACTATAATCCCGCCCGTTTCTTCGCTGCCCGATACCTCTCCATGATTTCCTCATGGCTCATCGGCTTTTCTTTCTTCACTCTTCGCTCCTCACTTCCTTCCCATGGGAACTTCATGATGTCCTGTGGCGTGAGCTTCGACTTGGAGTAAGGCTGCATACTGCAGAGGCACTGCATCCTTATGCGTTCCCACCTGCCTCGCTCCCTGCTTGTCTGCATTTCGTTCCACGCCTCATACGCTGCGTAAAACTCCGAAGGGGTGCATCGGCAAAAGTCATCCATACTCATACCAATACACCCCATCGCGATACCCAACAGATGTTCCACATCCGTGGGTTCATATTTCTCCGAGTCAGAGCCTATGGCTTCGTCTCGGCTTTTTTTTTCTCACTCTCTTCATTCATTGCCGCATTCCAGGCACTCACGTCGTCCGGAGTGATCAGACAACAGAAAGTCTCGAAATCGACATCAAACTCCACTCCGTCGGCCTTACAGGCAGCCACGACACAACACCACATGAACATCAGTAACTCTTCTATGTTGTTAGCGTCCATGTCGCTCACGTCTTTCTGCAGATTTCTCTTAAACAGGAGCATCGCTCCCATCGAGAGGCGGCAAGGCAATTCCTTGCCGCCTACATTGATCAGCGTTTTTTTCATTAATACATACAATATTTAAAGAAAAATGAAAACAGTATCTTTTAACTCAATTCTTCAGAATGCCCTGTAGCACTGCTTGCGCTACCACTCTGCAAACCGTCAGTCTGTTTCTCCACCTTACCGTAGTTCTCCAGCTGTACGGTGTATTTGGCATCATCACCCGCCTGACCGTCCAGATCGAGAGAGGTAATAATGTACTTACCCTTATAACCACCAGCCGTCTTACCGGTACGCTTGCCAGCCTCACGGATATTATAGCTGCAGGTTACAGGAGTACCACTCAGCATCAGGTCCTTCAACTGGTCGTAGGTAGGAGCACCCGTATCAGCGTCCGTACATACCAGGCCGTCGGCAGAGATACTCTCCGAGAAACTCTTCACGTACTTCTCTTTCCACTTCGCACCCGCAGCCTCCTTGGTCATACGTTCACCCGTCTCAGCAGAGGTGGTAATCTTACAACCTGTACTGAAGGCCAATGCGCCATCATTCACGGAGAGGATAAGATCAGTACCGTCCAATATATTTTCCATATTGATTACTTTTTATGATAACTTACTAATAGACAACCCGCAAGGGCTACCCCTAACCACACACAAATTATTATTATCAACGAACCCTTACCACGTTCGGGAGGCTTCTTCTCTTCCACGCTTTCTACGCTATTATAATTGCTTTCTAACGCCGTTCGCCTGACCTTAGAAGAAGAATTTACCGAAGTAGTACAGGAGTTATTTTCGCCTTCGAGTTTAGCCTGAGCTTTCGCCGTGCCAGAGCCCTCGATACGATACCCGCCGCCTTCCAATGGCTTGATGAGCCACGCCTGCTGCCACTGCTGGTCAGTCGTCAGATTTCCCGTTGTCTGACTCGCCACCTGCATCGTGTCTCGGCTTACGCTGCTGTCTCGGCTTACGCTGCTTACCAGCCCCGTCTGCTGCGTCTGTGTCACCATCGTCTTCTTGGTTCTGCAGCTCGCTGCTGACAGGACAAGAAGCACGATGAGGACAAAGCTGAATAGCTTCGATAGCCCGTGTGAGCCTATTGAGTGCATAGCGGGTGCGGGCGTTCTCCTTGTTGAGTTCCTCGATAGCCTTTGCATTATCTTCTGCTGCATCATTCAGTTCTTTTTGTTTTGCCAGGAGTTCCTTGCTCACGTCGCCATACATCTCCTTGAAGGTGTCATGTATGCGCTTCGCCTGCTCGGCCTCCTTCACCTTTCGATTGGCTATCCAGGCGATGGCAGCACCAATGCCGCCCGATGGGATAGCCCACTGCAGTATGTTTAGTATGATGTCTGTCATCGCCTTTCAAACCATTTTAACTAATAACTAACTTATAATATAATAAAGATTTGAAGCAAGAAGGCTCTTTTTACCTTTTTACCTTTTTACTTTTTTACCTTTAAAAAGCCTTTTTACCTTTAAGAAGCCTTGTAGCCGCTGTAGATGACACCACCGGCATCCTCCTTCTTAGGCATACAGATGAAGTAATGGCGATAAGAAAGCAGGTTGCGCTGATATTGAGGGTCGTTCTCTGCAGGACTGTAGTACATCTTGGTAGTACCTGTAGCCTTGAACACACGAGGCACATAGAAAGCGAATGAACACTGGAACTCGCCCGCCTTAGGCGTTGCGCCCACTGCATTCTTCACACCTGCAGTACTGTAGGTAGGGCAAGCGCCATACTCGTAGATATCGAAGCCATAGAGGCGACCTACGGTGCCGTCATTGCGGTTGATGTTATACTGCTCCTTAAACGCCTGATCAGTCTCCAAGAGGTCGTTCACGTGGTCAGTACAGAGCACAAGGCGGCGGTCAGTCACTGGCACACCTAATGCGTCGAGCTTACGCTTGAGGGCTACAATGTCATCGACACAGAGCTTGATACGCTTGGTAGCAGCATCCACCGCACCGGTAGTCACGAGTACAGGAGTCTTGTCTGTATTCTTGGTAGGACAGAGCGCATGAGCAGCCTTGGCGTACTTAGCGTCATTCAGGGCGTTGGCGCAGCTTTCCTTCACGCGTGACATCTTGTCGTAGGAGAGCGCATACAACTCATCGTCGGTCACTGGTACCACCTTAGTCTGGAACTTATCGAGCGAGAAGGTCTTGTCGCCGTCCTCTAACTCCTGGATGTCCAATGGATACGTGGTGTTATTGATGAGCACCTGCGGATCTGCACCCACATCTACCAGGTGGATCACGTCATTATTAACGATAGAACTCTGGTCTGGCACTCCGTTGAGCCATGATGCATCCAGCTTTCCACGGAGAGCCCTAATCAGTTCACCCGTCCACACTTCGGTCAGTACACCGTCACACGCTGCATCCTCAGGCATAAAGCCAGGGATAGCAATGGCGATAAGACAAGCCACAACTGCACCGCCCAAAGGACCAAAACCCAACAACACTGCAATCACTCCACCCACGATGGCATTAAAAATCAATGCCGACGCAATCTTGATAAATGTTTTCTTATTCATAGTTATATCTTTTTTATCTTTAAAAAGCAAGAATGCTCTTTTTACCTTTTTACTTTTTTACCTTTTTACCTTTAAACATTACGCAGGCTCAAATCCATACTCCGCCTTGTAGAGTCGTACGAATTCGTCGTGATGATTGTCGTGCAGATCCATCATCACATTGGCAGGCACGGCACTCAGCTTCTCATACTTGGAGTAGTCTTGTGGTTCTGCCACGATATTACCCTTGTCGGTTCGGTGCAGGGTAGCCGTAATCTTACCCTGAGGCTGCATGGCAGACAGGGTGACGTTCAGCTGATCCAGACCCAACTTCTTGCCCAATTCCACGAAGTGATCCTTCATGCCTGCAGCAAGACGTTTCTCGGTAATGGCAGTTTCCACCGCACGTGTGATAGCAGCCAACTCCACCGCCTGCTGCTGCGCCTGAAGCGTCTGCACCTGAGTCTCCAAGGCGGTTACCTTACCTGCCGCGAGACTGAGGCTCACGAGCTTCTGATTCACTTCTTCTTCTGTCGCGGTCTCCTTCAGACCCAACTTGATTGCTAAATCTTTTAATTCCATTTCTTTCTTTTTTAATGGGGTTTTACTTACATTATCTAATAGAGGAAGAACACCGTCGATGGAGTCCTGTCCTGCTGAAAGTGAGATTGTCTTACCTTCGTGAGTGAGCACGATAGCGTCATCATTGCCGCCAATATCCACCACACTCACCTCGATGAGCTTAGATTTCGTCACCGTAGGTCTCTGCTGGCCCTCTGCGAGCAACTGCTTGTCGTCGCTCATCTCTAAGATCTGAAAGTTCGCGCTCACCATTTTCACGCTACCGAACTCCCATTGCTTCTTCAGTTGCTTAGACAGTTCCGTAGCTTCATCGAACACCAGCTCACCCGTCACGTCCTGACCTTCCACCTTCAGATCCTTCACCATACCGATCACCTTGCCGCGCTCGTGCATATAGAGGAGCACGGGGTTTCGCTGGTACTGTGCCAAGTCTATACCCGGTGTAAGAATTCGAGTGCCGTAGCAGTTGACGCTCTCATTACTGATTCTTACTCGTTTACCTTTGCTCATATCTTTTTTACCTTTTTATCTTCAAAAAGCAAGAATGCTCTTTTTACCTTTTTACTTTTTTACCTTTTTACCTTTAAAAGCAAGCAGGCTCTTTTTACCTTTTTACTTTTTTACCTTTTTACCTTTAAAAAGCCTTTAAAAGTTTTTTCGACTGCAATATTACTAACTTTTCGCATAACCTCCAAAAAAGTATGAAATGGTTGCACACTTCTATGAAACCGCTGCACACTATTTTTGCAGATTGCCCAAAAAGTCGCAATTTTGCAGTATCAAAACCAGCAGGGCATCAAACGCCTCCGTGGTTTTCTATTCACATTATAATAATATTCGAACTATGACAAAAGCAGAATTAGAACGCAAGAAGAACCTCGCCCGAACCCTCTATATGGCGGGTAAAGAACAGGCAGAGATAGCCGAACAGATTGAGGTTTCCAGAGTGACAATCTCCAAGTGGGCAAACACGGAGGGATGGAAAGAGCAGCGGGCTGCCAAGAACGTGACACGACCGGAGCTGGTCAACAAACTCCTCCTCACCATCGACACCCTCATCAGTCAGGTGAACGAGTCCGGCGACCCGGACAAGATTTCCGGATTAGGCGACCGATTGGCCAAACTCTCGTCCGTTATTCAGAAACTCGACAAGAAGGCCAACGTGGTGGATGCCATCGAGGTGTTCATGGC
>OQVL01002098.1_pt1 | contig 12124 bp, 12 predicted proteins | sample 1691501 | NCBI WGS metagenome assembly OQVL01 (sample SAMN03418253, study PRJEB22391) | human gut metagenome | biome: human-gut; feature: organic feature; material: feces | host: Homo sapiens | place: Tanzania | collected 2013-01
ACGGAACGAAGCAGTACCGTAAGGAGCTGTGGACTGTATGGAAGAGAGAATGCCGGAATGAGTAGCGAGAACAAGGTGAGAATCCTTGTGGCCGAATATCCAAGGTCTCCAGGGTAAAGCTGATCTGCCCTGGGAAAGTCGGGACCTAAGGTGAGGCTGAAAAGCGTAGCCGATGGACAACAGGTTGATATTCCTGTACTTCCGATAGACTGATGGAGTGACGGAGGAGGTAAATCGTAGTTAGCTGGTGGAATAGCTAATCTAAGTAATGAGGCGTGTACACTACGAATTGTCGTCATCTCCTGACCCTTGTGCAATGAACTTTCGGCGTCCCGGTAGCTACGAAGCCTCGGCTTGTCGTGGCTATCTCCGATGGTGTGAGTTGCCGTAAAGAATCCATTTTAATAAACAAAGTCCGTGGGCTCCTAGAATCTGTTGGTTTATGCCCATGTAGTGAATTGGGAGAAAAACCAGATGAAGTGTATTGCTGACATTAAAAAGATTCGTATTCCTCTTCTAGAGATGGCTGCGATAGTTTTTATGCTGATTGCCTGGGGGATCAGTCTAGGAAATTATACGGGGGATGTACCCTGGTTGTTAGGGTTTGGACATAAGCAGGTCACCAAGACGATACGCCCAGATTTTCTCTCAACCCTATTTGCATGTGGGCTCTATGTTGCTTTTGTCCTTCGTAAAGTGATTAAGCCTTTCAGTCGCAAGACCACATTGTTTTTAACAATACTTGATATTTTTTACTTGGCGTCATTTATTAGCATGCTTACGGGTGGAAAACAGGATGCCTTACCAGTGATAGGGGTCTCACCACTTGTATTACTTGTTGGTGTCGTTACATTTTCGTTTATAGGGATGAGGTCGTTGAGTGGTGTTAGTGTGCTATTACTCATCATGGTGGCATTACCGCGGTTAAGCGAAAATAATGTAGTAATGGACTATGCTGGTGCCCTTTTTGTTGTGTGTGGTTTTATTTCGTTGATTATTCAAGCAAGGATACCGGACATGGTTCCTGTTGGCATACATTTGAATGAATTGATGGATGAGTTTCATGGCGTACGAGGAAGGGTGTCGGGTGATGTTGCTTCAGGTGTTAAAGGAATTGAAAATGGGGTGAAAAGTATCGTACGTGTCGGTACCAAGACTTGTTAACCATAGCATGAAACAGTTCTTCTAGTGATTAATTATTGTACATGATTGAGGAGTTGAATAAGTATGAAAAAAGTAGTGGCATGGTTTTTTTATGGAGTAGTTTTGCTTCTTGTCGCGGGGTGTGGGTGTTCTCAGGACACACCTACTCTTACGGAAGAGAAACAGAATCAGTATCTCTAGTAGGAAATGAAGAAATGAACAAAAGAGTTTTACTTGTGGTCTTTACGGCTTGTATCGCTTGTATCATATTGAGACTTGTAATTCCTCGAAAACCGGACGTGCCACGCCAACCCAAGCAGAATGATTTCATGGAGACTGCAAGAGAGGCCAGCAAGACCCAGGGGAAACTGTTGGTGATGCGCATTTTTGGAACCACAACCGTCTACCGTGAAAACCGAGCCACGACAAAGGCAACGGCGCAAGTCGGTTATGTCCATGAAGGAAGCGCGGATATCGTAGTTGATTTGACAAAGTCCGAGTTTCAGTATCAAGTGAGACCTGGTTCGACGAACCTCCTTATCATTGTCCCATATCCGGAACTGGATCATTCCACTGTTGGGATTGATCCTTCGAGATTGTGGCGGGTGACGTCAATACCGCGCACCAGTTTGAGAAGTCAAGAGGTCTTCAATGAATTGGAAGACGAATGCAAGAGGGTGATTCTTGATAAGCAGTACAGTACGTTTGCTTCGGTGGATGTCATCGAAGATGCGAAGATACAGGCCCAGCGTGTCCTGGCGAATTTTTATCGCGAATGCGTTGATGGCGAGATTGAAGTGGATGTGGAGTTCAAGGGTGGAGTTCGGCCTTGTTTGTCAAATCCCGATGTGACTGAGACGGTAAATGGTTCCACAGGAAAGGATCGGTGAAACAATGAAAAGCTTCTGCAGTCTCGCAAAGGTCCCACTTCCGATGATTGCCGTGGTGGGACTGGTGATGGTGGTTCTTGTCTTTGCAAATCCATGGGTGTTGCTTTCGGATGCCTGGTCCGGCATGACCGAAGAGGTGATTTCCGGTAATGAATCCACTGTGGTCACTGATGTGAAAACAATGGGAAAACTGAAGGTCCTCAAACGGTTTGTTGGGGGATTTCTTGAGGTTCCTTCTGATAAACCGGAGAATGAAGAGGACAGAAAGAACTTCCGTGTTGTTTATCAATGGGAGGGATCGGCCGAGTTTACAATCGACTTGACACATGTTGTTCGGGATACAAATACAGTGAACGGATGCGAGGTGTTGCACATGCCGAAGATTGAGATTGAGAACCTGCGCGACCTGCCTATCTCGGGTACACGGTGTGTTATCAAGAGGGCAAGTCTTGGGTATGGTGACATGGCGAATGCAATTCTTGGATCGATGCCACAGCTCATTGCGAAAAAAATCAAAATGGAGGTAGATACAAAGGAAAATGTGAAGAAGGCGAGAGAGCAGGCGGAATACCTGTTGTCCTCGATGCTCAAGGCGACAAGACCAGACGTGCGTGTTGAATTCGATTGGGGCGATTGATTCTTTGCGTACTGGAAAGGTAGTAGGAATGTACAGAATAAAACGATTATTGAAATGGGTGATTGATATGCTAAACAAATCGATTGTGGCAGTGGCTATCGGTGTGGTGGTGTTTTGTTGCTGGTTTTTCGATCATGCTTTTGACACGACAATACAGGCGAGAAGTTTTGATGTTCCGACTGTCAATGTTTTTGCAGGAACAAATGTTAACGCGAAAGTGGTTGAAACTGTACTTTGCGGTGAGAGATATCAAAATCAGCTTAGATCGGTGTTGGAAAGTCGAGAAGCGATTGTGAAAATGGAACATGACAATTTTCGCGCAGAATTAGGCACATGGTTGTCGATATTTGGATTGTTGTCCATTCTTGCGACTATCAGTGTTACGGCATTTTCGTATGTATGCCAACAAGCATCTCTGAAAAGTGAGAAAGAGGAAATTAAAAAGACTCTGGAAACAGAAAAAGAGGAAATCAAAAAGAAATTCACTGAGTTGGAAAAACGTCTTTCAAAACTGAAAGTGGATTTTGAGAATGAGTTTAAAACAAATCTGGAGAATGAGTTTAAGGCGAAACAGGATGAAGTCGGCAATGTTGGCGCTGTGGCTGTCACCGAGATAAGGGAGAGCGCCTTAGAGTCTCCAGTAGAAAGTTCAGAGGCTTGGGGCGATGAACTTGAATCCGTTCAGGATGAAAGTCGAATGTTCATAAAAATGTGGGCTCAAAAGCCGTTGAAGGATACAGGAGGACCGTTTGACGAGAAAATCAAAAAGGGAATAGAGGTTTTGAAGAAGTTCAATGAACTAATTAAAAAATATCTGACCAATGCTGAAGCGGAAATCGAGATTCTGAAGAAGTTTAATCTTCTCAATATCTATCTGGGACAGGGAACGGTAAAATCTTCCAAATTCTTTTGCGCGTTTGTTCAGGAATTAAGGGAGGAGAAGCCCCTTAAAGTACCGTATGACAATGTGAAAGAGTGTTTGAGAGATTATGATAATGGATCTTTAATCGCTGGTTATTATGGGCATGTATATAAACTACAAGAGAAAGAAAACTTTGATGCTGGGGAGTAAAAGATAAGCTATGAATCCGGTTACAGAGCCAAACGCCCTCTCGGCGTTTTTCTCGGCCTTGGCCGAGCGGGCGTACAAGGAAAACGACCTGTCGGACATGACTTACGCGCTCTTGGAGGCGAACAAGACGTTCCGACAGTTCTTCTTGGACTTCTTCTTCCCAAACGAAGGGCTTGTCGGCAATCAGGTCGTGATTGAACGTGAACATGCCGTTGGCGAGGGTCGCCCTGACTTCTGGATTCGCACCGGAGGCGAGGTGTATCTCGTCGAGGTCAAGATTTGGGATGGAGGGCACCACTTTGAGCAGTATCATGAGATCCTGAAGAAAGAGGGATCGCGAAACGGGCGATGGGCGCGGCTGGGATACATCGCGAATTACTCGTTGCGCGATGTGAATGTCTGCGCGGGTGGCACGAACCGAAAGGCTTCGGAAATTGGTTGTGGGCTACATACGTGGGAGGAATTCGAAAAACGCTTGGAACAGTACGATTGCTTTAGCAATCCTCTTGTTCGTGGCTATCTCGGCTATCTGAAGCGCATCTGCCATCATGACGATTTCAAAGTCGAATCATGGAAAGGGGGCTTGTGCGATTTCTTGTCCGTGAAGCGGTTCTATTCGTCCTTGGAATCTGCCATTCGCGCAACGGGATGCAAGATATACAACTCGTCCCGGGCAACGCGAGATCGGGCGTGGATGGGGCAGTACTTTGAGTGGACGTTCGGCGACAATCCCGTTCCCGTCTGGGGGTGGCTGGGCGTGTACTATACGAACGACGGGGCGGAACTGTGCGTTGAGTTTGAAGACCGCGAAGGATGGGGGCGCCCGGTCTGCGAAGCTGTCCGCCGACAGCGTCCTTCGGCGGTCGGGGATGGCGCCTTACGCTTCTATTACGAGGGACAGCCCCCCTTTGATGAAGAGTCAATGTCGGGGTTCCTTCAGAAAGTCCTGACGGGAATCGAAAGAGGCGAGCGCGTACGGGAAGTCCCTGTCGAAAATCGGACGCACGAGAAGCGTCTTTTGGCCATGAAGGCCTTCCCGATGCTGCTTGATTCGTTGTTTCGCGAGATGGAGGATGTGTTCCGAGCCAAGGGCGGTCCGCTCGGTTCCTACGATTTCGTGCCATCTGATGCGCGAGGCCAGGTAAAGCCGTCGGAACTCTGTGGACGTTACTTTGAGTTGATTCCGGAGGACAAGGATAATCAACCGCTCGAACGAGTGGCGAGGGAACTTCGCGGTTGGATGGGTGTCTTGTATTCCGACAACTGTAAGTACGTGAATGACGGGGTGTCGGGGGCGAACGGACCTGTTGTGGGGAAGGGCGCGAAACCAGTGTTCATGGTTGAACTCTGGGGACGGTGTTTGACATGTGCCGAGGTCAGTGGTTGGCGGAAGAATTCCTGGGGAGCGTTGTGCCGGACGTTTGAAGACATACCAACGGCGGTGGAGATTTGGGATGTATTTGTGGGGCTTCTTAAACCATAGTGAGTAGTCTGGTATCAGCCTATTGTTCCGGCAATAAAAAGGGTTGATAAACTCCGATGATTGATGCTCTCGCGCGGCCTACGGCTACCCTCGAAACAAGCTTCTGCGGCGCATTCCCGCTCCGCAGACTACATCTGGCTTCGCAGAAGCCAGTCGCAAAACAACCACTTAAAGGGTCGTGAAGTGCGAATGTTGCAGCCTTTGGCAGAAACATTCTGCGGAGCGGTAGCGAGAGCCACACGAATCGGAGTTCGTTTTCACACTGGGGAGAATCAACCTGATTTATTGCCGTATCTGTAAAGTAAGGATTCTGAGATGAACAGGTTATATCTTGCCTGCATGTGTACGGTGATGGCCAGTACGTTCCCTGTACCGAGGGTTGGGGCTGACGGGGGCGACTTTCAGCGGGATTTTGCAGAGGAAATGAGGTTGCGCGGCTGTTACCCCGTAACGGAGACGGGGCAAAGATGGGAGGATCTGGGAACGGGAGGGCCGGTTTCGTTCTCGATTAAATATGACAACGATGGCTATTCCCTTGACTATGAAGCGTTGAACGTCAGCACGGGGAAGGTCATCACGGTCTGTATCTACGACAGGTACGGATTTAAGCTGGGGGAGGGCGAGTTTGGCATGGATGGACGTTGGGGAAGTGAAGTGGTGGAACGATCGCAAAGCGAAATTTCATCCGACCAGACGTACCACGCGGTTGCAGCGTCACAGCATCTCAGTACGACGTTGAATGGTGGGCAATCCACATTTACTTCGGCAGGGTACGTTTATCACACGGTAAGTGCCAGTACGCCAAGTCGGTACACATCATATTCAGTCTGGAAGGCACAGGATTGCCGTGGAACGATTTCACTCGGGGCCGTTGAGAAAAACTATAGAGGTGAAATCCGAAAGCCCTGCTTTTATAGTTTCCGCATACGGGAACCCTCAATCGTCCACAAGGCCAAGAACTGGATTCAATGGTTCCTGGATTGACGGAATCCAATAATGGATTGGAACCCTCGCATTTATATAAATGCGAGGGTAGTGGATGTACGCAGGACATGACACATCATCTGGAGTGAAAGTCTCCAATGAGCCAGTTAGGAGGAATCAAATAGTCGAAGACAAGTTTGCTCCCGCGAGGGAGTGGATGAAGGAAGTCCAAGACGAAACTCGGAGGACACGAACAGGAAATGGATACAAGGCCTACCTGCGGGCAAGTCGGCATTACACGACAAAGCCCCAACCCTAACCGTAGCAGGGTGGTAAATCCATGTCCCGCCGGGAGAAAGATGGGTGTCTTATTCCTGGAGGTCTGCACGGTTCGCCAATATAAGGCTAAAGGCGTCAGCGATGGCGCAATATGGACTGGGCAGAAGTCAGCAGAAGCCATAGTAGTTGTCCTTGGCAACGAAGGGCGGAATCAGTCATAAAGTCACGAGACAACAGAACCACATGGGCAGAAAGAGGAAGATAAAGGACTTGGAAGGTCAGACGGTGATGTCGTTCGACCAGCCCTGCCACTTGCCTTGCGAGAGCGGCGAAGTGAAATGCCGAGGGTTGCAAATGCAAGATTCTCAAAAGCCAATGGAGGGGAAGCACGGACTCGGCGACACGGGAAACCTCATGGAGAAGGTGGCGGACGCCAACAATCTCCATGTGGCGTGGAAGCGCGTCAGAGCCAACAAGGGGTCGAGCGGAATCGACGGGCGGACCGTCGGGGAGTTCGAGAGAAAGGCACTGTCGCACATCCTCGAAATGCAGAAGCTACTGCTCGCGGAACAATACAGACCCGTTGCGGTTAGAGGGGTGCAAATCCCGAAGCAGAGCGGGGGGATGCGGCAGTTGGGAATACCCACGGTGAAAGACCGAATCGTCCAGCAGGCGGTGGCGCAAGTCTTAAGCCCGCTATACGAAAGGGTATTCTCGGAATCGAGTTTCGGCTTTCGGCCGAATCGGAGTGCGCATCAGGCCTTGAAGCAAGGAAGTGCGTATGTGGAAGGGGGCTACTCGACAGTGGTGGACCTCGACCTCGAAAAGTTCTTCGACAAGGTGAATCACACGAGACTCATGGCAAGGCTTGCAAGGGACATGAAGGAAGGCCGTCTGCTGCGGCTGATACTCAAGTTCCTCAAGGCAGGTCTCATGCAAGACGGCGTATGCCGCAGACGAGAGGAAGAAACTCCGCAAGGAGGGCCTTTGTCTCCGCTGCTGGCAAACATCGTCCTTGACGAACTCGACAAGGAACTGGAACGCAGAGGGCACAGGTTCTGTCGGTATGCGGACGACTGCAACATCTACGTGAAGTCGCAGAAGGCAGGGGAGAGGGTGATGGAGAGCATAAAGCGATTCATCACGCAGAAACTCCGGCTGAAAGTGAACGAGACGAAGAGCAAGGTCGCCAAATCGGGGGAATGCACCTTTCTCGGCTACACAATCGGGAGCGGCGGCAAACTCTGGATAGCCAAGAAGAGCAAGGAGAGGATGAAGAAGCGCATAAGGGAACTGACGAGACGCAATCGCGGAAGGAAACTGGAGGCTGTAATCGGAGAACTGAACAGGACGCTTGGCGGATGGCTGGTCTATTTCAGACTTGCCAACGCGAAGAACTGGTGCAGCGAAACCGAACGATGGCTACGGCGGAAACTGCGGTGCTACCGTCTGAAACAATGCAAACGGCGCATAGGAATCGCCAGATTCCTCATGGAGAACGGATGCAGGGAATACCAAGCATGGGAACTTGCGATGAGCCGAAAGGGATGGTATCGAATGGCACTGTCCCCGCAGGCGCACAGGGCCATGGGCGCGGAGTGGTTCAGAAAGCGGGGACTTATCCCAATGGCAATACCGAAATGACTGAAACCGCGGGGTGCCATAAAAGGCACGCCCCGTGGTGTGAGAGGGGGAGAAATCCCCCTACTCGATTGGAAACTGGAAAGAGAGGCATCGGTAAACGACGATGGCATTGATGCATTTCAAAATCTGAACGGCTTGTCAAAATCTGACGGGTGGCATCGGGTGTAAAGGGCTGTACCTCCGGTCGGTTAACACAGCGTACGCGGAGGTACGAAGCTACGGGAGGGTCGCAACTTGTTGCGACCGGGCACCACACGACGACTCCGCGCGCGATGTACCCGCGCCGCCCCGGCGCGGGGCACACGGAAGGGACACATTCCTGCGTGGTTGCATTCAGCCGGATTTACCTATGGCATGGGATTTGCTTACGAGATCGTATGAAGAGAGAAAGCAATCGAAAAGGAAAGGGCGAAAAGAACATGGCAACGAAAGTAACGAAAAAGAAAACCGAAAAGCCGGGAAAATTCCCCTGGGAGGAGCCGAATGGGAAACTGGTGGATGACATCAGCCTCATCGCTTCCATCACCGAACTCATCTGGCGGAGTTTTGACGGAAAGTGTGGCAAACGGCCCATCTTCAACCGCATGACCCTGGCTTTTCACGCTCTCGAGGCGGCGGGGATTCCAACTCGGTACTGGACTGACTTGCATGAGTATCATCGTTTGGTGCGCACGTTGTGTACGGATGTCGAGAAGGCCAAACGTCTAATCTTCAGGATACCTTATCGGCGTGAGGAGTATCCAAATGAAAAGATGTATGAGTATGATAGCTATCTTAGGGAAATGGGATTAAAGGCTGAACTGCTTTTCGTCGGGATGGTAGACCAGTCCAAGGATATGGCGTGCCCTGAATGCGGATGCTATGCAATCCTTCGAATCCCCGGGACAAACCGATGCATTGTCGCGTTGCTTTATCACTATATTGAAGTTGAACATGAATCGGATGGAGGAGATACGCACGAGGCGTGAACTGAACGGGGCGTACATGATCGGCATGTTCGTCGAGGGATTTGCCGAGATCGAGCAGATGCACGAGCATCTGTGGGCGAAATCCGACGGACGTGTGAGGTTTCAAAGCCACTCAAACGCCGGGACGACGCGAATCAGCCGTCCGTTCGTCTGGATCAGGTCGCTTTGCGCGCGCGTCACGAGTACGCATTCCTTCAGTCCAAACCGTTCCATCGCCCGCATCGCACCCGCAACCTCGCGCGCCTCGTTGTCCGGCGTCAGTTCCCACGCCACCTGTACAGCCGTGAATGTGCAGCGTCGGTCTTCGCGCACGAAATCGCATTCCGTCTCATCGCCTCCGATAAAATACGACAGGCGACCACCCTGTGCACGCAGCTTGAGATAGACCAGATTCTCAAGCTTATGTCCGAGATTCGCCCCTTCGACGGGTTCAAGCGCCGTCACGAGTCCCGTATCGCAGGCGTAGACCTTTTTCGGCGCGAGCAACGCGGCCTTGGGGGCATTCGCGAACTGTGGAAGGCGTTCAACAAGATACGTCTCTTCCAGGAAGTTGAAATACTCCAGGACTGTCGAGGGCGAGTTCACGTGAATGGCATCCTTCAGTCGACTTGGCGAAACGCGGCAGCCGACATGCCCCAGCAGAAACGTCGCAAGCGAACGTATCGGCTGGGCATCCCGCAACCCATAGCGAACGACGATGTCCCGATAGAGAATGTCGTTGAACAGTTCGACCAGGACCTCCTGTCGGCGCGTTTCGACATAGGCGGGAAAACCGCCGATTGACAGGTATTCGTCTAGGGTATCCGCAGAAGCCTCGCGCTTCAGGAAGCGGAGGAATTCCTGAAACGAGAACGGGAAAAGTTCCAGGTCCAGATGCCGCCCCGTGAGCTTGGTGCCGAACTCGCGGCTCAGCATCTTGGCGTTCGAACCCGTGACCAGTACCCGACGCCCCAAGTCGAGACATCCCGTCACGTAGCGCTCCCATTGGGGCACGTCCTGAACCTCGTCAAGGACAACGACATTGCATCCGCGCGCGCGCACGATCTCGTCCAAGACAAGAAAATCGCCTGTTCCGAACGAGGTCAGCCGCAAGTCATCGAAATGGACGGCCACCGTCGATTCCTGGTGTTGCGCGACCCACTGGTCAAGCAAGGTAGACTTCCCGCAACGTCGAACACCCGTGACAACCGTCGCGAACTTTCGTTCGGACGGTACGTCGGGCAAGACCATGCGCGGCATCCCCAGCCGTTTCTTCCGTTCAATAGCCTGTGCGTCAATCGCGGCGGCAAGTTCCGTTCTTTTCATCTAATAAGCCTTTCGCGGTGAATGATACCATTATTCCATTTGCAATGCAATACGCATTCCATTAATAGTGGAATACTATGGCCCCCCGCATTTATATAAATGCGGGGGTAGTGGCGAGGTATGGGAAATGGAGGTAAATTGACATGTACAGATAAGCGGCGATGTTATTGATGCATTTCAAAATCTGAACGGCTTGTCAAAATCTGATGGGTGGCATCGGGTGTAAAGGGCTGTACCTCCGGTCGATTAACACGGAGCACGCGGAGGTACGAAGGTACGGAGAGTGGTCTTGAGGCTGGCTTACGCACTGGCTCATCTTCTGAATTGAACACGGGCACAATGAATTGTGCCCCTCCCGTTCCTGATCACCGTAATACAAGCCCAATCTACGGGAGGGTCGCAACTTGTTGCGACCGGGCACCAGGCGATGGCACCGCGCGGGACGGTCGGACACACGGGAGGGTCGCGTTCCTACGTGGTTGTATTCAGCCGGCTTCCCTCTGGCATGAAATTTGCAATGTCGTTTGGTACGTGAGATTTTCGAAGAGAAGAGAGAGGAACTATCGTAGCAGAAATTGAGAAACAGAGGCAATGGAGATGCGCACAGGGCGAGAACTGAACTGGTCGTACATGATCGGCATGTTCGTCGAGGGATTTGCCGAGGTCGAGCAGATGCACGAACATCTGCGGGCGAAAGTCGATGGACGCGTGTCTCCCCACGAGGACGGATTGTACTACCGTCCGAGGGGTTTCACGGAATTTACCTTTGAGGCGCAGCTCGAACATGCGTACCACCACCTGGACTGGGTGTGGGGCTGTCGGCATGCGACGCTCACCCGTGCGGCGAAGTGTGCGTGGCGGGACTTCCGCAACTGGGAGAAGTTCCCGCTCGCGTTCCGCGAACTACTGCCGGACACGCCGAGGCGGGCCGTCGAGACACACTCCAAGACAGTTCTCCATTTTGAGTCGATCCTGCTGGGGCTCGACGAGGCCATTCGCGTCGGTGACGAAATCTACCTCGGCCTGTGCGCGCACTTTGACGCGAAGACTTGTCCGTGCCCGATACGCTGGGATCAGCGTGCGGAGAAGGTGGCGCCGCTGACGGAAAGGCGGTTGACGGATCTGCTCCGCCGGCTTCTCGGCGCCCTGAACTTCTCCTGGAACGTGCGTAGGATCCCGGTTGAGCGTGTCCGCGCGCTTTCGGCAAGGGCGCGGCAGCGTCGCCGTTGCTATCCGGCCGAGTTCCCGAAGTATCTGACGAAACGGCATTGCCGTCGCCGCTTGCCTGTACATGCCCTTTCTCCTTATACCGCGCGGGCGACACAGGTACAGCGCGCACGGAGCCGTCGTGGGATTCCCGGTCGCAACAAGTTGTGACCCGTAGATTGGGTTTCATTGCGGTGGTGTGAAACGGGAGGGACACAATTCATTGTGTCGTGTTTACACGAGGCGTGGTCGAAGCAATGCGAAAGGCGGTCTCAAAAACAGAACTCCGTACCTTCATGCCTCCACAGCTCCGTGTTAACCGGCCGGAAGCCCGGCCCGGCCGCGCAGGAGCGCGCCCTCCCGTTCGTCCCGCGCCGAGGGCGGCGCTGGTACTTCGCGCGCTGGGCCGACAGGTCGCGCACGAGCTAAAACCTAAAACCTAGAACCTCAAACCTAATAAAGGCATTTTAGGGGGTCACAAGCCGCCCTCTTTTTGCTATCATATCCAGACAAGTTCAGGAGATTCTGCATCATGTCTGATTGCTGCGTTTTTGCGGGCCAAGGGGCCCAGGT
>OQVL01002099.1_pt1 | contig 12123 bp, 7 predicted proteins | sample 1691501 | NCBI WGS metagenome assembly OQVL01 (sample SAMN03418253, study PRJEB22391) | human gut metagenome | biome: human-gut; feature: organic feature; material: feces | host: Homo sapiens | place: Tanzania | collected 2013-01
AATTAATAGATTCTAAATTTAATGAAATAGTTGAATTTTCAGAATTAAAAGACTTTTTAGATGTACCAGTACACAACTTCTCATCAGGTATGGTAGCGCGCTTAGCTTTTTCAATTGCAACAATAGTAGACCCTGAAATTTTAATTTTATTTTATATAATAAGCTTGTTTTTGTGGGATTAATATTTGGTTTATTTATATTATTTTTGCTTAGTAATACTATATTTGATGTTAAAGTTAATGTTAATGATAATGAGCTTAGAAATAAAATTACATATTCACTTAAAAAATATGATATAGAAAAATATAAGAAAAAGAAAGGTTATAGTGAACTACAGAATATAAAAGAAAATATATTAAAAGAAAATAATGAAATACTAGAGTGGATGGAAATAGAAGAGAATGGGTGTAACTATAGTGTTAATATTACTCCTAGAGTTAAAGGCTCTTTAGATAATCAAAATAATGTATATCAAAATATAGTTGCTTCATCTGATGGATTAATACTTTATGTTAATGTAGAAAGTGGAATGATTGTTAAAGATAAAAATGATTATGTTAAAAAAGGTGATGTGATTATAAGTGGTTCAATATATAAAGGTGATAAGTTTATAGGAAATACTATGGCTAAAGGAAAAGTATATGCTGAGGTGTGGTATACTTCTAAAGTTAGTGTTCCTTATAACTATACTGAGTATGTTAAGATGGGTAAAACTATTAATCATTATTATATAGATATATTTGGAAAAGAAATGACTTTAATTGGTAAATATGATAGTGATAAAGTTTTTAGTCATAAAGAGTTACTAATTCATAAACCATATTTATTATTTGATTTATATAAAGAGACTAAAGAATTGTATGATTATGTTAATGTTAAACTTGATAAGAAAAAAGCATATGATTTAGCACTAAGTAGAAGTGATGAAGAAATAAATAGAACTCTTAATGATGAAGAGTATATAATTAGTAAAAAAGTTTTGAAAAAAATAGTATGCCAAAACATATTGCAATAATAATGGATGGAAATAGAAGGTGGGCTAAAAGCAAAGGAATGCCTGCTAATTATGGACATAAAGAAGGTGCTAAAACCTTAGAAAAAATAGTTAGATATTGTAATAAAATTGGATTAGAATATATAACAGTATATGCATTTTCAACAGAAAACTGGAAAAGAGCAGAAGAAGAAGTAAAAGCACTTATAAAGAAGAAAGAGTAGAAAGACATGTTCGCATCATAAACAACTAAATGTCGCTCTTGGGCTTGTTCTTTAACAGGTAAGCCTTTGGAAAGTCTGTTCAATTTTCCTATTTTTGCATACTATACTTGAAGAACTCTATAGATGCTCAATTAGAGTTAGATATAAACCGGTGGATTCTAATTATAGGCATATTGGTTCTCTTTATTTTGCATTTTGTACGAAGCTACTGAAGCAACAAGTATTTTGGTTAACAACAACTTTTATTATTGATATGTTATGAGCGTAGATTTGTCATTGATAATACCGAACAATTGCCAGTCATTGCGAGACACACAAAACGCCAAGAAATGTTTTGATGACACGATAGATTCTGTCATCAAGCATTTTCATGGACGTAAGCAGTTCGTCACAGATATTATTATAAGCACTAATGAAGAGGATCCCAATTATATAAAATACAGTTTTGAGATACCTCTTCTGAATATAACAGCAGAGATGCATTCTGGCTTTTGGGATATATGGCCGGTGGCAGGATATAATCATTATTTTATCCCTTTCAATACGGATATTTTAGGGAAACCAAGAATATGGGCCAGAGAGGTTTGTTTTAATACACTGCTGGCATTTGGCCATACCGAAGGTTGGATTTGCGATGAATTCCATAGCTGGAACTGCGGACTCGATGACTATGACTCGACCTTTGAGGATTGGAAGGCTTATGGGAAAAACGATGAAGACAGCATCATACATGAATTTGATATTATGCGTTTTGCAGATGTTGATCCCAAAAAAGGAATATGGCCGGATTATGATCGAAAGTATCATGATTCTTATAAGGAATGTCATGACGTTTTGAATGCAATCCGTAGCCGTTTCCCTGAGTATGACATACTTTCTATTAGTAATCCACTTCCTGATTGTGCTCTTGCAGCTAAGAATGATGAATTGTTTATATTGGATTATAAAACCGGAAGTTGTCTGACAGGAACCCCCATAGACAACTGTCGAGCGGATTTTTGTGGTGCAGGCATTCAAGTGTTTAAGGGTGAAAAGAGTGCATTCTTCAATATGGAAGGTGAGCAATTGACTGATTTCCGTGTCGGGAATTTCTCTTGGAAATGGGATACTCGTTGTATAAATGCTCTCAGACAGATAATTATTGACGAGGCAGCAGGTCGGAAATTTCTATCAGATGGCACTTCGTACGAGGGGTGAAGTGTGTAGGGGTGTTGTTAAACAAGAGATATGGAGCAATATTAAAGTTATGACACTGCCAATAATTTATGGTGTTACATAATGCTGCTCTCTTAACGCAATCCCATTAGAGGTGGTGTCTGGCGCGTGAGTCCGTTCGCATGCTTATGTTTTACCAAATCGCAATAAAAAAGTTTACGGGTTAACAAGTAAACGGGGAAGTACAAAGCAGATATGCTTGTCAACCTGTTAACTTGTTAACCCGTAATTTATAATTTCACCCAAGGGTGAATGGCATGCCAAACTTCGGTTAAATTGAACTTCAGTCAAAGCAAACCCTTGTCAAACTAAAGTTTGGCGCAGAATTACTTCACCATCACCTTGGTACCGTTCACCACATAGATGCCGGCAGGAATGCCGTTGATGGTGGTTACGCCACTGCCCACCTGTGCATTGCGCACGAGCTGTCCGGCAATGTTGTAGATGCGTACCGATTGTGCCTTGCCAGCATTGACGGAGATACAGCCCACACCACCGAGTGCAGCGAAGTAAGCCTCGGCCTTGGCCTCGTTGACAGCAGTCACAGTAGCGTCAAATCCGTACTTTTGGTCAAGCCAGTTTACGCGGCGGCGTATCCAGCTTTCGGCGTATGTGGCACCGCCCTGAATGTCCTTATGGCGCGAATGGTATGTTTTGCTCCACATGTTTTGTTCGCGCTGGTCGGCCAGGCTGGCTTCAAAGAGGCTGGCGTAGTTGGCAAAGCGGTTGGCTATGCTGTCGCCCGAAATGACACCCTTTATGCGCAATTCGGCATAGCGGTCCTTCAGGTCTTGCTGCCATTCAGACCTGCTCTTAATGAGGTCGAATATGGCAAATTGTCCGTGCTCATAGTTTTTGATATAGGTGTCAAAGTCAAGCGTTACATCTTTGGTGTTTGTAATCACACCGTCCCAGTCCTGTCCAAAGGTGCCGTCCAAATCCCACGGTGCGAGGCTCAGTTTGTCGCCTTCGGGGCCTTGTGTGTCGTAAGCATACCAAAACAAGTTCTTGCCATGGTTGTCGGTGGCGAGCAGCAGGTCGATAAACAGGTAGTAGTCGCGTAGCATGGGGTAGTCAAAGCGGCTCTTCACACTGTCGATGTTCAGAATGAATGATGTTGCCACCATGTTGGCAGCGTCGTGCAGCGGACGCCATTCTACGGCTTCGTCCTCGTAGTCGGGGTATTTGAACTCGTATTCACACCATGTTTCCTGGCCCAAGATGTTCTTGTAGTCAGACACCTTTTTGTGAGGGTAGATAACTTGTTTGTTATCATTATCGTCGTTGCTCTCGTGTCCCATAAACACTTCGTATGTCCATTGGTTCGACTTGTAGAGCACGCCATGCACTTCGTTCTTGCCAGTAGTAGATAGGGATGCCGGCACAAACTTTTTCAGTTTGAGCTGCTTGCGGTCCATCTTTTCAGTCATGCAGTACAAGCCCCACCATTGTCCGTTGAGTATCACCTCTACAAATTTGCCACGTGTGCCAGTGCGCACCTTCTTTTCGCGGTCGGCATAGTAAGGTTTGCATTCAAAGGCGTTCCATAAGTCGGTGGCCACGCGGTTGCGCATACATGCCAGGTCAATGTACATGGCATCGAGTATCCAGTTGTTGTCTGAGCGGTAGCCAAGCAGCTTGCGGTCAACCGAGTTGCCGTTCTCATCACGCAGTTTAATGGCGTATGAGCGTTTGGGGTAGTTGCTCGACGAGGCACCGCGATACTTGAATGCGGCAATCATCAGCGAGTCGTAGCCCAAAGAGGCCGGGTCGGTCACGCGCAGCGAACCAGTAGTATATGCCTTGCTGTTCACACTGCTGCAGTTAAGTTCGACAATGGGCAAGAAGGTAAACCGTATTTTGGCGCTGAGGTCTACGCTCTCGCTGGCATTGGTCAGCTCGATGGGGTAGAGTGTTTCGCAGTCCACATTATCAAATGTCACATAGCCATCAGCATCAGGTTCTTGTCCGTTCACCTTCAGTGTGTAGCCCTCGGCGTTGGTGGCCTTCAGTTTGTAGGTCACTTTGGCTGTGTAGTCGCCACCATTGCGCATGCCTTCGGGCAGTGTGGCAAAGTAGGCGTTGCCCTTGCCGTCGTACACCAATTGTTTGTCGTTAATGCGCAGTGAATCGAAGGCTTCGGCAAAGGCCTTTGGTGTTACATCAAGTCCAAAATCGATGCCTTTGTTCTGCAAGTATTTAGCATGGCGCAAGTCGGCAGATGTAAACACAAACGATGAACCAGCATCGTCACCTTCGTAGAGTCCTACTTCGTGCACATTGCTACTGCCTGTGTTATTGTCCAGGCTATAGTCGTTCCATGAGTTATATTTATATTGTGTGGCGTCGGTTGCGCTCAGATTATCAAGTTTAGTGATGGTATAACCCGAATAGGTGTTGGTAGTCCAACCAAAGCCCCAAAGGTTGCCGTTGGGTGTGCCGTTCACCACACTGAGTCCTGCACGTTTGTCAGACACGCTGTTGTCGGGCGTGGGATAGTTGGTCGAAACGTACTGACCATCTTTTGTAAATATCTGCACGCCAGTGCCACTTTGCACAAAATAGAATTGCGTACGGTCTGACGCTGAGTACGCCTCGGTCAGGCAAGTCGTATTCGTATTCATGCTTGTGCCTACGCCCACATAACGTCCGGTGCGCAAATTGGCAATGCTGTAAAGCACAGGGTCTGCCACAGAGGTGGTATATACTATGGGCTGCTTCAGTTGAGTACGTTCCCAATATTCGCCATAGCTTGTTTTGCCGTATGTGGTTGCGTTAAAGTCGTCTGTGCCGGTGCCCTCACCGCCAGTTTCGCCGCCGGTGCCGCCGCTGCCACTGTTGCCACTGTTGTCGAGCAACACGTTGTTGCCCTGCTCGTCATAGATTTTGAACAACTCATTGTTGTTGTAGCCGTTATTTTTATATGCGCCAAACAAATTTGTACCGTCAGCGCGCACATCAAAGTTGTAGCCCGAACCATTGCCCTCGCTGGCGCTGGTTATACCGGCATAGCCGTCCTCGTTGATGTCGAAAATCCACTGGCTCTCGTTTCCCGACGCGGCTTTGGTCAGGGTGACATACTTGGTCCTGTTGTTCCAGGTCGTAGTAAAGGTCAGATACTGGCCGCTCTTGGCATTGACAATAACATAGCCGTTGTCACTTTTATTGATGTACCACCAACTGTCGTCGCTGTAAGAGCTGCCACTGTCGTAATACAGTTCAACCTGTTTGCTATGGTTGCTGCCAATAACTACCGAACCATAACTATTGCTGCTGTTAAACTTTTTGCAACTGATGCGGTACTTTGTGTTGGCCTTGAAATTAGGGTCGGCTTGTGCCGTGCCGATAGCCAACAGTGAAAGGAAAAAGAGTAAAAACTTTTTCATGTAGAAAGGGATGTAGTTGTAACTTATTGTCGTATTTTAACCATAGGGGTAAACCAATCAATTTGACAGGCGAACCCTTTGGGGTATTTGGCCAGCATTGCTGACAAGAGAAAATAAAATATGTCGGGATTAACGTCAAGTCCGCCCTACTTTAATTTGTCAGTTCGTCAAGTTGTCAGTCAATTCCGCCAATGCGTAAGTATTTTTGTTTTTCAATAAAGCGCGGTAAAGTTACGAATAATTGTCAACTCCTTTTTGCAAAGCGCACTCTTTTTATACCAACAGCCAGTTTTTTTATGTCAATTCGCAATGTGTATAGATGTATCGGTATTTTCGACAATCGTGCAGATTCTCGCGCGCGCACGCGTCCGACATTTTGAACGCGAAGTGTATGCGCTCTACACTTTCTGCACGTAACGCTTTGATTGTCAGTGCGTTAAGTAGTGTAGATGATCAGCTCAAGAACCTACACGACCGTGTGCACTTGTCTGCACACCACACACCGCTTGACTTCCGTTATGTGCAAGCACATTTCGTGTGCCGCCACCCGCGTTTTACGGCAATGGGGAAGCGGAATTTCAGTTGCTCCGACAGGAAAAACGCTCTCCCGTTGTGCGTTTGACGCCCTGCCGCAGGTGCAAAACGAGGCCCCCGTGCAGGCGGAGTGCAGATGGGAGTGCAGACAGAATGCAGACGTGTCTACACGCTGCAATATGTTGATAATCAATACAAAAACAAGCATTAGTGCAGAGTGCAGACAGTTTTGTGGAAAAAACTTTTAGTGTAGAAAAATCGCAGCGAGCATATTGGTAAAAATTCGATATGCGACACACTTCAGTCCCCGTGGTACCAATTTTGACTGTCGGAGGCCAGTTATTCGGCAAAAAATGGCATTCTTCGGCATATTTGTCGTATCTTCGCTCTAAAATAACGCGTGTGCGGAATTAACTGACATATTGGCGAGTAGGGGGCGGTCGGGCAGTTCAGCCCATTTGGCCAGCGCACCCCTTGTTCTGCTTTTACATGACAGAGAAACTGCGTGCTTGCCAACTTATAACGCAGTCAGCTCTTAATTCCGCCAACGGGTTAGAACAAGACATGTTTGTACAACAAAATCGAACCATAGCACATGACAGCATTAAAGGACCGATACATACGATTTGACTGGGCCATAAAGCGGCTGCTGCGGCAAAAGGCCAATTTTGATGTGCTCGAGGGCTTCCTCACCGTATTCATTGGCGAGAAGGTGAAAATTGTGGACATACTTGAGAGCGAGGGCAACCAGCAGGCACAGGACGACAAGTTTAACCGCGTCGACATAAAGGCCAAAAACTCCAAAGGCGAGATTATCATAGTTGAAATTCAGAATACAAGTGAACTTTATTACCTTGAACGCATACTCTACGGAGTGGCCAAGGCCATAACCGAGCACATCAACTTGGGTAACACCTATCAGGAGGTGAAGAAAGTCTACTCCATCAGCATTCTCTATTTCGACCTCGGACAAGGGGCTGACTACCTGTATGTGGGGCAGAACGACTTTGTGGGCGTACACACCAAGGACCATCTGAAAATCAGCCGTAAGGAGGAGGGTGCCATAGTGCAGCGTTTCCCCTCGGAGATATTCCCTACTTACTATCTGGTAAGGGTCAACAATTTTAACGAGGTGGCCAAGTCGCCGCTCGAGGAGTGGATAAAGTATCTGAAAGATGGTGTGATAAGTGCCGAAACAACTGCTCCAGGATTGCGTGAGGCACGCCAAAAGTTGCAATATTACTCAATGGACGACGCTGAGCGCCATGCTTACGACGAGCACATCAATGCGGTAATGATACAGAACGATGTGCTTGGCAATGCACGACAAGAAGGACTTGAAGAGGGGCTTGCCGAGGGACTTGCCAAGGGACTTGCCAAGGGACTTGCCAAGGGACGTGATGAGCGTTCGCTCGAAATAGCCAAGAGTCTGTTGGACATGGGGGTGGCAATGGACAAAATTATGAGTGCCACCGGTCTTGATGAGGAACAGATAAGGAGGTTGAAGTAGACTGAGGGGTGGTTAGGTTATTCGTTAACTTGTCAGCCCGTTAACTTGTAAACTTGTTAACTCGTTAACCTGTCATCCCATTAGCCCATTAACTCAGAAAATAAAAGGCAGCTCGATAAACCAAGGTGCCTTTTTAACCCCTTAACCCCCCATTCCCCCCGTCAACTAAACACAATGCTATTAGACTATACTTTTTTTCAGAACGCACTGTTAGGTGCATTGTTAGCGTCTGTGTTGTGCGCCATAGTGGGCACTTATGTTGTGACGCGACGCATGGTGATAGCCGGTGGCGGCATGGCACACGCCTCGTTAGGCGGAGTGGGCATGGCTGCCTATTGGGGCTTTCCGCCATTGCTTGGTGCGGCGGTGTTTGCCGTACTGTCCGGATTTGGCATAAAATGGCTCAGCAGCAAGCGCACCGTGCGTGAAGACTCAGCCATAGCCATGCTCTGGACCTTTGGCATGGCGCTTGGCATCATGTTTGCCTATCTTACGCCGGGATTTATGACCGACCTGCCGTCATATCTGTTTGGCGACATATTGAGCATATCGCACGCCGACATCGTCATGCTCGGCACACTCACGCTCATGGCCGTGCTTTTGTATGTATTGCTGCGGCGCTCCGTGATAAGTGTGGCTTGCGACCGCGATTTTGCCCGCACACAGGGCTTGCCCGTGGGGGCCATCGAGGGGGCCATGACCCTGCTCATGGCGCTTGCTATTGTGGGGTGCCTGCACATGGTGGGCATTGTCATGGTCATATCGTTGCTCAGTGTGCCACAAATGACGGCTGCGCTCTTTGCATCAACCTATCAGCGCATGGTGTGGCTGTCGGCCGTGTTTGCCTATGCTGGTTGCGTGGGCGGACTGTTGCTGTCGTATTATGCCGATGTGCCGGGCGGCGCCTCCATCATATTGACCAGTATAGGCATTTATGCCGTGTGCCGTATAATAAAAAGCGTGTTGCGCCGTTCTAAAAATGTTAAGTAGACAAGTTGACGGGGTAACGAGTTGACAGAGTGACAGATAAGTAAGTTTGTCAAGCTTCATACCATTCTGACTTTAACGTAATAAGTAACGTATGGCAAACTTATTTGTAACCCGTCAATTTGTCAATCCTTCAACCAAGAAAACCGCCAACGGGTTATACAAACTGATTTCGAACACCTACTTATATATACTAAACAAGTTCAATGTACATCAAACGCGCACTCTACATACTATTGGCCCTGACGGTTTGCGTCATGGCCTCAGTGTCGTGTTCAACTAAGAAGAACACGGCTGCCTCACGTTTCTGGCAGTCGTTCAACACCCGCTACAACGTGTATTATAACGGGTCGCAGGCATACATCGAAGGCGAGAAGTCAAAGATACAAGGACATAAGGATAATTACACCGAATTTTTGCCCGTGTTCCTTGTGGGCAGCGAAAAGTCGCGCACGTCAGGCAAGAGCAGTTTTGAAACTGCCATTACCAAATGTCAAAAGGCCATTGCATTGCACAGCATCAAACGGCGGCCGGTGGTGAGTGCCAGCAAGCGTAAAACGCCCAAAATGAAAGCTTACTTGCAGCGCAAGGAGTATAACCCTTTTTTGAAGAATGCGTGGCTCATGATGGGACGTGCACAGTTTGAAAAAGGAGATTTTCTTGAGGCTGCAGCCACATTTTCGTACATAGCCCGCCTTTATGCGGCCGAACCCGCCGTGGCTGCCGAGGCCAACCAGTGGCTGGCGCGTTGTTACACACAAGTGAAATGGTATTATGACGCCGAGGACGCCTTGAAACGCATGCGGCGCGACACCATTCAGCGTGCCACATTGCGTGAGGCCGATGCCACGCAGGCCGATTTGCTGCTGCGTCAGGAGCGTTTTGAAGAGGCTCTGCCTTATCTTGAACGTGCGGCACGCTATGCCAAGGGCAGTTTCAGACAAGCACGCTTGTACTATTTGTTAGGACAGGTGCAGCATCATTTAGGACAGTCGCAGCAGGCTTACAAATCGTTGCAGAAGTGCATACGCAAGAGTCCGCCATTTGAACTGTCGTTTAATGCACGCATCTTGCAAACAGAGGTGCTGGCCGACCAGAAGGGCATGGGCAAAAAGATGATTGGCAAATTGCGCCGTATGGCCCGCTCGGACAATAATAAGGAGTACCTTGACCAAGTGTATTATGCCATAGGCAACATATATTTGACACAAGGTGACACCGCTGCCGCTATTGCCGCCTACGAAAAGGGGCGTGCGGGCAGTACACGCAATGGCATAGAAAAGGGGGTGCTCTTGTTACGTTTGGGACAGGTGTATTGGGACCAGCGACGTTTTGACAAAGCACAGCCTTGTTACACCGAGGCTATCGGACTTTTAGACAAAACACGTGAGGATTATGAGGAGATAACACGCCGCTCAAAGGTGCTCGACAAACTGGTGCCTTACACCTCGGCCGTATATCTTCAGGATAGTTTGCAGGCTCTTTCGCGTATGAGTGAGGCCGATCGCAATGCGGCCATCGACCGTGTGATAGAGGCACTCAAAAAGAAAGAGGCTGAGGAACGCAAGGCGCGCCGTGACTCTGCGGCACAAGCACGGGCAGAGGAGAACGGACAGGCTGCCGGTGGTGGCAATATGAACAAGCCCAACAACAGCAACGCACAGCAGGCTGCTACTGGCAACAAGGCATGGTATTTTTACAATCCCATGGTTGTGACACAAGGCAAGCAGGACTTTGTGCGACTTTGGGGCAAACGTAAGAATGAGGATAATTGGCGACGCTCAAACCACACGGTGGTGAAAATGGACGATCATGAGGGCTTTGACTATGCTGCCGACGATTCGTTGCAGAGCGTAAGTGACTCGCTGCGCAACGCCGAGACTGATGAGTTGCAGACTGAGATGGCCGATTCGCTGCAAGATGACCCGCATCAGCGTGAATATTACCTTAAGCAAATTCCGTTTACCGATGAGGCCCGGGCTGCGTCTGATGCCATCATTATGGACGGCCTTTACAATGCTGGTGTCATAGAGAAGGATGACCTTGAGGATTTTCCGTTGGCAGCAAGCACGCTCGAACGCCTGACCACGCATTATCCAACATACGAGCACATGGCTGATGCCTGGTATCAGTTGTTCTTGCTTTATTCGCGCTGGGGGCGTACTGATAGGGCTGAGGAGGCCAAGGCGTATATGGCACAACACTTTGCTGATGATGAGCGGACTAAGCTGATAAACGATCCCGACTTTGAATACAATGCACGTTATGGCAAACTCATTGAGGATTCGCTTTATACGGCTACTTACAATGCTTACCGGCAGCGCAATGTGCAAATGGTTGACCACAACTATGCGGTGTCGACCGACAAGTATCCTAACGGCATCAACCGCCCCAAGTTTATGTTTGTACATGTGCTGGCACATCTCAACACGTCTGCCACCAAGGACTTGACTGATGAGTTGCGACAGTTGTTGCAAAAGTACCCCGACAGCGATGTGAGCGAAATGGCTGGTATGATAGTCAAGGGGCTGGAGAGCGGGCGTAAGCCTGGCACTGGCACTTTCGACCTTGGTTCGCTTTGGGACCGTCGTACGGCTTCGGCCGACTCTGTGGCTACTGATGCGGCCAAGGCGCGCAAGTTCACGCCAGAACGTAACACGCCGTTTGTGTTTGTGTTGGCTTATCCTACCGACTCGGTGCAGACCAATGCGCTGCTTTACGAAATGGCGCACTTTAACTTTACCACTTTTGTGGTGCGTGGCTTCGACATGGAGGTGAGTCATGAAAAGGGGCTTAGCCAGCTTTGTATATCGGGCTTCAATTCGTTTGACGAGGCGCACGCATACGCCAGCCGTGTGTTTAGGGATAAAAATTTGGTGCCGTATTTGCGTAAGGGACGTGTGATGCTTATTTCAAAGCAGAACCTTGAGCTCATAGGCACAACCTTTAGCATAAACGACTATCAGAAGTTCTACGACAGCACTTTTGCCCCTGTCAAGTTGCCTGCAGATTTGCCTCTCGAAACGGCGCCTGTTGAGCAGCACTATGAGGACGAGTATACGCCTGAGCAGCTTGAGCGTATCAACAGTGGTTCGGGCTCTGATGACAATACTACCGACGATGGCGGTGAATGGTATTGATGAGGGTGGTCCTGATAATTCTGATGGGGCGCAATATTATAAACTGTTGTCCGGTAAAACGTAGCCCTGTGAACGGACTCAAGCATCAAACGCAAGCACTAATGGGGGCGACGCGTCCCGCGGGCATTAAATA
>OQVL01002101.1_pt1 | contig 12118 bp, 12 predicted proteins | sample 1691501 | NCBI WGS metagenome assembly OQVL01 (sample SAMN03418253, study PRJEB22391) | human gut metagenome | biome: human-gut; feature: organic feature; material: feces | host: Homo sapiens | place: Tanzania | collected 2013-01
GCAGAGTCTTTCATCTGCTTTTCCTGTATGCAGAGATAATTCTGCCTGTTCTAAAGCAATCATACTTTTCTCCTCACAGATTGTTCAAATCCACATCCTGAATTGCTTCCGGATGGCCGGAAATGGCTGCGGTAATCTTCTTCATAAGTCCTTCGCTCAGCTTATACTTTCTTCTGTACACAACATATGCCAACAGCATGCTGACTGCCGGAATGATGCACATGAGCAGACGAATGGCATTCTGTGTACCCAGAGACTGGATTTCATTCGGGACATAACCGGTCAGCTTCAGCGCGTAGCCAATAGCCAGTGCGGTGAATGCTGCGGTAAACTTTACAATCAAGGTCTGCAGCGAGAATACAACGCCTTCATTTCGGGTGCCAATCTTGCACTCGCCGTAGTCTACGACGTCAGCAAGGAATACCGTTGCACAGCCCAGCTCCAAGCCGGTGCCGGTCTTTACAATGACGCCGGAAATCGCGGTCAGAACAATGTTTGTCGGGCAGAAAATGCCAACCAGCAGCAGCAAAATCAGGCCAACTGCCGGAAAAATGCAAGCCAGCAGGAACGCGGTCTTACGAGACAGGTTCTTGGTAACCTTCGGGAAAATCAGCAGGCCGACAACTTCTGCAATGGATGCACTAATCATAAATGCGGAAAGCATGCCTGCGTTGTTGCACACGTAGCTGAAGTAATAGGTTGCAACGCCCATAATCAGCTGGATGCCTACATTATACAACAGAATCAGTGCAACTGCCCAGCGCAGCTGATCGTTCTGCTTGATAATGGAAAAGATGTCCTTGAAATGAATTTTTTCTGTTTTGCCAGCAGTCTGCTTTTTCGGCAGATTGATAACACAAACACCAATGGTGAAAATAAATGCAGCGGCAATAATCAGCGCAAAACGATGATATCCTGTGTAATCGCCGCCCAACCCCTTGATAATCTGCACGCCGAAGCCTGCGATAATCAGAGACTGACCAATACTAGCAAAGATTCTTGGCAGAACCGATACAGACTCTCGTTCTGCCGGATCGGAGGTAAGATTCGGAATGATGGACCAATACGGAATATCCATAATGGTGTAGGTCATGCCCCACAGGACATACGCTACCGATGCAAACACACACAGACCAACGCCGGTCAGATGGAAATCTGTAAATACAATGACGAATACGAATGCGTTAATCAAGGTGCCGATGACCAGCCAAGGAACGAACTTACCAAATCGGCTGCGGGTGTTATCTACAATCATGCCCATGAACAAATCATTGAAGGCATCCCACAGCTTTGCGACAAAGAACATGGTACCGATAAAAGCCGGTGCGACTTTGATAATATCGGTAAAATAAATCATGGAAAACGTGGCAATCATGCCATAAATCATGTCTTTACCAAGGGCACCAAAAGCAAATGAGTATTTTACTCTTGCCGGAATTTTGCCCTGATAAACAACATTGCTTGTTGCGGTTTCAGCGCTCATACTATCTCCTCCTCTTATTCCGTTGAAACTCTTTACTGTACTTACAAGTATACTGTGTTTCGAAAATATTAAAATTGAAAAATCAATTCAAAAAATACGAATTCCAGTTTCAAAAGAAAAAAGATGACATGTACCATCCCGCAGGATCGTACATGTCATCTTTGGTATTTCTTGTGCCAAACCGATTAGAAAATTTCCATGATTGCCGGAACAGCGGTCTTGGTGTCGGTCTTCGGGAACAGCTCGCAGCCGACAACGCCGGTATAGTTCAGTTCCTTGAGCACGTTCATGACGTTCTTGTAGCAGATTTCGCCTGTGCCCGGCTCATGACGGCCCGGTGCATCGGCAATATGAATGTGGCCGATGGTATCCATGTATTCACGAATGGTATCGCAAATCTTGCCTTCGTTGAGCTGCATATGATATGCATCGTACAGAATGCGCAGCTTCGGAGAGTTAATCAGACGAATGATCTCCGCTGCCATCTGCGTGTTCTTCAAAAAGTTTCCGACATGGTCGGTGGTGATGTTCAGACCTTCCAGATTCATCTGGATGCCGCTCTGCTCTGCAATCTTTGCGCAGTCGAGCAGCATGTCGTACATGGAGCACAGCTTTACCGTGTCGGACAGGTCATCGTAATGATTGACGACAATACCGCCATCGCCCAGTGCGTTGGAATGAATGGTCACGCTCTTTGCACCAATCTTCTGTGCAGCTGCCACAGACTTCTTCAGGAACTCCAGATACTTTTCCTTGTGGGTCGGATCTACCAGAGAATAATCCGCATCGCCGTTGAAGCCGCTGATGCCAATGCCTGCCTTCTCTGCTGCTGCCTTGACAGCGTCCAGATCCTTGTCCGTCCAGCTCCAGAACTCTACATAGTCAAAGCCGTCGTCCTTTGCTGCCTGAAAACGATCGAGAAACGGAATCTCAGAATACATCGGTTCGATGCATGCGCCTTTTAACAGTTTCATATCAAGTTCTCCTTTACTCTTTTGTTATACAGTAACACAGTTTGTGTGTTATTGCAATCGCGAAATGTCATAGCCGGATTTTCTTGCAGCAAAGCAGCCAAACCATACACCGGACAGCTTTTTCGCGCATATGCTGAACCACCTCAAAACGGAAGGTGATTGTATGCTGATTTCCCTCACAACGGCGTTTCTGTGCGGCGCAGCCTTTTGTATTCTGCGCGTTTCCTCTCCCTCCGGTTCGTTTCCGCGTCCGCTCAGCGCAGAGCAGGAAGCCGCCTGCATCGCGGCCATGCGCGGCGGCGACAGCCAAGCGCGCGACATGCTCATCGAACACAATTTGCGGCTTGTCGCGCACATCGTCAAAAAATACTACGCTTCTTCCTCAGAGACCGATGATTTGATTTCCATCGGCACCATCGGGCTAATCAAAGGCGTCTCCACCTTCGATCCGAGCAAAAATGTGCGGCTTGCCACGTATATTTCGCGGTGTATTGAGAATCCAATACACTCGCCGATGCGTTTATTCCTGTTAATTGGAAGATTGTTTCCCAATTTTCTGAAACACAATACCTATTATGCAGCACAGGCGAATGTAGTGTGCGGTATGCACCTCTATGTATTCACAGCTTCCCTCTCGTTGCACCTCGAAAGCTAATAGACGCTTTATCCTTTAACAAACAGCATCCAGACTATACAAAAATTAGTACGGTTTCCGATCGTCTGCGCTGGTGTCGGCATCACCGTGGATTCACGCAACAGGAAGTTGCCGATGCGATTGGTATCTCTCGCAACAGTTATGCAGATTTTGAGCGTGGCCGGCTTTCCTGTTACCCTAAAGATTTATTGGACAAGCTAGCAACTTTATATCATGTCTCTGTATATGATCTGCTTGATGACTATAATCGTTTCTTATACGATGGGCAAGAGAAACAAATAAAGGCTTATCGCACTTCCCTCGGTTTGAACAAAAAGGAATTTGCTCAATTTCTCCACATAGATGCCGGACTGCTTCATAATTGGGAAAGTGGGCAAAAACAACTGAGCTTTCATTCATGGGAAAAGCATTTTAAAAGTTTTCGGAACTAAATTCCAAAAAACAAAAATGACATGTATCATTCCGCGTAAGATAATACATGTCATTTTTATAGTTGCATCTATGTAATAGACTTCCGAATTTATTTTGTGATTTTACCGAAGATATACGAATATTTTTATTAGCGCAATCAGTTGCGCTTCTATAAAATAAGTTTATTGTATAATCTCTATATATTTTTTTGATAATTTCGCTTATTTTATGCTAATATAATAAAGTTTACTCCTTTTCCGCAAATAATAAGCGCATTTTTTGCGGTTATTTTACGTTATACCATGCGTTTTTTATTGACAGCATATGTAGAAAACAGTATAATTAGAAAAAAATAATATTTCATTATATTATAAAGGTGGAGATAATCTTATGAGTGGAAAAACAATCGAAGATGTTGCAAAAATTGTCGGCTGTTCTGTCGGAACAGTATCACGAGCAATCAATAATCGAAGAGGCGTCAGTGAGAAAACCCGTCAGCACATCCTACAAACTATGAAAGATATCGGTTATCAGCCTAACGCTATGGCGCAAAGCTTAACACGAAAACATACACACCTAATTGCAGTAATTATTCCGGATGTTTCTCATAATTTTTTCAGTAAGATCGTGCAAGCAGCTGAAGTTGAATTAGCGTCCAAGCACTACAATGTTTTGCTATTTAGTTCTAATTGGGATCCTGAAATGGAGCGAGAAAAAATTCTTTTGGCACAAAGTCTGCGCGTAGACGGCATCATTTTAAATCCATCTACAGACAAACTGCCTTTCACAGAGCCAGCTGCCATACCGACGATTCTGGTTAACCACACCTCAAAAGGAAACATCAGTTATGTAGACATCGATAATGAAGCCTCCAGTTTTATGGCAATAGAATACCTTATCAAATGTGGCTATAAGCGTATTGCATTCATGGGCGGTTACCCAGTTTCCTATATGGTCAATTTGCGACAGCAGGGATACCAGCGTGCACTGCAACAATATGAGATCCCATTTGATGAATCCTTGATCTGCCACAGCAGATATACCATCGAAGCCGGCTACCATGCGATGGAGAAATTGTTCCAACTCCCAAATCCGCCAGACGCTATCTATTGTCACTGTGATGACAGCGCCCTTGGTGCGTATAAGTGCGCCATGGATCATAATCTTTCTGTTCCCGACGATTTTGGCATTGTTGGTTTCGACAATGACGAAATTGCCGGCTTGCCGCTGGTTGAGTTAACAACTGTTGATCAGCTGCGTTACCAAATCGGCAAACTCGCCGCACAGATGATTATCAATATGGTTGAAAACAAAGAAGATTGGAATCCCCAGAAAGTCATCCTTAGTCCCAAACTCATTATTCGTAAGACAACTCGTGCTTTGTCTGAATCATCTCAATAAGGCGAAAACCCAGCAGCTTGTGAAAAAACAAGTTGCTGGGTTTTTCTATGCTCGATTATCCTTCATATTGTAGCAAACGGTCTTTTTCAAAGGATTCCTTGCAGCAATATGCAATTTTGGAGCAAGCAGTTCCATCATATACCGACACTTCTGGTTTTCGATTTTGCTGAATGCATCGAACAAACTCACGCATTTCTTCGATGTAAGCTTCATGCCAGCGCCGCTGAAAGTCTGGATAGCACCGGCGCGTGATGCCATCCTGCGACATAATCTCCAACAGACTATCAGTTCCCACAGAACCAATCCGCAGAATACCGCGCGTGCCTATAATTTCTGTTTCAACATTGGTACCATGCGGTGCAGCATGTCCCGCAAAAGTAAAACACATTGTTCCGTTTCTAAACTTCATCAGACAGCTGGCATTATCTGCATCATTCCATTGTGCAAATTCTTGGAATTCATAACAATCTCCCGTTGCCCACAGCTCCTTTGGTTCTGATCCGGTAAACCAGCGAAATATATCAATGTCATGAACACACATATCTAAAAATTCTCCGCCGGAGGTCGGGCCAAATTGAATAGCACCTTCAATCGTTTTGATGCACTCCTGTGTATAGGAGCGAATCATAATAATTTTTCCAATGCCGCCCTCATCGACGATCTTTTTCGCCTGCATATACGATGTATCATATCTACGCATAAATCCCAGCATAAAAATGCAGTCTGGATGCGCTTCAACAGCCTTTTCTGCCTGTATGCACTGTGTCACGGTTGTTCCCAGTGGTTTCTCTGAAAAAACGTGCTTTCCTTTGGAAAGTGCCAACGCAATCTGCTGCGGATGCAACACAGAAGGAGACACGATGACAATAGCATCTAATTCTGGATTTTCACACATTTCTGCAAAATCAGTATATCCTTGCGGAATAGCCAGTTCTCGCCTCACTTGCTTGACACGCTGCACATTGACATCGCAAACTGCCGTCAATTCTGCTCCCGGAACACGTGAAGAAAGATTTGTCACATGCTCCATTCCCAGTCTTCCAAGCCCGACCACACCAATTTTTACTGTTTTCATGACAGCTCCTTTCTCATCGCGCAAGTGCATAACTGCGCGCTCTGCGCCGCGACTTTGGCTCTATATCCTGTACGACAAAGTTTTGCCGGAAACGTTTCGGCGGCATCCCTACACATTTGGTAAATTGCAAATTAAAATAATTCTGTGTCTCATATCCCACCATCTCTCCGATGCGTATGATTGGCAGATCTGTTGTGATAAGTAATGTTTGTGCTTCACCGATGCGGCGGCGAATTAGATATTGAATTGGCGAATATCCGCTCATCTCTTTAAATACATGCGACAGATAATACGGGCTAAAATTCAGATAATTGGCGATGCTTTGCAGCGTCATTGGTTCCGTATAATGTTCATCAATATATTCTTTGATCTGAAATCCCAATTCATTCGGTTTAAGTGTTTCATGTTCTCTCTGGTCGGAATGATGCAGAACAGTCAACACTTTTTCCAATAATGCGTGCATCAATCCAGCACACACCGCCTCCGCATTGATATAACATTCGGATAAATTTCGATACATCATTTCGAGCAAAACGCGAAGCTCTTCAAATGCATCGCCGCAAGAAAAAACCTGATCGCAATCATCTGAAATCAAAGCATCTCTGCGCAAACCAGGCATATGAATGCCACTGATGGCAATGCAATAACTACCAATCTCAATCTTATTTCCCGCAAATTCATCATGGACAACACCAGAATTGTATATTAACAAATCTCCTGCTTCTACATGACATACCTTGTCATGAATAAAATACTCTCCACTCCCGCTGCGGCTCAAAACCATCCTCTACAGCCGTTTTTGTAATTTCTACAATATCTCTTTGTTTGCCCTTTAACACAGCCTCTTTTACACTTCCGAGACTTCCTTCCGGCTGCATGCCGGAATCATTTTTTCCTGTATCGGCAGCGGTACTTTTCTGCTTAACCTTAACCGCCAACTCGGAAATTTGGGCAGCCTCCGGATTGGCTTTCAAAAAAGCCTCTTTTGCCTCTTTGATCGCATTCATGCGGTTGATATATTGTAAATCCGCACCATCCTTGGCCATCAGGATATCCGATGAAAACGCTGCATTGACAAGCATTTCCTGATTGGGATTGGCAATGGCCATGGTAAGACCTTCCATAATTGCCATGGTTAAAAATGCACTGTTGACATTCATTCGCTCCGGCAGTCCGAAAGAAATATTAGACAGGCCGCAGATCGTAGCCAGATCATGCTCCTTGCAGTAGCGGATCGTCTGCATCGGCACGTGACCAGGACCTTCGATGAACGCCTGTACGTTCTTGTCCCACGCACGGAGAACGAGTTCGCCCATAGTGTCGAGTTCGGCAAACTGAGCAGCATCGTTTGCATCAGCGATGCAACCAGGGCGGAGACCGTCGCCGAGTGAGAGGGCAACGTCATACTGAGCCACGATGTCGCAGATGTCATCGAAGTGCTCGTAGAGGAATGATTCGCGGTCGTGGATGAGGCACCACTTTGACATGATGCTGCCGCCACGGCTTACTATGCCGCAGAGGCGTGAGTCGGCTAGGTGGACGTTATGGCGACGTATTCCGGCATGTATGGTGAAGTAATCGACTCCCTGCTCGCATTGCTCGATGAGGGTGTCCTTATATACCTCCCATGTGAGGTCTTCTACTTTGCCGTTCACCTTCTCCAGAGCCTGATAGATAGGCACAGTGCCTACAGGAACAGGGCAGTTGCGTACGATCCATTCGCGTGTCTCGTGGATATTGTCGCCAGTGGAGAGATCCATGAGCGTGTCGCCGCCCCATTTGCAGCTCCATACGGCCTTGTCCACTTCTTCGTCGATGCTTGAAGTGGTGGCAGAGTTTCCGATGTTGGTATTGATCTTGACGAGGAAGTTTCTGCCGATGATCATCGGTTCGCTCTCAGGGTGATTGATGTTGGCAGGGAGTACGGCTCTTCCGCTTGCTATCTCGCTTCTGACGAACTCAGGCGTGATGTGGGTCTTGATGCCGAGCTCTTCGCAGTTCATGTTCTCACGTATAGCGACATACTCCATCTCCGGCGTTATGATGCCTGCCTTGGCGTATGCCATCTGTGTGATGGCTTTTCCTGCCTTTGCACGTCGCGGGAGCTGAATATGCTCGAATCTGAGGCTGTCGAGTGAATGGTCAGCGAGGCGCATTTTGCCGTATTCGCTTGTCACTTCGCTGAGTTGCTCAGTGTCCTTACGGTCTATAATCCACTGCTGTCGGATTCTTGGTAAGCCTTTCTTGAGGTCGATTTCGATGTCAGGGTCGGAGAACGGACCGCTGGTGTCGTAGATATAAACAGGCGCATTCGGCTCAGTATGCGGAATGCCCTTTTCATCCTTTGTGACGGTAGGGGCGAGGTTTACCTTTGTCATTCCTACCTTGATGAATGGGAAGAGGGAGCCTTGGATGTATGCTTTCTCTCTTTTTGCGTATGCTTTTTTGTCGTTTGGCATGTTTTCTTTTTGTTCTTTTTTTGGGGGGTGGGGCCCAGCCAAGGACGGCTGGGGTGTTATTATGGGATGATTATTATTCTTCTTCTTGTTATCCGCCGGTGACGCGGCGGACACAGTGGCTCTTCTTAGTTGAGGAACGCGGTGAGAGGGCTGCTTGCTTCAGCGCAGTCGGCCACGGCACCGAGACCTGCTTCGTATGCCTGACGGCCGGCGATGACAGCCTGACGGAAGGCATCAGCCATCTGGACAGGGTCGCCTGCAACGGCAATGGCAGTGTTGACAAGGCAGCAGTCTGCGCCCATTTCCATTGCTTCGGCAGCATGGCTTGGCGCACCGATACCAGCGTCAACGACTACAGGGACCGTGGCCTGCTCGATTATAATCTGGAGGAAGTCCTTCATGCGGAGACCCTTGTTGGTGCCTATAGGAGCGGCAAGCGGCATAACGGTGGCAGCGCCAGCCTCTTCGAGGTGCTTGCAGAGGGTAGGGTCAGCCTGGCAGTAAGGGAGAACCACGAAACCGAGCTTCACGAGCTGCTCTGTAGCCTTGAGGGTCTCGATGGAGTCAGGGAGGAGATAGCGTGGGTCTGGATGTATTTCAAGCTTGAGCCAGTTGGTGCCGAAAGCCTCGCGGGCCATCTGTGCTGCGAAGACAGCTTCCTCAGCGTTGCGCACGCCGCTGGTGTTAGGAAGGAGCTGGATGTTAGGGTTCTGGGTGATGTGGGTGAGGAGGTCGTCGTGAGCGTCGTTGAGCTCGATGCGCTTCATTGCTACTGTGACCATCTCGGTCTGAGAAGCCTTGATGGCTTCAGCCATGAGGGCGTTGTTGTTGAACTTACCTGTACCTAAGAAGAGACGGGAATTGAACTCTCTTCCTGCGATTGTTAGTTTCTTCATTGCTGTTTTTTTTATTTTTGTTATTGCTATTTCTTGATTATATCCGCCGGTAACGCGGTGGACACGGTGGCTCTTCCTGCATTATCTTTTTCATCTCCTGGATGGGGTCGGGAGCGTTGAGGACGGTGCCGGAGAGGGCAATGCCGTTGATGCCGGTCGCGATGATGGAGGGGATGTCGGCGATGGTGATGCCTCCTATGGCTACGACAGGGATGTCAATGCCCTCGGCTTTCATTCTGGAGACGATGTCACGGTAGCCTTCAAGCCCGAGGATGGGGGAGAGCCCCTTCTTCGTGGTGGTGAAACGGAACGGACCGCAACCGATGTAATTGGCTGAGGAACGATAGTGATGGAGGACATCTTCGAAGGTGTTTGCCGTGCCACCTATGATGAAGTCCTTGCCGAGAATGCGTCTGGCTTCCGCTATCGGCATGTCGTTCTTGCCGAGATGGACACCGTCAGCGCCACACTCACGGACGAGCTCGACGTGGTCGTCGATGATGAAGGTGGCTTGGTATTGGTCGCACAGTTTTCTTGCTTCGTGGGCATTGCGGAGGAATTCCTCTTCAGAGGCATCCTTCATCCTCAGTTGCACCCATTTGCAACCGCCTTCGAGAGCGATTCTGATGCTGTCGAGATAAGAGTACTTATCATTGAAATGTGAAATGAACTGTATCATCTTGCCTTGTAGTTGGGATGCTTTATCCGCCACAGGCGGCTTTGATGATTACTACGTTAGCTCCTTCGTGGAGTGGGGTAGAGGCCCATTCAGCTTTAGGAATCATTTTGTTGTCGATGGCTGCTGCTATGCCTTTCTCTGGAAGACCTGCTTCGGAGATGAGGGCAGAGAGGGTGGTGGCTTGGGTCTCTTTGGGGGTGTTGTTGATTTGGATTTTCATATTGGTGTTTTTTTTATATCCGCCGGTAACGCGGCGGACACAGTGGCGGATACTTAAATGAAGAATTATGAATGAAGAATGGCTGGAATAGCATAGATATTGCGGGGTAAAAGCTATGCTTTTGGGTGGTAAAAGCTATGCTTTTGCATTGCAATATCTATGCTATTGCCCGGGGCGGAAAATGGGGCTACTGGAAGAAGTGGTTGACGGGGCCATGGCCTTTGCCTATGTCGTAATCGGCGCCGGCGATGATGGCTCTGGAAATGTAGTCCTTTGCTCCTTTGGCGGCTTGCTGGAGTGTGGCTCCTTTGGCCAATAGAGTGGCGAAGGCGGAGGACATGGTGCATCCGGTGCCGTGGGTGTTGCGGGTGTGAACACGGACGGAAGGGAGAAGGGTCAGTTCATCCTGCTCGGCATCGTAGAAATAATCGACGAGGTTATCCTCGGTGAGGTGACCTGCCTTGAGGAGAACGGAGGTGTGATAGCGTTGTGACAATGCTTTGACAGCCTGTGGCATATCCTTCTGGAGGGTGATGGCATTGCCGTCGAGGAGTATCTCCGCTTCGGGGATGTTGGGGGTGATGACACGGGTGAGGGGTATGAGCTCGGTCTGGAGGGCGGATATGGCGCTTTCTTCTATGAGGCGGTGTCCGCTTGTGGAGACCATGACGGGGTCGAGGACTACATTCCTTATGCCGTATTCCCTGATGAGGCGGGCTATGAGAAGGACTATTTCTGCTGACTGCAGCATTCCGATCTTGATGGCTTTCGCTCCGATATCGTCGAGGACAGCCCTTATCTGACCTTCCACGATGTCTGCAGGGACGGGATGAACGGCTGTGACACCGACGGTATTCTGCACCGTAACGGCCGTGATGGCGCTTGCGGCGTAGCCTCCGAGGGCGGAGATGGACTTGATGTCAGCCTGTATTCCCGCTCCGCCGGAGCAGTCGCTTCCGGCTATGGTCAGGGCGGCAGGATATAACCGTACATTCTGCATGTTTTTATTCTGATTTCTTCTGTTCAAGTTCCGCCAGCAGCGCTTCCAGTTTTTCCAGACGCGCAGTCAGACGGCGGACTTTACGCGGAAGCATATGCCGCTCGATGAAATCTTCTTCACTTTCCGCAGGGGTTCCGAATGCGGATGCTCCCGGCGGAAGACTGCGCTGCACTGCCGAACAGCCTGCCACTTTGGAGCCGTCGCCGAGCGTGATATGTCCATTGACGCCGGCTTGTGCCGCCACGATGACGCCGCGTCCGATTTCCGCACTGCCGGCAATGCCGCACTGTCCGATCAATGCCGAAGATTCGCCCACAATCACGTTGTGCGCCACATGCACCAGGTTGTCGATTTTGACGCCTTTCTTGATCCAGGTCTTGCCGAAACGTGCGCGGTCAACCGTGCAGTTCGCGCCGATTTCCACATTGTCGTCAATCTGCACAATACCGTTCTGCGGCACTTTGACCAGTCCCGTGAAGGTCGGGGTGAACCCGAATCCGTCCGAACCGATCGTCGTTCCCGCATGAATAATCAGCTTATTGCCCAGTTTGCAGTAACGCATGATGGATACATTCGGATAGATCATGCAGTTGTCGCCGATGGTGGTGAACTCGCCCACATAAACTCCCGCGCCGATCACGGTATTTTTCCCGATGACGGCTCCCTGTTCGATGACTGCTGTTGCACAGATGGTGGAGCCTTCTCCGATTTTCGCGCTCGGATGCACCACGGCGGAGGGATGAATGCCCGGTTCGAATTTCTGCGGTTCCGGCGCAAACAGTCCGCAGACTTTGGTGAATGCCTTATCCGGATTTTTGCACCGGATCAGATCGGAAGAGCACACGTCTGAACTCCAGTCACTAGC
>OQVL01002102.1_pt1 | contig 12117 bp, 10 predicted proteins | sample 1691501 | NCBI WGS metagenome assembly OQVL01 (sample SAMN03418253, study PRJEB22391) | human gut metagenome | biome: human-gut; feature: organic feature; material: feces | host: Homo sapiens | place: Tanzania | collected 2013-01
TTTGGCGCTTTTTTTCAGCTTTGCGGACATGCTGCCGGTCTGGGCGGCAGCCGGGGGAATCGCCGGTGAGGGGCGCTTGGCCGATGGCCGTCAGCAGCGTGAAGCCGCCGGTGACGGAATACAGCCTGCCGTCTATGCTCATGGCGTTGAAGACCGACTGCACCAGCGCTTCCCGGGTCAGCTGTTCGTCGCCGTCGATCCAAGGCCAGAGATCCTCCAGATAGCCCTTTTGGATCAGCGGCGTCTGCCGGATTCCCTCCAGGCAAAACAGATCGGGCGGAGTGCCGGCGTTCAGATCGGCGGTGAGCCGGTCTACGCCGTCCTGCCGGAGGACGCCGTAATCCCGGATCAGCACCCGGCAGTCCGGAGTATTGCGATTGAAGCGAAGAATGGCGGAGGAGACCGTCCCGGGCAGCTGGCGGCAGGCCAGCGTCAGCCGGGTCTTTTCCGCGTTGGGATCGGTCTCGTGCCACTGGAGCAGCGCGCCCTCCGCACCCAGCGCGGCGCTGCTGCTCAAGACCAGAAACTGCCGGTCCTCCAAGGCGGCCAGCGCCGTCAGCGAGGTGCCCTCCACATCACAGTTGAGCCAGGTGAGGATGGGCTGGCAAAGACCCTCCTGCTCCTCTGTCTGCAGGCGCAGGCCATAGAGGGAAAGATCTGCGCCGCAAAACAGATCATAGCCGTTTTTCCCGGCGCACAGGCGCACATCCTCCGGCGCGCCCGTCTGGGGCGCGGAGGAGGGAGCGATCCTTTGGGACACGCGCTTTCCGGAAGAGTTCGGCCCTTATCCCGTAGCCGCCATGGCGGCGGATGCCGACGGCTTTTGCTATGCGCTCAGCTACGACGGCACCCGCCTTGGCACACAGGCGGCGGCCATCCGCAGCGAGCCCTCCGGCCCGGCGCACAGCGCCATGATCTGCTCCAGCAGCTCGTTATTCTGCTGCATCCGCGCCTTGTGGCTCTCGTCAAAGGATTCCAGCGGGGTGCATTCGCCGGCGGCCGGATCAAAATGATAGAGCCGGGTGGGCAAAACGCCGGTCTCCGTCTGCTGCGCCGAGACATAATACAGGGTATCTTCGGCGGCGCAGGCGGCCTGGATCGCATCGTAATAGGGCAAGACGGTATGCACGGCGCTGTAATGAAGCTCCTCGGCGGAGCCATAGTCCTGGTGCGTCTCCCGCTGCCCGCAGGCGGAGAGGGAGAAAAGCAGAAGTGCGGCGGTCACGGTAGAAAGAAGCGGCTTTTTCCAGAAATGCATTTGCTGTTCCTCCTCATGGAGCGCACGGGTTTGTTTTGCGCTTATTTATGCAATGGGAAAAATGAATGGAAAGCAATGCTTTTTTGTTCATTATAACAATTTCTGGGCGGGGTGCAAGCGGGATCATATTTGAACATGAAGCTTCTCTGTTGTGCACAAAAGATGCTTTTCTTCTTTGGACAGGATGGGCGCAGATAGGACAGAATCAGAACCCGCGCTGCGGCCGGAGAGGCGCGCAGCGCGGGTTTGGTTCGTGGCGAGAGAGAATTACTGATTTTTAAGGTATCTGGCCAGCATGGCGGCGGAGTTATTATTGGGGCAAGGCGAACAGGAGCTTCGCCATTTCGAGAAGGCGCGTTTTGTTGCCCGGCACGCCGGAAACACAGGTCGGAGCATCGGCAAAATATTGCTTTCCGGCTGCTTCATAGGTAATGACCGCGCCGATCAAATGGATCAGGGCGTCATCCTCCGGATCGTCTGCCAGCAGGATCTCCATGCGATGCTCCTCCTGCGGCTGGAAGGTAAAGGGAAGCCCTTCGGTGGAAGCGGAATCGCTGTACCGGTCCCAGAGGATGGATGCATCGGTAAAGACACCTGTATTCACGGATACGACTTGGACGGGGACGGCGCTTTGATTTTTGAACAGGGCATGGCTTTCATTGAGTGCGTTATTTGGCGCCAACGCCATACTCCGGGTCAGCTTCAGCGGCTTGTCGGCGGCAAACACCGGAGCCCGGCGAAGCTTCAGCTGGCCCAGGGGATAGAGCGCATCCGCAACATAGATTCCATCCACGGAGAGCGCTTCTCCGATCTGGATCGCGGCAAGCTGCGACAGAAGCTCCTCCGGCAATTCAAAGGTAAGCCGGTAATAGGCGTAGGCTTGCCCGCCGTAACGCGCCTTCAAGCCGGAATCGGTAAGCTCCACATCGGAAAGCGTATAATGCTGCCCCTCCGCGGACAGGGCGGCGGAGCGGACGGCCTGCTGAAAGCCGTCAATGGCTTCTGCGGTGGGGTTTCTGGCGACGAAGGACAAGGCCGTTACAGTCGTCAGATCCTCGCTGGCCAGAAGATCGCCCTTTATGGGCAAAAAGTGGACTGCAAAGGGCTCTCTGGCGGCGCATGCGGAAAGAGAAAGCAGAATCCCTATGAGCAGGCAGAGGCAAAGAAGCCGGGAATGGCGTTTCATATCAGATCATCCTTTCAGCCGGTTTAGGGATAATAGATGTCAAAGAAAACCAGAACAGGTTCTTCCACAGTGCCGGTTCCTTGATAGTAGGAGGATACTGTAGTTCCATCACCATAGCGGATCTCGTAATACTGATCCGCCTCACAGGTGTTGTATTGTTCGAAAACGCCGACGGCGGAAATAATCGAGCGTTTATTCTCGGGAATTTCGAATGTCTGACCTACTGAAAGAGAGCTGGAAACAGAAACGGTAAATAATCCACTGGAAATAGCAACCGATTTAAGGAAAGTACCAACTACGCCAGAGACATCCAATGATGCAGTGAAGGTGCCAGAGGTTTGAATCGTAATAACTGATCTGTTGCGCCCTGCTGTATTGGGCACTTGCTTCAAAAGACGCTCCAAACCATACGCATAATTGCGGCGGTTTTTGATGACGGTGGAGTGCGATGTATCAGACATGGGCTGCACGGATTCTGCGTGAATAGGCATACAGATGGTCAGGCACATCATAAGAACCAGAAAAACTGCAATGATTTGCTTTTTCATAGTAAGCTCCTTTCATCTTGCTTTATTGGGCGCGATTCATACTTCTGATAGCATACCATCCACATTGGACTCACCGCTTTCTCTTGTTTTTATTATATGCAATTAAAGATTCTGGGTGACGGCTATTATTTTTGTTCATTATAACACATATGAGGTGGGCTGGCAAGCAAAATTATATTTGAAAATGAGGCTTCTCTGTTGTGCACAAAAGATGCTTTTCTTCTTTGAACAGGATGGGCGCAGATAACTTTCTGTCACAAGCCCTTTATTCTTGGCAAAACGAGGGTATCCGAACTGGGATCACAAAACAATTCTTTCTCACATATACAAGTGCTTACCATTTCATTTCATCCAATGCCAGAAGCGCCCGAGCATAGATTTTCATTGCACGCTGCAGGCGGTCCAGTGACACGCACTCGTCTACACCGTGGGCACCGCCATGTCCATGCGGGAAGTCCTCGGGCTTTTTGTTGCCGTCCATACCGAACGCAAGAGCATTGGGCAGCTTGTGAGCATAGGTACCGCCGCCAAGGGTATAGATCTTCTTTTGCTCGCCGGTGACCTCATTGGCGATCTCGGCAAGGCGGGTGATGACCGGCCAGGTTTTGTCCAACAGATAGGGCTTGATCCTGCATTCCGAATGGGATACTTCCAGCCCATAGATCTCGGCAACCGCGCCCGCACGGGCAACGATCTCATCATAGGTGATGCCAACGGGGTAGCGAATGTTGACGGTCAATGCGGGGCAGCCCTTCTCATCATCGATTTTCTGGGCGTACACCGTCAGCGCGCTCATTTCTTCGGGCTTTGCGTAAATGTCCAGCTGCTGGCCGTGGATGTCCAGCGATACCATCTTAAAAAACTCCAGAACCGGGCGGTCCTGCGACTCTGCCAGATTTTCTTCCAGCAGCCGTTCCATCAGACAGGTGATCATATTGCCGTTGGGATCGGGATTGGCGCTGTGGCTGGGCGGCGAATGGGTAATGATGGACTTTCCGTAAACCTTGGCAACGGCTTTGCCGGGGTCATCGTCCTGCCCTGCGACGATTTGAATTCCATGCAGAGGACACTTGCTGCGGAAGGTGATAGACATGCCGCCCTTGCCGCCGTAACCCACCGGGAAACTGGAGTCGGGCACTAGCGACAGCCGGGGCGGGGTGCACTGCTCTAAAAACGGAAGGATATCCTTCATGCCGGTTTCTTCGTTGCTGCCTATGTAGAGCGCAGGGTTATAGTTCAGCGCCACATCCAGATCCTTGAAAATTTTCAGCAGATGGAAAATGGCGCACAGCTGGCCCTTGTTGTCGGCGGCGCCGCGGCCAATGATGCAGCCCTTGTATTCGATGGCCTGATAGGGATCATAATTCCAACCGGCGCCCTCGGGCACCACATCGCCGTGGAGCCAGATGCCCAGATCCGGCTGTCCTTCCTTCAGAGAAAGGCTGATGATGCCATCCGTGTGTTTCGCCGGATAAAAGCCTTCCTGCCTGCCCATTTCCAGTACGGCGTCCAACACCGCACGGGGGCCGCTGCCAAAGGGCGCACCCGGCAGCGGGTCGCCTTTGACGCTTTTAATGCTTACCAACTTGATGATATCCTGTGTCAGCGCCCCACGGGACGCATCAATTTCTCTGTCGACCAGTTTAAGCTGCTTGTCGAGCATCCGGAACATCCTCTCTATATCCAGTAATCAGATACGGAATATTCAAATTTGGAAGGAAACGGCAGCGGAAAGGAGATGAATCATGACTGTCGCGGATCAATCATAGACGATTTACCGCTGCCATTTCCGGAAGATGCGCTTACTTACAGCAGGTGATGAAATTATTGCTTTTCGTGGTGGTGGCGGGAGGAGCAAAGTCCAGCTTACGGTCGGCAATACCAAGGATGTCCTCGGGCCTGATCCAGGGATATCCCTGAATGCCGGAGGTCTCCTCGTGGGTCAGATAGCCCTTGTAAGCGGTCAGAGAGCGGCGAAGGAAGCCATCGCGGACGCAGGCCTCTTCCAGACCGTTGTTCATGATGTTCAGCAGCAGGGGCAAGGTCTCGCCGGCCAGTGCCACGGAGGTGGAGTGGGCCACAGCGCCGGGGATGTTGGACACGCAGTAATGGACAACGCCGTTGACCACATAGCGGGGATTGTCGTGATGGGTCTCATGGCTGGACTCGATGGCGCCGGGATCATCGTTGGAGATGTCCACCAGCACGGAGCCGGGCTCCATCAGCTTGAGCATTTCCTTGGTAATCAGGAAGTCCTTGCGCTGCTTGGGCCACTTGACGCAGTTGATGACCATATCGGTCTGGGGCAGGACAGAAGCGATGGCCTCCTGGGTGCAGTACATGGTGTTGATCTTCTGATTGTACTGACTGCCAAAGGTACGAAGCAACCCGGGATTGATATCCATAACGGTGACATTGGCGCCCAGAGCGTGCAGCACGGACAGCGCGCCCTGACCGACGGTACCGCCGCCCAGAATGACCACATTCATACCGGGAGCGCCGGCAAAGCCGCTGACGAACTTGCCCTTACCGCCGTTGATGGTCAGCATGGACTCCAGACCGAACAGAGCGCCCTGCTTACCGGCAGCCTCGCAGTTGGGAGAGCCGTAGCGGTGGCTGTCCTCGGCGGTGATGGCGATGCACTTGCTGTCTAGAATGGCCTGCACCTCTTCGGGATGGCCGGCGGGATGGATGCAGCAGTAGATCATCTGGTTTTCTTTCAGATAGCCGAACTCAGAGGGGTCGATCTCCTTGACCTTGGCCAGAAAATCGCAGGTATCCCACAGTTCCTTGGCAGTGTCACAGATCTTGGCACCGGCGGCAGCGTACTTTTTATTAGAGAAACCAGAACCCTTACCAGCATCCTTCTCTACCAGAACGGTATGGCCGGCAGCCACGATCGATGCAACTTCCACAGGCGTACAGATAACTCTATTCTCGCCTTCCTTAATGTCTTTTAAAACACCAAAAATCATGATTCTTTCCTCCTGTTATTTAATCTTTTGCAAGAAATGCAAAGATTTCGGGCAGCAGAGCATCAACTTCCGGATGGCCCTGTACGCCCAGAATATTTTCACCGTACTCGGTGCCTTCCACAACGCCGTCGCCCTTGGCAGACCAGGCGTTGATGGTCACCAGCTTCTGCGTGGGCGGCGTGCCCAGATAGTGGAAGGACGCGATCCGCATGGTATCTCTGCCGAGTACCCGATGGAGCAGCGTGCCGGGGACAATGTTGACATCGTGCTTGGCCACATCTTCCTCACCGCGGGGCATGTCGCTGCTGCGATGACCGACAACCTTCTCCTGCACAGAAAAACCAGGGCCCTGCTCTTCAATATAGCTGCAGATGGCTTTGATCAGATCGCCATCGTAGCCGCGCTCTTCTACCCTTCTCTTCAGTTCCAGGTAGACATAAATCAGCTGCTCACCAAGACAGATGCCCAGAAAGCGCTTGCCGTGGGAGATGGCATGATGAATGACCTGAAAGTGATAGGCATAAAACTCATCGCCACCTTGCACAATAAAGCCATCGCACAAGTCCAGTGCTTCCTCGGTCAGCCAATAGTCTACAGGTACCATGCCAATGGGAACGCAAGCAGATTCCAGTACACGCTTAGCATAATTGTTGCCGACCTTAAAATAATCATTCATATTACTCTTGGTCGGATCCCCAAGGATCGCTACAGGTACAACACCAATGATTTTAGCCATAATCAAGCCTCCTTTTCGCAGGCACCTTCACACATCAAATGGCAGGTGACAAAATGACCAGGTTCCACTTCCACCGTAGCGGGCTTTTCACAGCAGATCTCAGTGGCAAAGCGGCAACGGGTACGGAAACGGCAACCGGAAGGGGGATTTGTGGGACTGGGGATGTCATCTTCCAGCAGGATGCGGCCAGAACTGTCACGCTGACCCACCTTGGGAATGGCGGAAAGCAATGCCTGGGTATAGGGATGGCGGGGATGGTCATAGACTTGATCGACAGTACCGATCTCCATCAGTTGGCCCAGATACATGATGGCCACGCGGTCACACAAGTGCTCCACCACAGACAGGTCGTGGGAGATGAACATATAGGTCAGGCCTAGCTTTTCTTGCAGTTCTTCCAGCAGGTTCAAAACCTGTGCACGCACCGAAACATCCAGTGCGGAAACCGGCTCGTCGCAGATCAGCAGCTCTGGATTGGTAGCCAGAGCGCGTGCAATAACGATGCGCTGCCGTTGACCGCCGGAGAACTCGTGGGGATAGCGGTCTACATAAGATTTATCCAGACCCACCAGGTCCAACAGCTCTAGGATGCGGGGCATACATTCGGTCTTGGTCTTGTGGATGCCCGAAATCAGCAGGGGCTCGGCAATGATCTTGCCGATCTTCATGCGGGGATGCAGGGAGCTGTACGGATCCTGAAACACGATTTGCATATGCTTGCGCAAGCCACGCAATTCGCTGCCTTTCATGGCCTGCAGATCCTTGCCGCCGTAGGTGATCTCACCGTCAGTAGGCTCGATCAAACGCAACAGGGTTCTTGCCAGCGTGGATTTGCCGCAGCCCGACTCGCCTACGATGCCCAGCGTCTCGCCACAGTACAGGGTCAGAGAAATGTCATCCACGGCCTTGACATGGAGCTGCTTTTCAAAAAACCACTTTTTGATGGGGAACCACTTTCTCACATGGGTGGCCTGTACCAAAACATTCTTATCACTCATTCGCCCTGCACCTCCTCATAGCGGAAACATCTCACGGCGTGGCCGTCACCAACAATCCGGGCCTCGGGCTTTTCGGCGTGGCAGCGGTCGTCGGCGTACTTGCAGCGGGGCGCGAACACGCAGCCCTTGGGGAACTTTCCTGCGGGAGGCACCGTGCCGGGGATGACATATAGCTTGCCGTCACGCTGGCCCGGCTTGGGCAGAGCGTTCAGTAGGCCCTCAGTATAGGGATGCATGGGATTTTTAAACAGTTCTTCAGTGGAGGCCTCCTCCATGATCTCGCCGCAGTACAGCACGATGGCCCGCTCGCACATCTCAGACACGACGCCCAGGTCGTGGGTGATGAAAGCGATGGCCATACCGGTCTCATCGCGCAGCTGACGCATCAGATCGAGCACCTGAGCCTGAATGGTCACATCCAGAGCGGTGGTGGGTTCATCTGCAATCAGGAGCTGGGGCTTGCAGGCCAGAGCCATGGCAATCATCACACGCTGGCGCATACCGCCCGACATCTGGTAAGGATAGTCCTTTACGCGCTTTTCCGGCATGGCCACATTGACCATATGTAAAGCCTCAATAGATGCATTCCAGGCTTCTGCCTTATTCATGCCTTGATGCAGGCGGAAGACCTCACTGAGCTGGTGGCCGATGGTGAACACCGGGTTCAGACAGGTCATGGGATCCTGAAAGATCATGGAGATCTCATTGCCGCGGATCTTACGCATTTCCCTCATGGGCAGGGTCAGCACATTCTGACCCTTGAAATTGATCTCACCCTCCAGACGAGCCTTGCTCAGGCGCATAATGGACATGGCGGTCTGAGACTTGCCGCAGCCTGACTCGCCCACAATGCCCAAGGTTTCACCGGTGTGAATGTCGAAGGTGATGCCGTTCAGGATCTGGGTGGTGCCGTAATCGCCGTCAAAGTACAATTTTAAGTCCTTGACTTCAATCATTTTCTCTTTATTCATGTGTCATACCTCCTTTATCGCAGCTTGGGGTCCAGAATGTCGCGGAGGCCGTCGCCCATGATGGAGAAAGCCAGAACGGTGATCATGATTGCCAAACCGGCATAACCGCACTGATGCGGCTGGATCATAACCAGATTTTTCGCTTCGTCGATAATGCCGCCCCAGTTGGGGATACGGGGATCCATACCGACGCCCAGAAAGGCCAGAGACGCCTGGGTCAGGATGGTAGAGCCCAGACCGGAGGTAAAGCGGATGATCAGGGGTGAAGCGCACTGAGGCAGGATGTACTTGAACATGATGCGAGCGCTGGAAGCGCCGCTTGCCTTGGCACACTCCACAAACTCTTTTTCTTTGATGGAGAGCACCTGTGCGCGCACCAGACGGGCGATACCGGGCAGGTTGACCACTGTCAGACAGATCAGCAGCTTGTCAACGCCGGGACCCATAATTGTGATCAGAGTGATGGAAAAGACGATCATGGGCAGGGCATTGATACCCTCCAGAATACGCATAATGATCTGGTCTGCCCATTTAAAATAACCAACCAGCAGACCCAGACAGGTGCCAATGACGATGGCACACAGGTTGACTGTGATACTGATGATGAGCGACATTCTCGAGCCGTAAACGATACGGGAGAACAGGTCACGGCCATAGCAGTCGGTACCCATGATGTGCTCCTCGTTGGGCATCTGGTTCATGTTGTACATATCGGTCTTCATGGGATCATGGGTGGCGATAAAGGGTGCGAAAACTGCCATTGAAAAGATACCGAGCAGCACGATACCGGCAACGATGACGCGGACATACCGGCGGATAAAGGCGCCGGGTTTCATTCTACATTTTTCCATAGTGCACCTCCGGTATTAGTCAAACTCGATACGAGGATCCAGCATCTTGTAGACAATATCCAGAAGGATATTAGTGGCAAGCAGCAGGATGGTGGTGAACAACAGGTTAGCCTGCTGCTGGATATAATCGCGTCGCATCAGAGAGTCATAGGCCAGCTTGCCCATACCGTTGATGTTGAAAACGGTCTCGGCAACGGTGGCGCCGCCCAACAGACCGGCGATAGAAAAGCCGATGTTGGTGACCACGGGGGCCAGAGCGTTTTTCAGAGCGTGCTTGTAATAAACGATCTGCTCTTTCAGGCCCTTGGCACGGGCGGTACGGACATAGTCGTTATTGATCACATCCAGCATCATGGTACGGGTATACCGTGCCAGAGAACTGATGTGAGAGAGGGCGTAGGCCATGGCGGGCATGGTCAAACTGTGCAAAGCGGCTTTCAAACCGCCATCAGTAATATAGGTATATCCCTGAACCGGAAACAACCGCAGATATACACCCAGATAAAAGACCATCATCAGACCCACCCAGAAGCCGGGGGCGGACATGCCCACGGCGCTGAAGAAGGTCAGCATATAGTCAGCCAGACTGTTGCGCTTTTTTGCCGCTATGATCCCCACCGGTACACCAATGAGCACCGCAAGGGTCACCGAATAGATGGTCAAAATGATGGTGGGTTCCATACGGCTGCGGATATTGTCAAACACAGGCTTGTTGTTGTAGAGAGAATTACCCCAGTCGCCCCGGAGGATTCCTTTAAGATAGTTGAAATACTGTACGATGATGGGATCGTTGAGGCCCATCACCTCACGCAGAGCTTCGATATCCTCAATTTTGGCATCTTCGCCAAGCAGCTGCACTGCAGGGTCGCCGGGGATGATGCGGATCATAAAGAAAATCAATGTGATGACCACAAACAACTGTGGTATCGCCGCAAGAACACGCTTGATCACGAATTTCAGCAATGTGATCGCTCCTTCCTAATATGCTAAGAGCGGCAGCCGCAGAATGCAGCTGCCGCCGATAAACGGGAGTTACTTGGTGAAGTAGGTGTTCCAGTAGTAGGCCAGCAGACCTTCGTAGCCCAGTTCTATGTTGGCTGCGGTGTAAGTCTTGGAAATGGTGGTGCAGAAGCCGATCCAGGGCACATTGTCGGCGATCAATTCGCACAGCTCGGTATAAGCGTCGATGGACTCCTGAGAGCCATGAGGAGTGGTCATCATGGTCTGGAACAGTTCTTCCTTGCGTTCATTGTTCCACCAGCCGTTGCCCTGACAGATCAGAGAGGTAGAACCCACGGGATTGAAGACGGACTTCTGGGTCTCCCAACTGCCGATATCGTGACCGGTAGCGGGGTCACCGCGCATAGCGCCATGAGAACCGGAGTCAACGACCTGCAGTTCGACATTGATGCCGATCTCTTCCCACTGGGGGATGCAGCCCATGGCCTGACGATAGAAAGCGGAGTTGGCGGAGCACAGCCAAACGATGGGTTCGCCGTTGTAATCGGTCTTGGCCAGATATTCCTTGGCCAGCTCCTTGTCGGCGATATTCCACTCGGTGTTATGGATGATGTCGTTCCAGTAAATGTTACCGGGGACAACGGCGCTGCAGTTCAGATCGATGGCAGTTTCATCGCCAAGATAGATGGACAGAGCAACGGCCTTCATATCCAGAGCAGCACGCAGGGCCTTACGGAAGTTGACATCAGCAACGGGGCTGTCGGCGTTGGACTCGTCCAGGTTGAAGAAGATGGCGTGGGTCCACTGGTTGTGCAGGGGGACTTCCTTCAGACCGACGGACTGAGCATAGGGACGCATTTCAGCCAGGATGCCGCCGACATGGTATTCACCGGCGATCATGGCAGCGGTACGGGAAGCGTTGTCGGTGTTGGTGGCAAGCGTGATGGTGTCCATGTAAGCCTTGCGGGGAGCAGCGATACCGCCCTGAGCGCCTTCGTTAATGGTGGTAACATAGTTTTCGTTACGCTTCATCTTGATGGCCACATCGGGGTTGTACGCTTCCAGGATGTAGCAGCCGGAGCCCCAGCCGTCCAGAACAGACTGATCATCAATGATGTTTTCGCCATGCTGCTCGCAGATTTCCTTGGGCAGAACGAAAGCGCAGGGGTTGATGTAGCCCAGAGTGGGCAGGAAGTCAACGACCAGCTCGTCGAACTGCAGGGTCAAGGTGTCGCCCTCGATGGTGGCGTAGATCTTGGACCAGGTATCAGCCCAGGAGCCGCTGAAGTAGGTGGCGCGCTCCATGGAAGCCAGAACATCCTCGATTTTGATCTTGGTGCCGTTGTGGTAGTAGTACTCACGGATGGTTAGGGTGATGGTCTTACCGTCTTCGGACTGGGTAAAGTCGCAGATCAGAGGGAAGATGTTACCGGCTGCGTCACGGGACAGAATGGTGTCATAAACATTGACCATCCAGGCATAGTTACCAGTGATGCCCTGGCTGTTATGGGGGTCAATGGTGGTGGAAATGTTGGAGTTTGCGATCACCAAATCGCCGCCGTACTTGTCGGCATCGGGATCGGCTGATTTGTTTTTATTCTCGATGATCGTTTTGAGTCTTGCAACGCTCGCCT
>OQVL01002103.1_pt1 | contig 12112 bp, 10 predicted proteins | sample 1691501 | NCBI WGS metagenome assembly OQVL01 (sample SAMN03418253, study PRJEB22391) | human gut metagenome | biome: human-gut; feature: organic feature; material: feces | host: Homo sapiens | place: Tanzania | collected 2013-01
AAATCGGCATAGACCTCCTTCAATGGGCGAATGTCAAACTCTTTTACAACGTTGTCAGGAATGACCTTGGCAGCAATAAGGGTGGCTGCGTTTATTATCTCCGCAACGGTAACCTTATGTTTATATTTGCCCATCTCCACAACATTGCTTTCAGCGACACGTTTCTTCATGATCTGTGTGCCGTCAACAAACGTTATGTTTTCTGCTTTTACATTCTCAATGGTCATCGTGCCTGTGGGGTCGATGTTAAGACGGCAGTGGGCCTTGTTCTCGTTTGGTATGCAACGGCTCACACAGTCGGGCACACAGCCCAGCTGTCCTATTGGCGCAAAATAGTTCTTGCCATTGTGGTTCAGCGACACGAGCAGTCGGTTGTTTATCGGCTCACGTCCAATGAGAATGGTCTTTCCAAATAATCTCTCGTCCATTGTCTTTATTTGTTCTTTATCTTTTTTGTTTGTCGTTTATATCGTTTTATTTTTCTCTTCCTTCCTCTTTCCATTATCGACTTTTCATCCTTCATTTTAAAAGGCTATCGAATTCTTCACTCTTCACTCTTCACTCTTCCCTTTTCTCTTCTCTTCTCTTCTCCCTTACAACGGCGTCAGCCTTTTTTACCTTTTTACCTTTTTACCCTTTTACCTTTAATCGTTGTTTGCCGATGAGCAGAGCGTGTTTACATACATTTCCTTCAGCTTCTTAAGGGCATCTTTAGAAATGCTCACGGGATAAACGAACACCTCGCCGTCGCTGAGCACCAGCTTCTGCTTCAACACGCTGATCTGGTATACATAGTCGAGGTTGATGATGTGGCGTTTGCCTACGCGGGCGAACACGGCTCCCGCTTCCTGCAGGTTGTCTTTTATAAGCTTCTGCATCTGTGCGAGATTCATGCACACAGCCCCTTTGAGCTTGTTGCTGAGGTAGAAGTTGGTGTAGTTGCCTTCAGCCTCAAAATAAACTATCTTGGCGATGTCAATCTTATAAAGCTCATCGCGACTATTGAGATACAAGTATTTTTTCATAATCGGTATATTTCTGTCGTGTGATTGTTTTTATGTTTACATGTGACCGATGCCATCAGTTGTTGTCAATGACCTGCGTGTCATCAATCAACGAAGGGTCGGGGCCATAAACGTCAGGCATGTCGTCTATTTCCAATGTGTTGGGGTCGCCCATAACAATTTCTCCCGTGATGGGGTCTGGCATGATTGGCTCTCCCGTGATGGGGTCTATGGTAACGATGACATTGTTTCCTTCAAACCAAGAAGGCGGACCGTAGACGGTGACCGGCATCTCGTCAATGTCAACGACCTCTATCGAGCCGTCATCGTTTATATGAACGTTGTTGTCGAGAACGGCGTGTATAACATCGTTCTTGTCCACTTCAACCTCAAGCTCGTCGTTTGCCGACTTGCTGTCAGGTGTGCTTGTGTTGTCGCTCGTTATGATGCCTTCAACATCGTTGATGTTGTTTTTGCTTGTTTCTTCTTTGTTCATAATGGGCTTGTTTTTCTATTTGTTATTCGTTTCTTCTTGTGCAGCCGTTTCAGCCTTTCTTAACTTGTCAAGATGGCAGAGCATCAGGCTACCGTCGTCGTTGCGCAGGTGCATGCCGTTGCCCTGACAGTAGTGCCAAGCGTCGCATGAGGCACATTGGCCTGTCCGCATCCAACTGTGGTCGCGGTATTTCTCAAACCTGTTCTGCCAGATATCCCAGAAGCTGCCGTCGCTGAAGATGTTGCCTTGTTTGTAATGGCTTCTTATGCTTAGGCAGCCCGACACGTCGCCATTGCTGAGAATGGAAGCGACGGTGAGACCTGCATGACAGGCAAAATGGTTGGTGCGGGCGCGCCCTTCGTAGTCGCCGAGATAACCTTCGCACGAGTAGTTGAGCACGATCTTGCCTTCGCGTCGTGTGCGGACGATAAACTCCATCAGCTCTTTAAACTCTTCGTCGGTGAGCAGCATGTCGGGTTGTGTCTTGGCGCGTCCCATGGGTATGATGGTGAAGCAACGCCATTTCTTTACGCCCGCTTCAATGAGCAGACGTTTTGTCTCCTCCAGATGACGGAAATTGCGTTTGTTGACGCAGGTTATAACGTCCCATGTCAGCCGTGGGTGGCGTTGCAGGCAGGTAATGGCCTGTAGGGCGCGGTCGAAGCTGTGTGGGTTGGCGCGTAGCCAGTTGTGGTCCTCACGCGGGCCGTCCACATCGATGGCGATGGTGCGCAGGCCTGCACCGACAAGGGCACGGGTCATGGCATCGTCGAGCAGATAACCGTTTGACACGGTTCCCCAATAGAAGCCGCGTTCGGTGATGGCACGCCCACACTCTATGATGTCTTTTCTCACGAGAGGCTCGCCGCCCACTGTGTTTACAAGCGTCGGCACATGTGGCTGGTGGAGCTTTATCTCGTCAAGCACGGGCAGAAACTGCTCCAACGGCATGTCGGGGGTTATGGTGTCGGTCTTGCAGTCGCTGCCGCAGTGGAGGCAGTGCATGTTGCAACGCAGCGTACACTCCCAAAACAGCTGGCGCAAGGGATGAAGAAGCTTCAGGCGCTCACGCTTCCAATAAGCTATCTCACGGTCTATTTGTTGCAGTTGGTTCATAACGTTTTGTTGTTGACAATTTCGGTTGATGCCTGTTTTTGTGTTAATGTGTCAATTCGGAAAAAATTGAAACAAACACAAGCAGCAACATTATTACAATGGCGATGGCGATAACAGCTATAATTTTTTTGTATACGTTGTTTTCTCCGTTGTTTTCATCATCTTCATCGTCTTCGTCATTTGCATTTTCATTTGGCCTTTTGCTGTTTTCCTCGTTTTCAAAAACAGGGGGTGGACCATAAACCGTGGGTGTTGGGGCTATTCTCTGCCGATTCTCATGAAATGGTGGCGGCCCGTACACAGGAGCGTGAAATGATGTGGGGTCATCATCAATGTCAGCAATGATGTTGCTCTTGTCTCCAATGGCCGTGAGCATGTCTTCTATGTCGGCATAGCGGTTGTTGCGTTGTGGCGACATCGCTTTCTCCACTATTGTGGCAAGATATGGCGACACCCCCTTTTGCAACAGTAGGCTGCGCGGGAAACCTTCATTGAGAATGTCTGATGCTTCAGGAGGACGTTGCCCTGTGAGCATCTTGAACATTGTGGCACCGAGGGCGTAGATGTCTATTGTCGGTTGGAACGTGCTGTCGTTATGTGTGGTCTGCTCTATAGGGGCATATCCAGGCGTGCCTGCACCTACAGAGGTGCTCGACTCAGGATTGCCAGTGACGTCATATTGCTTGGACAGTCCGAAGTCGATGAGATGTGCATGTCCGTTCTTGTCAAGCATCACATTGCTTGGCTTAAGATCAAGATGCAGCATACGCTTAGAGTGCAGGTAGTGTAGCGCGTCACCGATCTCAGACGTAAGGCGCACGACCTCGCTCTCTGCCAACCGTCCTTTCTTTATGATGTAGCTGTCAAGCGACCCGCCGTCGATGTATTGCATGACATAATATGTGGTGTTGTTCTCGTCAAACACATCGCTTACCTGCACAATGCCTTCATGTCGCAACTTAGCCATGTTTTCAGCTTCGCGCCTAAACTTATAGCAATAGTTTGTGAACAATTCGCCTGTAGAGCCTTCAACCGCGTTGCTGCCTTCGTTGCGGTTGTTTATCTCGCTCATGAAAAACTCTTTTACTGCTACATTGATGTTGGCAGACATTTGTCCTAACTCACCTTCAACCGTCACACTGCACGACGCGAGATATGTTATGCCGAAAGTGCCATGACCGAGCACACTCTCAATGCGATACTTGCCGCCCTTGAGTGTTGTTCCTGGAAGAAGAGCCTTGTTTCTCATAAGTTCGATATTTTTTTATTTGTTGAATTGATAGTTTTTTCTATCTTCTCATGTGTTTTAACTCTGTGATTTTATGTTGCCTTGTGGTCATTTCCTTTGCAACGGTGCATGGTCACAATATGTTTTTATAATCTCTCAAATCCCTTATAACTAACGCACAAGCCGATGGCCAAGCCCTTGTACCAAGAAGGTATTGAGCCGTTGTTAGCCATCCAGATGCCTACACCCGCCACAATGACAACCAGGATCCAGAAAATCACGACACCGTAGCCGCTACCTTTACTGTTTGTGTCGGTTGAGCTTGTGTCTTTTTTGTTTTCCGTTTTTTGTTTGCCAGGGTTCAGATTTACGGTGTTGCCGAGCTTGTCTTCGGCTTCCACAATCTCCACATCGTCATCGTCTGCCGTTGCTTCTATCGTTTCTTCTTGAGGCAGCATGTTAAGAAACTCGTCGATGCTTTGTTGGCGGTAAGCGCGTTTTGAACGCATGGCCTTCTTTATGGCATCGGCACATTGGGTCGACATCATGTCTTCAATGTTTGGAAGACCGTTTTCAAGAACATCGTTGGCATCGGGAGGGGTCTGGCCTGTGATGAGCTTGTAGAGCGTGGCACCGAGCGAGTAGATGTCGGTGGCGGGTGAGAACTCTGCCACGCCTCCACTCTTGTATTGCTCCAAAGGGGCATAGCCATGACTGAGACCTACGGGTGTGGTGCTGGTCTGATGGCCGTCGTTGTCGTAGCGTTTAGCCACGCCAAAGTCGATGAGCACCGCCCGTCCGTTGTCGTTAAGGATATTGTCGGGCTTGATGTCAAGGTGGTTTATGCCAAGCATGTGAATGTAGTTGAGCGCTCCTGCCACCTGACGAATATAGTGAAGAGCGTCTACTTCGCAAAACCTTTTCTCTGGCTCTTTCTCAAGCAAGTCGGCAAGTGAGCCGCCAGAGATATATTCCATGGCATAATAGGCCGTGGCGTTTTCCTCAAAAATGTCGTAGATCTTTATGATGTTGGGGTGACTGAGGTTTGCTATGGTGTTGGCCTCTTTCAGAAACTTTGCCCTGAACTTGTCAACCAGTTTTCTGCTGCCAGTAGAGGGCACCGACATGTGGCGTGTCTTGCCATTGCGGTTGCAGAGCTCTTTCATGAAAAACTCCTTTATGGCCACCTGCCTGCGGTTGACATTGTCGTAAGCCAGATAGGTTATGCCGAAGCCACCCTGACCGAGCGTCTTTTGTATGGCGTAGCGGCGGTTTTGCAACGACGTGTTCGCATGTAGTTCATTCATAATTGGTCGACTGTTTTTTGTTTAAACAAGTATTTTTAGGGATGTTCTCTTATTTTCTTGTCTTCCTGTCTTTTGTTTTCCTGCCTTTTGTTTCTCGAGTTCTTATCTTCTTAGATATATAAACTCTGTGGTTTCCTCTTGTTCCGTGTCCATGTCTTTGGCGATGATGAATGTTCGCAGGTTGGCGTGCATGTCAACGGTTATCTCCACGCTTCTTGGCTGGTGTCCGAAGAGACGGCGCACATCAAGCGGGCGCATGTCGCCCTTGGCACCTATGAACACCTCATCGCTCTCTGCCAGTTCAAGCTCGCGTGACACTTTGCATGGGATTAAATGGAATGGCGGCAGCATTTCTTCGGTTATCTGTATCTTGCTTTCCGGATGAGCCTTGCAAAGGCCGAAGGCCTCGGGGAAAGCATCGAGCAACACGTCGTCTACATGGAAATTGAACGGCGAGTCGTTCTTGCAAAACAGCAGACGCATGGCACCTGATACAAACTGGAAGAAGGCCGTGCTGTTGTCGAGCTCTTTTGTCTTGCATTGTGCCAACGAGTCGAGACCGTCGCCACACTCGTCTATCACGCCAGATGAGAGAATCTTCATTAGATGGTCCGAATAGTCAAACTGGCAGAACATGCCGTTGTAGATTAACAGTTGGCTGTCGCCATGATTGGGCGCTCCGAAGGCGGTGATGTGTTGTTGGCGTGTTATGCGGTAATGTTTGAACGCGAAAGGGTAGCGGCTTATGATCTCCGACACCTTGCACAGCTGCGATGTGCGGCAGTAGGTTATGATGTTTTGTCCGTCGCCCAGTGTGCGCCAATGGTCTATGATATAGTTGCCGAGGGGATGTGTGGAGAAATCGGTTAAAGCCAGCGCATTGGGCAGATAAGCCGGTAGCGTTCCGCTTTTTAGGTCATCGGCGAGGTTGTCAATCCAATATTGGTTCACGGGCTTGTATATTCGTCCGTCGTGGTAGATGAGAACCTCATTGTCGCTAGTGAGCGTTATTATGGAAATGCCGAAATTGTTGATGTCGGTTGTTGTGCGGCGTGCATCGGTCTTGCCGCCTGTTCCTGTGAGCCAACGATGCTTAACGTTGAAGAACGACGATTCCAGCTTCACACGGTCGCTGTTGAGCGTGTCAGTGAACTCGCCCAGCTCTGTCGTCTCGCTGTGGATGTTGCGTTCGTTGTAACCATACGGGCTGCTTGGTGGCTCGTTGTTACCTTGCTGCGTTGATTGATGTCTCTGCTCGCTCATAGCTGTTTGTTTGCTTCTGTCTGCCAATGGTGGCTATTAATAGATTTGCTGCTACAAAGTTACAATCTTTTGCTCACACTATGATAAAAAATGTTGCGTTTTTATAGAAAAAAGTGTAGCCGATTGCAGTTTTTTTATCTATAAACGCGCAATGGCTACACCTTTTCACGAAACGGTTATGTATCTGTAAGCCGCAAAGGTCTATTCGAAGAACGTTTGTGTTGTTGCGGCACTCTTTTCCTTTACCACGCTTGTGGGGATGGTGAATGTGGGCAGTCCATCGGCGTAGCATGCAATCTCATAAGGCGGATAGCAGAACACCACGCCATCTGCCGTTATCCACGGATCTGTGCTGGGGAAAGGTACCTCCCCGCTCGTGTTGTCGCGAAGCATTAGACGTTCCATCAGCTCGTCGTTTGTATTGATCTCAAAATACTTGCGCAAGCCATTCTTTATCTCGGTCTGATATTTGTATGAACCGTCAAGCAGGTCGGCCGTAAACTTGCGACCGTCCGACTTGCGGAAGGTCACGCCTTTTGTGCTTTCCATGCCGTGTGCTGCACCGTCGCCATAGGTGTAGGTCTCGTTTGTGAAGGTTACCACCTTGCTGTCTTCATACACCTTCTTTATGGTTGCATGATTATAAACGCCATAGACATCTTCGCCAACCTTGTCTTTCATAAACTCGTTCCAGTAGTGGTTGAAGAGAGCTTGGCCATCGGCAAGGTCGCCGTTATATTTTCCTCCTAACGACTCGTTAATCCACTCGCGTATGTTTTGAAGAAGGATGTCAGACCCTTCGGTGGGGTACTCGATGGTCAGAATGACATTTTCGCTCTCTGTCGCCTTCACCGATTTTGTGTATAGGGTGGTGCCTACGTTCGTGTCTTCCTCCACGGCAACGGTGTCCGAAACTATTGTGTCGCTGTCGGCAGATGCTATGCTTGCAGCAGAATTGGTCTTGTTGCGGTTGTTCGCCATAAAGAAAACTATGCCGCCAATGATGGCCACGATGCAAGCTATCAGGAACCAGTTTGTCGACTTGTTCTTGCCTTTTTTGTCGCTTTGTCCGTTGTTGCTGGTTTGGTTTGCCGCTCCGTTGCCTATCACCGTCGCTTCGTTGTCGTTGCCTCCGTTGTGCATGACATGCAGAAACTGCTGCACGCTTTGCGGACGGTTGCTTTTCACAGGCTGCATGGCAGCGCGTATGGCGGCAGCAAAGTTGCGTGGCACGTCTGTGGGTATGCTTGGTCCTCCTTGCTGTGACAGTTCTACGGCGTTTGGAGGCGTTGTGCCCGTTAGCATTTTCAGCAAAGTGGCGCCGAGAGCATAGATGTCGCTCTGCGGTGAGAACGTGCTCACACCGCCGTTGTTATATTGCTCAAGGGGAGCATAGCCATGGCTCACGCCAACAGGTGTGGTCGTTGTGCTCTGTCCCGTCTCGGGGTCATATTGTTTAGACACGCCAAAGTCGATAAGCATAATTCGTCCCGTGCCGTTTTCAACCATTATGTTGGCTGGCTTGATGTCGAGGTGGTTGATGTTGCGCGAGTGGAGATAGATGAGTGCTGCTCCAATGGTGTCCATTATGCGCATTGACTCGTCGGGAGCGATCTTGCCGCGGCTCTCGATGAGCTGTGAGAGCGAAATGCCGTCAATAAACTCCATGGCATAATAGGCTGTGTCGTTCTCTTCAAAGGCATCCATCACGCGCACAATGTTGCTGTGGTTGATGGTTAGCAGCAGTCGGGCTTCCTTCAAAAACTTTGTGCGGAACTTGTCAACCAGTTCTTTCTTGCTATCCGTAATGACGCTCACCCGTGAGCGGTCGTTGCTGCGTTCGCAGCAGTCGCTAAAGAAAAATTCTTTTATAGCCACCTTGCAGCCTAACATGGTCTGCGTGGCAAGATACGTTATGCCGAACCCTCCTTGCCCCAGCACACGTTCAATGCGGTACTTGCCGCCTTGAAGGACGGCACCGCTTCTAAGTTCGTTCATCTATTTTGTTATGATTTGGTCATTGAAAAATGTGAAAGAATTATTAGTTGAGTCGGAATGACACCGGAACATTATATCTTACTCTGACCGGTTCTCCTCCTTGCTTTCCTGGGGACCAGCGTGGCATGTTTCTTATCACCCTTATAGCCTCTTTGTCGAGCGAAGGGTCAACAGAGCGCAACACGGTGACATCAGAAATGTGTCCGTCCTTTCCAACCACAAAACTTACAACCACACGGCCCTGCACGCAGTTTTCCTGTGCCTCAGCGGGGTAGCGTATGTTTTGGTTGAGGTAGGTCCTGAGTCCAGAGATGCCGCCAGGGAAAGAGGGCATCTGCTCCACCACGTCATACACTCTGGTGCTGTTGACAGGCTGTGGCTTGTCTAGATGCTCACTCCTTACAGGCTCAGGCGCATTTTGCCCGTTCTGTGTCGTTTTGTTTGGTCTTGATGAAGCTTGCGACGGTGAAGTATGTCCATCGTTGTTGTTGCCATTTGTCGGTTTCCCGTCAGATCTTGTCTCGTTGTTGTCAGCCACTTTCCCATCTGTCGTCTCACCAGCTTCTTCCTGTGAAGCAGCAATGCTGTCAGCAAGCTGTGTCGGTTGTTCCGTGGCTGCTGTTTGTGGCTCTTTGTCTGTTTTCAAGTTTGTCACATATAGTCCAACAACAAGCGCTATAAGCAATACTGCCACGGTGCATACAACCTTGTTTCGTGTGAACCAACTTTCTGTTTGGTCTTCATCGTTGTCTTCAAAGTCGCCTTGCAACTTGTGGCTAAACTTTCTGTCGTCGAATGTTGTCGATTCTGACCTTGCGCTTTCTGAGCTCGTGTCTTCATATATGGTATGCTCCCCATGCTCGTCTAAATGTTTGACAAACTCGTCTACCGTTTGCCATCGGTCTTTTTTCAGCGGAGCCATGGCTCTGCTGATGCTGTTGACGATGTTGTCAGGAATGAAAAGCTGGCGCAGACTGTCAGTGGGGAATCCTTCGTTCAGAATCTCTGATGCCTCAGGTGGCCGTTGGCCTGTGAGCATCTTGAAGAGCGTGCCGCCGAGCGCATACACGTCCATCATTGTGGGAAAGCCTTTGCCTTCATGGTAGCTTGCCTGTTCTATTGGCGCATAACCTGGTGTGCCGGCTCCAACCTTAGTGCTCGATTCTGGCTCTCCATCAGAGGTGTACTGTTTTGACAGGCCAAAATCGATGAGCACAGCCGTGCCGTCCTTTCGCATCATCACATTGCCTGGCTTTACGTCAAGGTGGAGCATGTTGCGTGAGTGCATGAAAGCGATGGCTGCACCAATCTGTTTCAGCGTCTCTATGGCTTCGGTCAGAGGCATACGGCCTTGTGGCGACTGGGCGATCTTCTTGTCAAGGCTAATGCCGTCGATATATTCCATCGAGTAGTAGGTCGTGCCGTTGGCATGAAATGCTTCTAACACTTTGACAATGTTGGGATGTGAGAGCGTGCTGAGGTTGCGTGCTTCGCGTTCAAACTTGTCGCGGTAGTAGTAGAACAGGCCGCCGTTGGATGTAGAACCACTTGTAACAGAGCTGTTCTCGCGGCCGTTGACCTCTTTCATGAAAAACTCTTTTACGGCCACATACATGTTGCTGTCGAGTCGTCCAAGTGCTCCTTTCATCTCCACCTTAGCCTTATAGGTAATGCCGAACGTGCCCTGTCCGAGCACGTTCATTATCTTGTAGTCGTAGGCCTCGCCGTGGAGGATGGTGCCTATAGCGAGGGATGTGGTCGTGTTGTTGGTCATATCATCTTTTTATAAAATCCATATATGCGATCAATTATGAACACCTGCTTAATAGCCTTTTTCGGCTATCTGGTCATGAAGAAACAGGCTTTTTTATGTAAGTTCATTTATCTCCTCTTCCGTCAAGCCTGTGGCCTGCATAATCTGTGATGTCGGAATGCCTAATGAAGACAGTTTTTTTGCGATAGCCATTTTCTCTTTTTTCTTGCCTTCATCAATTCCTTCGGCTCTTCCTTCAGCTCTTCCTTCTTCTCTTCCTTTAGCGATACCTTCTTCTCTTCCTTTAGCGATACCTTCTTCTCTTCCTTTAGCAAATCCTTCTTCTTTTCCTTCAGCAAACCCTTCATCTCGGCTTGTTTCCAGAACGCTGCGTTGGTATCGTATAGACTCCATGTGGCGCACATAATCGTTTTTGTCGGCAGAGCTTAGAGTGTCTATTCTTAGACATTGGCGTGCCTGACTGAGACCTGGTGCTGTGGCATCGGGAGCAATAGATCCTGTTTTCAAGAACTCGATCCATTGGTCAAGCGGGGTTGTAGCCACTCGGTCAAAATCGTTCACCCTCAGAATGTAATATTCAGGGAACAGGTCGCCTGCTTCCTTGCGTTCGAGCACGTTTTCGCCATCAGCCAATCCAAACCCGAAGAATTTCTGGTTTTGGCGTACCGATAGCTTCAGAATGTCTGACGTGTTGTGCAGACCACGGAAAAAGGTCTTTCCGTGATACACATAGTCGTTGCCCTGTCCAAGCTCGAAATAAACGATGTTGATGCTGTAAACCTTTCTCACCTTGTCGTAGTCGTTGCCGAGGTCAATATAATCGGTTATTGCTTTCGACACGCCATAGAGCATTCGGTGGAAATAAGTGAGCTCGCGGTTGTTCTGAATCTCAATGATGGTCAGTTCTCCCTTGTCGCTTTCGGCAAGAATATCCACACGGTTAAACTTGTCTTCTTCAGTTTCTTGGTTCGATTCGCTTTCGAGAAATCTCTCAATGGTGTATTTCCTTCCGAGCAGCGATTCGAGCAGTCCTTCAATCACGGCATGGTTGGCCTTGTTGCGCAATAGGCGTTTCATGGCCCAGTCAAATCGTATGTAGTTGTCCATAATGAAATGTCCTTTCTTGATTTAATTGTTTGTATGTTACAAATTTACGCAAAAATGTTTGAACGCCAATCTTTTTATATTGTTTTTTTAAAAACAAGATACTCACCATTGTTTTCTATGCGTCTTTAAAAGTTAAAGATGGAAGATTTTTGGGGTTAATTCATATGTGTTTAGAAAGATTTGAATTTATCTGTCGCTTAGTTATTTCATTTCTTTTCTTAATTTTTTAACTGCTTCATCCATCTTTTTTTTAAGTTCGCCATTATTGAGAATACTGTCGACCATGCCACAGTCGTTTGCTAAACTTGTTTTCATGGACACTAATCCTTTCTTTTTGTAGTTTATATCAATGTGGTCGTGTTCATAGTCTGGAGTGTTTGAGTTATTAATGTCATTCCATCCTCCCTTTTTTAGCATTTCAGTTATTATGAACATTCTTATCACATCAAGATATAAAATATAATCCGATGGATCCGTTAGCCTGTGACGCTTTTTGTCTTTGCCTCCAAACATCATTTTTATAAGTCCTCCAATCTCGCTTACAAGAGATTCTTTTTCTCTTGCAATGATTGTGAGCCCACATCTACAGTATAATGGGTCATCGTCATCTTCGTCTACATTTGTAAAATCAATAGTAATATAGTAAACAACATCTCCGTCTTGCTTGGTTATATAAAGTTTGTCGCCGCCTTTAGGAATTGGCAGGCAGTTTTCATTGTCGTAGTTTTCAAGATATTCCTTAACCTTTAGTTCTTGTTCATCAAGGTCTTCTTCTTCCTCTATCTCCTCTTCCTCATCCAATTCTTTCTTGTAAGAGAA
>OQVL01002104.1_pt1 | contig 12108 bp, 9 predicted proteins | sample 1691501 | NCBI WGS metagenome assembly OQVL01 (sample SAMN03418253, study PRJEB22391) | human gut metagenome | biome: human-gut; feature: organic feature; material: feces | host: Homo sapiens | place: Tanzania | collected 2013-01
CTTGATGAGAAGCGGCTTGTCACCTGTATTGGTAAAGGTGAAGTCGAAACTTGAATGGTTGGCAGGGGTGGTTTTGGGAGGGCTGTGGGATAGTGGTTATTTATATACCTTAAAATAAACTTACTTATCTTCTTCCTCAAACTGAAAAATGTATTCCACCGGCTTGCCAAACACCTTGGCGATATCCATAGCCAGCTTAAGCGAGGGATTGTATTTTCCGTTTTCCAGATTGCCGATGGTTTCCCTTCTGACACCGACAAGCTCTGCAAGGTCACTTTGCTGCATTTTTCTTTCCTTGCGCAGTTCGTGGATTCTAGTTTTTAATATAGGCATTTTGCACCATCCTCACTATTCACGTTCAAATTGTAGGAAAAAGTACCCATAAAGTGTTAAGCTGATGCCAAGAATAATTCTAAGTATGGTATCAGTATCAACGGTAATATTGATAAAAGCTATATTGAGTAGGAATAAATTAAATTAGGCTTTTGAGTCCCGAAAAACCTTGATATTACAGGGTTTTTCGGGATTCTTGTTTTTTACTGGCTACAAAATGGCTACATCAGCTGAATTTTTACTTTTTCGCCGTTTTCGTATCGGCTTTCGCGGGAGATAACACCATCACGATGTTTCTGCCCTCGACAAGCGGCGGCTATCATTTCAACAAGCTCGGATGTATTGCTGTATTCGCTGTTTTGCGGGAAAAACGTTCCGCTATCTGTATTCGCCCGGTGTCATGCCTGTAATCTTCCGGAATGCGCGCCGGAATGTGGACAGCGAATTGAAACCGCTCTCCTGTGCCACCTGCTCCAGTGTATAGTCGGGGTGTTCCTCAAGCATGGGGATGCTCTTCTGCTTGATTCTCAGTTCGTTGATGTAGTCATAGAAGCTCTTGCTGATTACCTTCGAGAAGTAGCTGCTCAAGTATGTACGGTTGGTGTTCAGACGCTTGGCCAGGTCGTCGAGCGCCAGACTCGGTTGCAGATAAAGTCTCTCATTCTCTATCATTTCCTCAAGCGTGCCGGCAAACGGGAATTTCCTCTCTTCGTCGTTCTTTGGCTCCTCTTCGCCGTTTCTTTCCTCCTCGATGATTTCCTCGGTCTCCTCGGGGTTCACCTGCTTCAGGTTGCGGCAGTGACATACCACCATCTGCCAGATGCTGATGGAAATGATGTAGTAGAGACAGTCGGCAAGATAGTTCTCCGTGAGTGCAGTGAAGAGCCATACCAGCAGACTTGCGGCTGCAAGCAAGAATACCTTGCGAAGCCATGATATGTTGATTTCGTCGATGTTGGAATAGTAGTTGCGGATATAGTTCATGTATGAAACGCTGTGGCGGTAGCCGATAATCGTGATATACAATCCGAAGATGACGAGGAATGATATCACGTAGTAAATCATTGTGTGGCAGGGGTATATGAAATACGCACCGGTATATATGGCGAAAGGCATCGACGCTATCAGCAGATGCTTTTTCGTCAGCCAACCAGGTCTGGTCAGTTCGTAGAGGAAGGCCAGGTATGTCAGTGCCGACCATCCGTCGAGGATTATTATCATGTCGAGTATGCTTTCTGTATACATCCCCGGGAAGGTTAGGATGATGTCCTTGCCGTTGCTGAGGGCCCAAAAGATAGAAATCCAGCCCATCAGCTTGTGGAGTCTTGTGCTTCGTTTCCTTTCTCCCACGAATATCTGGTATGCCATCAAAACATAATATGCTGTGGCAACACCTATGAAGAAGGCGTTAATGTTCATGCCTGTAGTCTGCATATTTTTAAGGTGTAGGTTTTATCAATATATTCTTTCTGCTAAATAATTCTGTGTAAAGGTAATAAAAAAATAATGAATGGCAGGCATGTTACCCTATAAAGGTTGCATAAAAATCATGGTGTTGTTTGATTTTTCCTCTTTTTTGTTTAATTTTACGTCCGTACCGCTTGTTTCTTCCGATAATTTTGTCGTGCAACCATCTTTAATGTTACTTTTGCAGCTCGGATATACAAACGATTAAAATAGGTAATTAGGTTATTTATGAAGAATGTCATCTTATGTCTTGCGGCATTGTCGCTGTTTTTCAGTTGCAGCGACAGGCAGAAGGCTTCCGCACCGTCTGCCGTGAAAGTAGTTACGCAGACCGTAAGCAGGAACAGTTTCGACAATTCAAATTCTTATGTTGGTACGGTTGATGCAGGGGCTTCCAGCGTGTTGAGTTTCGAAACGGGAGGGAAGATAACCCGACTCCTCTGTCGCGAGGGCGACCGTGTCGCCAAGGGGCAGTTGCTCGGTACGGTATCGCCAACCACGCTCCGCGATTCGCATTATGCCACGCAGGTCACCCTGCAGCAGGCGCAGGATGCCTATAAGAGAATGAAGAAACTCCACGACGGAGGCGTGATTCCAGAGATAAAATGGGTGGAGATAGAAACCAAGCTACGTCAGGCGGAGGCAGCCGAAAGAATAGCACGGGAACAATTGTCGCATACAGAACTTTATGCTCCGTTTGCTGGCGTGGTTACGGGCCGTTCGGCCGAGGTGGGGATGAATGTTCTGCCCGACCAACCCGTATATAAAATTGCAGACGTCTCGGCTGTTGACGTGAATTTCTCTGTGCCGGAAAAGGAGATAAACAACATCAGGGTGGGAGAGAAGGCGCAGGTGACGGTGGATGCCGCTGGCGCCAGGATGTTTGATGCCGTGGTAAAGGAGAAAGGTATCGTGGCAGATGAGGTTTCGCATACATATAACGTTAGACTTTCGCTGTCGGGAGCTTCCAATGTACTGCTGCCGGGCATGGCTTGTTCGGTGCGCCTGTCTTCGCAGACAAAAGACAGTGCGTTTGTCGTTCCGATGGGAGCTGTAGAGCTTGATACGGATAATGTGCGATTCGTATGGCTTTCCTGCAATGGTAAGGCTGTTCGCTGCAATGTTGAGGTGGGTGACTTCTCCGGTGGAGGAGTGGAGATAATCTCCGGTCTGAACGAAGGGGATAAGGTCATAGTTAGCGGTATGCAGAAGGTGAGCGAAGGAATGAGAGTCACAGAAGGGAGATAGCTGTAATGGAGAAGGAAGGAAAGAAGAAACGCAGTTTCATAGAGTCCGCTCTCGTCAACCACAGAATCGTTATGATGTTAGTGGGGATGCTCGTGCTTACGGGTGTCGTAGGACTCGTTGTCATGCCGAAGCAGGAAATGCCGGAATTCACCATCCGGCAGGGAGCTGTCGTTGCCGTATGTCCAGGCATGAGTTCGCAGGATATAGAACAGAGGGTGTGTTCCCAGGTTGAGGATTTTATATTTGGATATAAGGAAGTTAACAAGAAAAAGACTTACTCCAAATGCACCGACGGAATGCTGATAGTATATGTGCAGCTCGGTGATGAGGTGGAGGATAAGGATGCCTTTTGGTCGAAGCTGAAACACGGACTGTCTTCGCTCAAGATGCAGTTGCCGTCCGGTGTGCTTGCCGTGCAGGCGGTGGACGATATAGCTGATACTTCCGCTCTGCTCATCACCGTGGAGAGCAGACAAAAGACCTATCGGGAGCTGAACACATACCTTAATGATATAAAGAGCAGACTGAGGAGCATCGGTTCCGTGGCGAATCTCCGTTCCTACGGTTTGGAGAATGAACAGGTGACGATATACCTTGACCAGAACAAGCTTTCGCAGTATGCTATCGGTCCTGTAACCATAATGAATGTGCTTTCTTCGCAAGGGTTTACCACGATGAGCGGTACGGTGGAGGATGGAAACAACGTTGCGCCTGTTTATATAAAGGATTCCTATAACTGCGAAAGAGACATATCGCAGCAGATTGTTTACTCTTCGCCACAGGGAAAAGTGGTTAGATTGAAAGATGTGGCGAGGATTCAGCGGGAATATCCACAACTCGACAAGTATATCACCCACAATGGAGTCAAGTGCGTGCTTCTCTCCATTGAGATGCGTCCAGGTAATGATATTGTGAAGATGGGACGGGAGGTGAAGGCTTCGCTTGCGGAATATGAGAAGTCGTTGCCCGCCGACGTGAAGATAAATATCATAACGGACCAGAGCAAGGTGGTTGCTGATTCTGTGGCCAATTTCCTCAGGGAACTTCTGATTTCGGTAATTGCCGTGATTCTTGTGGTGGTAATCCTTATGCCGCGCCGCGTGGCAGAGGTGTCAGCCATGACTATTCCTATTACTATATTCACTTCCGTCGGACTGTTCTTCATGTTCGGCATGGAGCTGAATACCGTGACACTTGCCGCCCTTATCGTCACGCTCGGTATGGTGGTGGATGATTCCGTGGTGATTATAGACAACTATATGGAAAAACTTGGTGGCGGGATGACGCGACGGCAGGCCACTGTTGCGGCGCCGCGCGAGTTCTTCATGTCCGTTCTTTCGGCCACATTGTCCATCAGTCTTACGTTCTTTCCGTTCCTATTTACAATGAAGGGGGATATGGCGGACTTTGTGAAGACTTTCCCATGGGCAATGTTCATAATCCTCACAGTGTCGCTTTCCATCTCGTTGCTGCTCACCCCGTATCTGCAGTTCAGGTTCATAAAGACAGGACTTGCTGTGGAGGCACCGTCGGCAACGGCGAAGAAGTCCAGGAAGAAACCTCTGGATTATCTGCAGGATGGATATACGTGGCTGCTCAAGGGCTGTTTCCGTTATCCCAGGCTGACGCTCGGCGTGGCTGTGGGAGTGGTGGTTCTCGGTGGGATGCTGTTCCTTGTTGTTCCCCAGCGCATGATGCCTATCGCAGAACGAAACCAGTTTGCCGTGGAAATATATACGCCGGAGGGAACGTCGGCACAGCGTACGGCTCTTGTGGCTGATTCCCTTCGCGGCATACTTTCGAAGGACAAGAGGATTACGGGTATCACGTCGTTTATAGGACAAGGTTCGCCGCGCTTCCATACCACCTACGCTCCGCAGATCGGTGGGCCGAATTTCGCGCAGTTTATCGTCAACACCGAGAGTGACGAGACCACGCAAGGGGTGCTTGATGATTATGCCGACAAATACCGCGAATACTTCCCCGGTGCCTACGTGCGCTTCAAGCAGATGGATTACAACAATGCCATATCGCCTGTGGAATTCCGCATCAGCGGCGACTCGCTGCAGGATATCATTGCGGTGGCGCATAAGGTGGAGGGTATAATGCACAAGGTTAAGGGACTGCAGCTCGTGAGAAACGACTTCGGCAGTCCACTGCCAGGTGTTTCCGTGACGATGAAGGAGTCGGAGGCAAATCGCCTCGGAATTACGAAGACGATGCTCAGTGCCAGTATCGCCCTGCGCTTCGGCGACGGGATACCACTCACTACGGTGTGGGAGAACGATTATCCGGTGAGCGTGAAGATGAAGTCGGACTATACGGACAGCGACCGTTTTGCAGCGCTTGCCGGTGAATATATCCCAGTGATGGGTGGCGGTGTTTCGGTGCCGTTGCGCCAGATTGCCGACATAAAGCCGTGTTATACGTGTGGTGCACTGTATCATCGCAATGGCATCCGCACCATCAGTGTCTTTGCGGAGCCGATGTCGGGATACAACGTGAACAATATCACGAAGGAGATACAGGACAGCATAAAGAAACTCGATCTGCCCCCGACTGTAAGCATCGAAACCGGAGGTATGCTCGAACGAGACTCGGAAACGCAGCCGCAGGTGTTCTCGGGCGTGTTGGTGGCCGTATTGATTATCTTCTTTATTCTTATATTCCATTTCAGGAAGATAAGTCTGGCATTGGTTAACCTCTCTTCGATGGCGCTTTGCATCATGGGAGCCGCCTTAGGATTGATGATTTCGGGCTATGACATGAGTCTTACGGGAGTGCTCGGCGTGGTAAGCCTGATGGGAATCCTCGTGCGCAACGGTATTATAATGCTTGACTATGCCGAGGAGTTACGCCGTGATCAGGGAATGAGCGTTAGGGAAGCCGCCTTCAGCGCCGGCGAACGCCGAATGCGTCCGATATTCCTCACGTCGGCGGCTGCATCCGTCGGCGTATTGCCGATGATGCTCGAAGGTAACACCCTGTGGTCGCCGATGGCTGCCGTGATATTCTTCGGCACGCTCATCTCAATGGTGCTCATAGCGACAGTTCTCCCCATTCTCTACTGGATTGTGTTTGACAAGCACGGAGAGTATAGCCTGAGGAAAGTTGAGGGTTGAGAGTTGAAAGTTGATGGTTGAGAGTTTTTAGAGTTATGATAATTTTTCGGTCTTGAAGTATTTGGCTATGGGCTTCATGAACGGCGTGAGGAACACTTCGTGCGGCATGTTATGATAATCCATGCGGTGAAGGCATTGCGATACGTAGAGGCGGCGCTTGGCTCGCGAAAGAGCCACATAGAACTTGCGTGCGTCTTCGGCAAGTTGGTGTGGATTGTTGCGACTGTAGTAGTTGGGCATACGTCCGTCTACAGCATCGAACACAATGACATTGTCAAACTCCAGACCCTTAGCCTTGTGTATGGTAGTAACGAATATGTGCTCGTTGATGCTTTTGCTGCCACACAGGTCAGCCTCCTTCAGGGTGCTTATCTCCATAGTGTGGTTGCACAGCTGTTCATATAGCGATGGTTCCTTCGACGCGTCAATCGTGTCGTTGGAAAGATACGCCAATATGAAGCGAAGTCCATCTATCTCCACAATAAATCCTCCGTCAAGCAGATATTCATAGAAACGTCGCAGTTCTCTTACCAATGCAACATCAGCAGAATTATCACTCAAGGATTCTTCACTCTTCACTCTTCGTTCTTCACTCTTCTCTCTTCGTTCTTCGTTCTTCACTCTTCGTTCTTCATTCTTCACTCTTCTCTCTTCACTCTTCTCTCTTCGTTCTTCACTCTTCTCTCTTCGTTCTTCACTCTTCTCTCTTCGTTCTTCATTCTTCACTCTTCGTTCTTCACTCTCATACATGCACCTTAAGCCTTCCCTGTACATTTCGCCATAGTTTCTCCTCAGTGTCCCTACGCGCTCTTTGACACGGCTGTCGTCCAAGAACTTTTCTTGTTCCTCAACCTTCTCTTTAGCAATTTTATAGCAATGCACCACCACGTTGCGTGTAGCGTTCACGTCGTCGTCGGCAAGATGAGAGTTGGTGCCTTCAAGGCCGAGCACAGCAAGCAGATATTTCAGTTTGTGTTCCATTAGTTCGGGATGCAACAGGCGCACAAGTCGCAGCGAGTCGAGATACGATGGGTGGCTGTCTGCAAGCCTTATCTCAGGAGTATAGCGTTGGAGGTTGAAGTCAAGAATATGGTAGTCGTAGTCGGCATTGTGTCCGAGCAAGGTGCAGCCTTCGGCGTAAGCCATAAATTGTCGCAAGGCTCCGGCATGAGTGAGAAGCTGGTGATGGCGTCGTTCCTCGATTATCGGGTTTACTATATCGCCAAGCATGGCAGGAATGGACTTGTCGGTTTCGATGTATAATGCAAATTCCGAATCAGGCACTACCTTGCCATTGCGCACTTTTACTGCTGCTATTTGCAGTATGTCGTCATCAAATACGTTGAGGCCAGTAGTCTCGGTGTCAAACACCACGATGGTCTCGTTTTCGTAACTGTGGATGAAGTTTTGTATATATGTGGTGTTGTCGAAAAGCAACAGGTCGGACGGCATTATGGCACGGTCGAACAGCTGTCGCACAAAGTTGCGTGCCGCAGCATTGCTCTCATACACACGAAGTCCCTTCATTAATCGTGCCCACGACATAAAACTAAACTCGTTGTTGAGAACACCAAGATGTGCAAACAGTAGTTTCACCTCGGGCAGGGAGAAAAGGTCGGTGCCCGACACCTTGAAATGTCCTATGTCACGCATCGTCAGTTCGTTGCTAATAACCTCGGCATCGTGGTTGGAGTTTACCACAAGGGCTGTTGTCGACTCAGGAAAGTTGCTGCCCAACATGTTGGCAAACTGCACACAGTCGCGCACTTCTTGCTCGTATGTCTCGCTGCATATTATTTTCAGTTCGTTGCCTAAGATGTCCTGCGGACGTTCCTTGCCCACTTCAGGCAATAGCGACGGGTCTATTTTCAGCACCTCGGCAGCATAGGTGTTGAATATGTCGAGAAGATACTTTGGAGAACGATGGTTCACCGACAGATGATGAAGCTGGCATTTAGGCTGCTGCTTCAATGCAGAGAGTGCGTCGAGCTTTGCTCCCATGAACGAGAATATGGCCTGTTGCTCGTCGCCAAGAAACATTACAGTGTGGAACGGACGCGCCGTTAGTAGTTTTATGATAGCCATTTGCAAGGGATTAAGGTCCTGTACCTCGTCCACCTGCACCCAAGTGTAATGCTTGTATTTGGTTTGCTCGCTATCTGAAAGCATTGCGTCATAGGTCTGCACAAGTAAGTCGTGGAAGTCGAGCAGATGGTTTCGGCGTTTGTATAGCTGATACTGACGTGCAAGCGACATCTTCTGAAGCAGTTTCATTATAATCTGGCGGTTGCCATAGTCGCAAGTGTCCGATTGTGTCAGGTCGCGATAAGTGTCGGTATTTTCGTAGATGTCAATCATTGCCGCAGCATCGAATGTTCGTTTCATTACCTTGCAGATGCATTGCATGGCCTTGATGTCGTCGGCATTGATGCAGTCGGTATGTGCGCGTAAGGCTTTGGGATGATTGTGGCGTATTTGGTGCATCATGCTTTCAAGATGCAGTATGTTGCTGTAGTCGCGTCGGCGGTTGGCATTGTTGAGCACGGCATACTCGTCCTCGCCGAGATAACGAGCAACTATGGATATTGCGTCGTTCTCGTCGATGACACTCGACTCGGCTGCCACAAGAGCGTTGGCGAAAAGAAACTTTGAGCAGAATCTGTGCACATTGCCCACAAACACCTCACCCACGCCTTCGTCAGATATGTTGTTGTGTATGCGCTCAACCATGCCTCTTGCCGCACGGTTGGTGAAGGTGAGGCATAGCATGTCGGCATAGGCTATGCCCTCGGTGTTGTGGGCATGTCGTATGCGTTCGGTGAGAATCTGTGTCTTGCCACATCCCGGAGGGGCGAGTACAAGGTGGAATCCTCCACGGGCGCAGATGACTTCTTGCTGATAAGGGTCGGGAGTGAATGTGCTGTATGTCATTGTCGATTTTCTTAAAAAAATGGTTAGGTTGCGAAATTACTAAAAATAACTTAAAAAACCTACTGTATTCGAAAATAATATATACTTTTGCACTTGCTCATTTATACAAGTGTGATGAACGTAACATTATGAATTAATATCAAAGAAAGGCATTATGGTTTTACAAAATGAGCCGTGCCCAAAAAATGTTGACACGGCAGACGACACAAGGGAGCGTCGTATCTATCGCGTGACTCTTTACGGAGCTATAGCCAATGTGTTGCTTTGTGCGGCAAAACTCTTGGCTGGTGTATTTGGACGAAGCTCGGCTATGATTGCTGATGGCGTGCATTCGCTCAGCGATCTTATCACCGACTTCATAGTGATTGCATTCGTGCGTATATCAAGCAAACCGCAGGATAGGGGACACGAATACGGACATGGCAAGTATGAGACTCTTGCCACTACCGTCATCGGACTGATGTTGCTGTTTGTGGGTGCTGGCATCATGTGGAACAGTCTCACGCAGATATGGGCATGTCTTAATGGCGAACAGCTTAAGTCGCCTGGATGGATAGCTTTTGTGGCAGCAATTGTCTCGATAGTTGTCAAGGAGGCCCTCTTTCAGTACACACAACGCGAGGGACGGCGTGTCAACTCGCAGGCTGTCATAGCCAACGCATGGCATCATCGCAGCGACGCCTTCTCCTCGATAGGCACAGCCATTGGTATTGGCGGAGCATTGCTGATGGGGCAGCATTGGACAGTGCTCGACCCTATAGCAGCCCTCATCGTGAGTGTGCTAATCATACATGCAGCCATAGAACAGTTGCGCCCAAGTCTTGGAGAACTTGTGGAGAATTCTTTGCCCGAACCCGTGGAAGAGGAGATATGCAAAGCAATTCTCTCATGCCAGGAAGTGAGCGACCCTCACAACTTGCGTACGCGCAAGATTGGCAACCGTTCTTCGGTGGATGTGCATGTACGTATGGACGGCAACATGCCGTTAAGCGAAGCGCATAAGCGTGCCACTGAGGTGGAAAATAAAATAAGGCAGCTGTTGGGGAAAGACACGTTTGTGATGATTCATATTGAACCAAAGAAATAAAAAGAGAGTTTATGTGTAGGAGGCTATGGCAAAGATGCAATAGTCTCCTACACATTTTTATGCCTTATTCAAACTCCACACCTCCGAAGAAGTCGGGGCGATGGAAGTCGGGCTTAGGCAAATCGATAGGGAAGAGTGAGAGGAAATGCGGATGTGGCAACATGTCGCCACACTTATATACATTACCCTTAACCTTCAATCCGTCGAACGACTCCAAGTTGTGATGATAGAAGGCTTCTGTAGGCACAGCAAGGCAAAGTTGCCATGTCTGTTCGCCCATCTTGTCGGCAAATGGTTCTCTGCCCATTGACGACCAACGGTCTACCTTATCGAGCACTTCCTGTGATGCACGCTCGCGGTCGTTTCTTTTCGGACCAAAACCTATAAGCAATGTTCCTGCGGCATTACACTCCATGTTATAATATGTGCCATCGGCCACAGGCGAGAGGAAAAGCTCGCAGCAAGAGTCTTCCCAAACGTTGCCATCGTCGTGGGGAGCAACGGCACGCACACATTCCTCTGTCACGCGGTAGTTGATGAGCAATTGTTTGCCGTTGTGAGCCATGCGTACCTCAAACTTGGGTTTGTAGGGATAGTCGGCCGCCCAGCAATGGTTGTCTACAGAAACGAACTCTACATTGGCTTCGTCCAATATACGACAAATCTCAGCCGCCCCTACAGGAGCAGCTGAGATTTTCTTTATGTTCAATGCTTTATGCATATGATACGGGGTTTGATTTTTACAGATTGTTCTTCTCGATGTCCTTGAAGTAGCGGTAGGTGCTAACCTTGAGCTCATCGGTAGCAGCCTCGTCGGCAACGATGATACCGTGCTGGTGGAGCTGGAGTACAGAGATAGTCCACATCTGAGTAACAGGACCCTCAACAGCAGCCTGCAAAGCACGTGTCTTGTTGTGGCCGTTTACGAGAATCATAACCTCGCGAGCCGACATTACAGTGCCTACACCTACTGTAAGAGCTGTTGTAGGAACCTTGTTAACGTCGTTGTCGAAGAAACGAGAGTTAGCCACAATAGTGTCTGTAGTCAAAGTCTTCTGACGTGTGCGTGATGTCAATGAAGAACCCGGCTCGTTGAAAGCGATATGGCCGTCAGGACCGATACCGCCAATGAAGAGGTCGATGCCACCTGCTTCCTCAATCATCTGCTCGTAGTGAGCACACTCAGCCTCCAAATCCTCGGCGTTGCCATTGAGGATGTGGATGTTCTCCTTCGGGCAATCTACATGGTCGAAGAAGTTCTTTGCCATGAATGAATGGTAGCTCTCTGGGTGAGACTCAGGAAGACCTACATACTCGTCCATGTTGAAAGTGAGAACGTTCTTGAATGAAACGCGACCTTCCTTGCAAGCCTCTGCCAAGGCATGGTACATGCCGATAGGAGAAGAGCCAGTAGGCAAACCGAGAACAAATTTGTGGTCGGGTGTCGGGTTAAACTTGTTGATACGTTCAATCACATGCTCAGCTGCCCACTTTGAGAGCTGATCATAATCTTTTTCAATGATTAATCTCATAGTAAATAATTAATATAGGTGAAAAATATTTTTCAATAAAAATGATAGTAAACGTGCCCCGACGTCACATCGGAGCACGCTTTGTTTGATTGTTGTAGTAGTTGTAACTAAATAAGCAGTTATAAGTTAGTTGAAAATCGGTTTCTTCTAACATATTACGATGCAAAGTTACGCATTTAATTTATAACCCCCAAGTGAATGAGGCAAAAATGCTAATTTACATCAAGAATTTAAATGTTTGTTACAACTACACGTATGTCTCAAGGAACTTGACATTGCCCTCAACCTTCAGTGTCTCGGTTGTAGCCGGAACGAGGATGCTCTCGCCGGCACACAGCGTTGTGACGTTGCCCTCGTTGTCGGTGATGGTGCCTTCGCCCTTCAAGCC
>OQVL01002106.1_pt1 | contig 12105 bp, 12 predicted proteins | sample 1691501 | NCBI WGS metagenome assembly OQVL01 (sample SAMN03418253, study PRJEB22391) | human gut metagenome | biome: human-gut; feature: organic feature; material: feces | host: Homo sapiens | place: Tanzania | collected 2013-01
GATTCAGAATTCCACAGATGCCGTTAGCCAGATATATTTCAATCAGTTATCACAGGGGTGAGATAGAGAAGGCTAACAGCTATTATTCGTCTTCTGTGATGGCCTGTGTAACGCTATCCGGTATCATTTATCTTTTAGCAATAATAATAATCACAAAGCTAGAATTTATATTAAAAATTCCGGCAGGATTGACAGAAGCGGTTAAAGCACTATTTTTGCTGCCATCTTCTTTCTTACAAAGTCTTTAAATTCTAAATAACGATGATTTAAATATTCATGCTGGTTTCCATGGCAGGATAAAATGTAGGAAATGAGCGGTTCCGGCTGGTCAACTAACAATTCATCTTTGTAGTCAACTTCTTTTACTTGTGAGAATACTTTTTTTAATTGTTCTTCTCCATTTTCAAGGCCAAATACATCATATAACTTATGGTCTGAGAGTGTAATTCTCTCGTCAAAATCTTTAATTAACTGCGTAATTTCCTGCATATGACTGCTTCCGTAAGTACTGCAGATAAATGTTCCATCTAGTTTTAGAACTCTTTTGATCTCTCTTAATGTTTCCTGCCGGTCATCTAAATAAAATAGTACATGATTCGCAATTACTTTATCAAAACTGTGATCGTCTTTTGGAATCTTTCTGCCAACTGTCATCTTTGTCCAATGTAATTTTTACGCCTTTCGCATATGTCGGGTCCACAATCAGATGCTTATTCTCTCCGGTGTTGTTTTCTGTCAAAGTATAGGTGTTAGAAATGTTATCCATCAAATCCTTGATTTCTTGTGCTGCCATTTTCTGTGCAGATGCCTTAGTCAAATCAGATGGAAAATCAATCCCTTCATCCAGTTCCAAATCATCCGTCAAAATCTTCTTGGCAGCTTTTTTCGCATCACTGTCCATATCTGCCAAATCACTGTCTGAAAAATAATAGTAATCCATCGTCTGTAACCGATATGTCATGCGATATGCCAATCTTCCGGAATCTCTTGTATATCCGGTAAGACTAAAGGATGTTTCATTATCATCATCGGCACTGCTGCTTTCCACACCATCTCGATCTGACACGGAAAAAGAATACAAATCATCCAGATTATCTGCATCTAAGGTAAACTGAATGCCTCCCAGTCCATTTCCATCCTCATCCTTTTTCTTGACTGTAATTCGCTGGCGATAATAAGTTACATCTGTCAATGTAGCAGGTGCAAATGCCTGCGGTGTCTTTTCCGCATCTACCGTAATCAACTTCTGGTAACCTTTACTGTTTCCGGTCTTTTGCCAGATGGTTGCTGTGGCTTCCCAGTTTCCACTTGGTTCAAAGATGGTATTGTACAATTCATTGACCGTCTTAGAACTATATGTGTGAGTGTTATCCTTTACCTGTTTGATAACATCTTTTAACTGTGCTTCGGAATTTCGTCCTTCGGAAACCGACCATATCAAAGCCTGACTCATCACAAAACTTTTTTGCGTACGTTTCCCGTTTAACACATACCAACGGATGATTTTTGCATAATACCCATGTTTTTCACCACCCGTATCCTGGTTCCATTTATAACTGTTTTCTGCAGCATAAGTATTTCCCGAATGGCAGGTATGCCCAAGGCTTAAGCAGAACGCCTCTTTTGAGCCCAAACGCATTTTCCACCATGTTCCGGATTTTGATTTCGAACCAAAAGATACGGTTCCTTTTCGTCCAAGAGAGGACAAACTGACATTGGCTGTTGTTGCTGCTTTTGATACCATAGTATTAGCCGGAATGATTCCACATAACATGACCACTGCTAAAACTGCCGATATCATTCTTCTTGCTTTCTTTTTCACTCTTCTTTACCTCTTTTCTGTTTTTGTTAGATTAATTCGCCCCTCTTCGCTTCGGTGGAGCACGTTCGAGTTCATTCATAAGGTTCTCCTTTCTCTGACAACATCACCACGTTTGGACATTTTGTCCAAACGCTTGTAAAAGAAAAAGCCCTTTAGTTTTTTACTCACTAAAGGACTTTTCCCTATATCTATATACTATTTAATTGCTCAAGACAATCTCATTGCTCCCATTTTCTTCAACCGTTATCCGGACAGTCTTTGCTTTCTCATATCCATCTGGTACAATGCGCTCATAAAACACATAACTTTTTCCAATTTCCAGATAAACCACTTTTCCTTCTGACGATGGAATCTTGTCTACCTTTAAAGTATCATTCTTATTTGGTGCTTCATAATAGGCAAATCCGGAACCCGCAATATAACGATTCGATGCACTGTCATATCGCTTTACGGTAATCTTCTTCATCTGAAAAGACTTCCAATTTACAAAATCAGATTTGTCCTTGTCATAAAAGATTGCAATCCACATGCCTTTGTAACAGGCAATTGCTCCACACACATGTCGTTCTGCAAGTAGATTCCTATAATGCCTCTGGCTTTTTTTCCAGGATTCCATTGCATCTTTTGCTGTTCCTCCTGTTGTCATGTTCTCTGAAAAAAGTAAATCTTTATATACGTTAAACCCACCAAAGTAATCGTTCATATCCCTCCCCAGATTGACATGTTTATCATATCCACTGGTTTTCAAACGATATCGACAAAACTCGTAAATCTCATCGGACCATTGCAACTCTTTAATCCCTTTGGCTTTCCGATACTGATTTTGAATCGCAAAAGCCTTCTTGCTTCGTTCCAAATCAGTGGGTGCCTTTGTTTTTATTACTTTGACCTTGTACTTCATTTTTTTCGTCTTGCCATTTTTCATTTTACAAGAAACGTATACCACCACGGTTCCTTTTTTCTCAGCTTTGAAATAAATCTGTTTCCGTTTTTTCTTAAATTTAACTGTAACCACGGATTTCTTGCTACTCTTTACTTTTACCTTTTTGGCTTTTCTGACCATTTCCGGTTCGCTTGCCGCCGTATTTCCACCACGAAGATCAATAGTAATCTTCTTTGTCTTAATCTTGGCAGAAACCTCTGTGTCCTTCCTACCAGCCATTGTCAGCACTAAAAGTAACACAATACTTATTTTCACAATTATTCTTTTCATAAAAATCACACGCCTTTCGCTGTACGCTAGTCATTCCTAGCAATTCGATTATATCGTATTTTGTAGTTTTCTAAAACACTTTTTACTTTGTCATAATCAATGACTTTCCAAACGTTTTTCCAGTTCGATTAAAAGTTCCTCCTTGCATTCCTGTATCACATTTCGAATATCGTCCAAAATGTCATCTGATTTCATCGAAATTCCATTATGTCGATAATAATAAATCACTGCCTCACGTATGTAAGCACTTTTGTTGTCTACATTCTCCAAAATGTTGTAAACCAACTGGTGTCTTGGATTATCCATACGAAGCAGAATCGGGACCCGAATACATTCGCTCTTCTTCCCCATTGTCATCACCTCCTACCTCTTCCATTTGACCCGCACCATAAAAATCGTACATGACCTGATTACTAATATCCAAATCACTTTGCGCTTTTGCCTGATAAAGAACCGTAAGCATATATGCCTTGTGATTTCTTACTTTTGTCACCTGCTTTTTATACTGTTCTATGGCATAATCAATATCAAGCCTGTCCAACTTCAAAAGTCTGGACTTCACAACAGCTGCTGGTTTATCTTCACCCATCACCCGAATGACGGGCTTTTGGGTATTCAATGCATCATAAAGGACATCCTTCATCGTGTTTATCTGCTTTTCCATAACAGCGTCTGGCAACTCATATCTAACACCTATGTCAACAATTCCTGGTTTTGTATTTATTTTATGCTTTTCACACATATTTACAAGCCAATTTGCTCCTTTTCTTCCTACAGCTACAATTACTTTATCGGCATATATGGTTTCTAAATCCTCATCACGATTATATTGTTTATATTTAGATTTTCTAATTTTTACACCTTTTATTTGGTTGTCTTCTATTATCAAATCTTCTACTATTGTTTCAAACATCATATCTACTTTATGTGATGCTAAATAATCTTCTAATCTTTTGTATAATTCATGAGCTTTTTCTGTTCCTAGATGTCTTATTGGAATACTTATTAAATTTAATCCTAAATCTTTTGATTGTTTTTGCATCTTGCTTACTTCTTCTTTATATTCCATTCCCTCTAGTTTTTCTTCTGCTCCAAATTTTAAATATATCTGGTCTGTATAGTCTATTAAATCTTTAGTCTCTTGTACTCCTATGTAATTTTGTAAATTTCCTCCTACATAAATATCATCATCTTCTTTGTTATATAATGATAATTTACCATCAGAAAAAGCCCCTGCTCCTGAAAATCCACTTGTTATATTGCAAAATGGTTTGCATTTGATGCATTCCTTCATTTTTTCCAAAGGGCAAAATCTATTTTCTACTTTTTTTCCTTGGTCAATTAGTAAAACTTTCTTGTTTGCATTTAGTTGAATTAATTCATAAGCTGTAAAAATTGCGCTTGGTCCCATTCCTACTACTAGAACATCATATTTTTCGCTCATATCTTATCTTCCTCCCTAAAATAAAAACTTTGCTTTCTTTTGCAAATATTATATATAAATATTAACTTAATTGCAATATCTCTTTGGCTTTGCTGACTTTTGTTTTACTATTGCTATACGATTCTATTATTTTATCTCTTCAACCATTGGTGGCATATCTTTTCTTTGTACTTCTGGTATATAAATAATCTTAAATTTTGATATCTTATCCCCAAATTTTATTTCTATAATATCATTTACTTTTACTTCATAACTTGGTTTTGCAGACTTGCCATTTACGATTATTCTTCCTCCATCTGCCGCTTCATTTGCAACAGTTCTTCTTTTTATTATTCTTGAAACTTTTAAAAATTTATCTAAACGCATTTTTTCTCCTTTACTTTATTTCTATAAATTTATTTAAATAAAGACTATAAATCCCCATTCTATCCACTTTTTTATTTAATGATTGTTCTAATGCTTGTTTATATAATTCTAATTGGCTTTTATATTTTTCTATTAATTTTTCTTCTTCTCCTTTTTCTATATAATCTGTTTTATAATCTATTAAAATTAATTTATCATTTTTATCAATAAAATATAAATCTATAACTCCTTGAACTAGTATGTTTTCGTCATTTTTCTCATTTATCTGTTCATATATTTTACTTGCTTTAATATTTATATAAAATGGTTGTTCTTTATATACTTTTTTTGCTTCTTTAAGTTCTTTCCAAAGTTGTGATTTTGTATACTCTAACAATTTATTTTTATCAATATTATTGCTTTCTAATTCTGTTATTAATTCCTTTTCTTGAAGTTCTTTAATAAACATTTTTATTTTTTCTAAAGAATATTCTTGTTTTTCATTCATTCTTTGAACACACAAATGCATTAGTGTTCCTTTTCTTGCCCCAGTAAGTTTAACATCTTTTTCCTTATTTAAGAATTTTGGAGCTTGGTTAATATTTACTTGTTCTTCTACATTTTCTTTTATTTTTGTTACAGATGTTTTAGTTGGTATTGCTTCTAATTCTTTATATTTATATTTCCAATCTAAAATGTTTTTTATTTCTTCTTTACTTTCTTCTGAAGATTTTTCTTTTGCTAAATCGTTTATTTTTTTGAATATATTTTCTGTTTCATTTAATTTCTCATCTTTATTAGACATTAAACCTGACTTCTTATTTATATTTATTGTAAATATATTTTTAGTATTTTTTACTCCTTCTTTTAAGTAAATTAGTTCTAACCAATCTAAATATGTTTTATAATTTTTTAATATATATGGGCTAATCTTATCTGTTTTATATGTTTCTAATATTTTTTGTTTTTCTGCAAGTTTTTTATTTACATCTTTCTGCCTTCCTACAATTATAAGCTTTTCCTTTGCTCTAGTTAGCGCTACATATAACACTCTCATTTCTTCAGATATCGATTCTTCTTTTGCTTTAATCGCTAGTGCTTTTTTTGCCAGAGTTTTAAATTCTATATGTTTATTTGTATTTATGTATTGAGGTCCTATTCCTAAATCTTGATCCAATAAAATCTTTTGGTTTAATTCCTGAAAGTTAAATTGCTTACCAGCCATAGCAAGAACCACTACTGGAAATTCTAGACCTTTACTCTTATGAATACTCATAATTCTTACAGAGTCTTCTGCATCTTCCATGCCGTCTATATCGCTAGATAATGTGATGCTTTCTAGGAATTCTGCTAATGAATTTTCTGCGTTTTCTTCTTCAAATTCCATTGCAACTGTTAGGAATTCGTTTAAGTTTTCTATTCTGCTTTCTGCTTGTGCTGTATTTTCTAGCTCTAGTGCTTTTGTATATCCTGTTTTGTTTAATACCTCTTTTAATAATTCTGATATTAGCGTTTCCTCTTTTTTGCTTGATAATTCTTCTATTGTGTTTATAAAGTCTCTTGAATTTAAGTACACTTTATTTAGTCCATATTGTTCTGCATGTTTTATAACTGCATACATGGATATATTATTTGCTTCTGCAATTGCCTCTATTTTTTCCATGCTTGTTTGGCCTATTCCACGTTTTGGCTCGTTTATAACCCTTTGAAGGCTTAAATTATCTGCTTGGTTATGTATTAATCTTAAATATGCTATTGCATCTTTTATTTCTTTTCTTTCGTAGAATTTTAGACCTCCTATCATTTTATATGGAATGTTTTCTCTTCTGAAAATATCTTCTATACTACGTGATTGTGCGTTCATTCTATATAGAACTGTAAAATCTGAATATTTATAATATTCTTCTCTTTTTAGTCTGTTTATTTGTTCTACTATGAAGTTTGCTTCTTCATATTCATTATCTAGTCTTGCAACGGTTGGTAGTTTTCCACCTTCTTGTTCTGTCCATAAGTTTTTTTCATATTTCTTCTCGTTATGCTTTATTACTGCATTTGCTGCATCTAATATTGATTTTGTTGACCTATAATTTTGCTCTAACTTTATTATTTTTGTTCCTGGGAAGTCTTTTTCAAAGTTTAAAATATTTGTTATATCTGCCCCTCTAAATGAATATATTCCTTGGTCGTTATCTCCTACAACTGTAATGTTTCCATATCTTCCAGAAAGTAAAGTTACAAGTGTAAATTGTGCTTTATTTGTATCCTGGTACTCATCTACTAGAACATATTTGAATTTTTCTGAGTAATATTCTAGTACATCTGGGTTTTCTGTTAATATTTGAATAGTTAAGTTTATAATATCATCAAAGTCTAAAGCATTGTTTTCCTTTAATTTTCTTTGATAAAGTTCATATACTTTTGCTATTTTTTCTTTTCTTAGTTCACCATTTGTTCTTAATTCATATTGAACTGGTGTTAACATTTCGTTTTTGCTGTTGCTTATTTCTGATAATATGCTTCTATCTGTAAATATTTTATCATCTAGGTTTAATGCTTTTATACATTGCTTTACCAATGTTTTTTGGTCTGATGAGTCGAATATTACAAAGTCTGAATTGTAGCCTATTCTATCTATATATCTTCTAAGAATTCTAACACATATTGAGTGGAATGTTCCCATCCACATATCGTTTGATGATTCTCCTATTAAGTTTGTTATTCTTTCCTTCATCTCGCTTGCTGCCTTATTTGTAAATGTTATTGCAAGTATGTTCCATGGTTTTATTCCTTTTTCTTCTATTAAATATGCAATTTTATGTGTTAATACTTTTGTTTTTCCACTTCCTGCTCCTGCTATTACTAAGCATGGTCCTTCGGTTTCTAATACCGCTTCTTTTTGTTTATTGTTTAGTCCTTCTACTAAGTTCATTTATATTATCCCTTCCTAAATTATATCTAATATGTAATTTTCCATTTTAATTGGTTCTGGTGTGATTTTATATGCCTGTTTTAATTCTTGAACAGCTTCATTTCCTTTTGTTTCATCATTTGCATGAATATATGCTAAAACATCTCCTTTTGAAACTTTGTCTCCAATTTTCTTTTCTAACCAAATTCCAACTGCATGGTCTATATCATCTTCTTTTTTAACTCTTCCTGCTCCTAAATGTACTGATGTTACGCCAACTTCTTCTGCATTTAATTTATCTACAAAGCCATCATTTTCTGCATATACTGGTATGATATATTTTGCTTTTTCAAATTTTTCTGTATTTTCTATGTAGCTTGTGTCTCCACCTTGAATTCTTATTAAATCTAAGAACTTGTTATATGCCTTTCCATTGTTTATGTTTTCTAAGATTTTTTGTTTATTCTCTTCAAGATTATCTCCTTCTCCTGCAAGTTTAATTATTTGTGCACCAATTCCTAGTATTATTTCTTTTATATCCTCTGGCATTTCACCTTTTAAGCATTTTATTGTTTCTAATATTTCCAATGTATTTCCAACTGCATGGCCAACTGGTTCGTCCATGTTTGTAAGAACACATACTGTTTCTCTATTGGCTAGTGTTCCTATATCTTTCATTATTTTTGAAATTTTTATAGCATCTTCTTTTGTCTTCATAAATGCTCCACTTCCAACTGTTACATCAAGAACTATTTTTTGTGCTCCTGCTGCTATTTTTTTGCTCATAATACTTGATGCAATAAGTGGCATGCTTCCAACACAGGCAATAGCATCTCTTAAGGCATATAGCTTTTTATCAGCTGGTGCTAGGTTTGCTGTTTGCCCAATTACGCTTATTCCTGTTTCTTTAACATTTTCTATAAATTTATCAATTTCTACTGATGTATTATAACCTGGAATTGATTCTAGTTTATCTATTGTTCCACCTGTAAAGCCTAGTCCTCTACCAGACATTTTTGCAACTGGAATTCCAAGTGATGCTATAATTGGCATTAATACTATTGTAATTTTATCTCCTACACCACCTGTTGAATGCTTATCTACAACTGTTTTTCCAAAAACAGATAAATCTAATATCTCTCCTGAATGTGCCATTTCTATTGTTAAATTTGTTGTTTCTTCTTTTGTCATACCATTTATGTATATTGCCATAACAAGTGCTGCTGCTTGGTAATCTGTAACATTTCCTGCCACATATTCTGTTATAAAGTAATGTATTTCCTCCTTTGTTAATACCTCGTTATCTCTTTTTTTTGCAATTATTTCTTGAATATTCATAAACTTTCCCTCCATTATATAAAATTTTTAATAAATGTTTTTCTATGTAATGAACATGGACCATATGTTTTAATTGCTTGTATATGTTTGGCTGTGCCATATCCTTTGTGCCCTGCAAAGCCGTATTCTGGATAGATTTCATCATATTCTTTCATCATTCTATCCCTTGTAACCTTTGCAATTATTGATGCTGCAGATATGCTGTATACTTTAGCATCTCCTTTTATTATTGATGTATATGGAATTCCACATGTATCTATATGTTCTAATGCATCAACTAAAATTCTATCTGGCTTAATTTTTAAGTTTGTTATTGCCATATGAAGAGCTTTTTTTGTTGCATTTAATATGTTTATTTCATCAATTTCATTTTGATCTACTATACCAACAGACCAATCAATAGCTTCATTTGTTATTTGTTCATATAGTAATTCTCTTTTCTTTTCTGAAATCTTTTTAGAATCATTAACTCCTTCAATAAAAGAATCGGGCTTCATTATGGCAATTCCAACAACAACAGGACCTGCAAGAGGTCCACGTCCTGCTTCATCAATTCCAGCTATATATTTTAAGCCTTCACTATATAACTTTTTTTCAAATTCTTTTAATACATTTAATCTTTCGATTTCTTTTTCCTTCATTTTTTCTCCTACATTTCAGATAATTTATATACTCCATTTACTCCTAGTGAATATAAAATTTCTTCTGAATTATAATCTACTACATAAAAAGCTGTGTTATTAACTTCTATATTTTTAACACCAAGATTTTTTAATTCTTCTGTGTTTAATATGTAAAGTTCAGCATTTTCAAGGCTTAGCAATACATTTTTAAATTCATCAGAAATGGTATATTCTGTTTCATTATTTTCTAAATCTAGTTTAGTTCCTACTAAGATATTGTTTGTTTCGTCAACTGTATGTTTGTTTTTTACATTAGTAATAACTGTTTGTATAGCAAGCATATTTGCTTTAATATCTTCGTTTTTTTGATTACTTACATATTCTTTCAAATAATTTGTCCCTGCAAAAAGTGCAACTGCTGTTAACAAAACAACTATAACTAAGCCTATCAGTGCAATTCCTTTTTCATTTTTCATTTAATATCCAATCCTTTCAAAAATTAATCTTATTATATTATATATGTTAACACAAAAATTTTCAAGACTGAAAGGGAATAAAATTTATAGATCTAATATTTTATTTTTTACAATTATTAAGTTTTACTTTATACATCTCAATTTACAATTTGATTTAGCCACGAAAATACCTCCTAAGTAGATTTTTGTTATTTACTCTGTCTACTTAAGAGGTATCATATCAATATTTACACACTAGATAATATGTTCTTGGATTTACATAGCTCATCCACTGATTGTATATCCGCTTGAAGCATCATATGTAAGTTGGATATCAGATTTTAGATAAACTACTGGACGAACACCGTTGAAGAAGCGGTTGCTACTGCCACCATAAGAGTAGTACAAATTGTCGTCGTAATAGTTGCCATTGGGATGAACATAGCGCACGTTACAGCAAACACTGCCACTGTAACAGTAAAGATAACGCGAAGCCAGCCAATAGTGCGTATCCGCCTTACTTACCTCTGTTGACAAAGTTCGACTTCCGCTATATGTATATTGGTACATTGTTACATATGAATTTGCAGTTGTTGATAATGATTTCCATGTATGGCTTGATGTTGTTTCTTCTGTTGTAGTACTCACATCAAATGCCATATAATTAAATGTGGTATAACTTCCTCCTGTTGTGCTTGTCCCATCTACCGTTGCATTTGCTGCATATCTATATACTTTTCCATCTGAATGTCTTGCATATTTATAACTTGCTGTTCTGGTTAATGCTCCATAACCTAAGTCTTCCATCTTAAAGCTTCTGCCTCCACTTGTGCTAAATTTTGTTGTATCTGCATACTTGCCTTTTCCATATACTGCACTTATTTTATTTAATTCATCTATAAAATTTGTATAGCCATTTTGACCTTGTATCCTTAAATATTTAAAGTTCCCACTTGTATATCCTCCACTTGTTGGTTGTACTATATTTTTTGTAGTAATTTTTATTTGCCCATTTTCTTCCCCTAGTACTATCCATTGTATTCCACTATTATTTACTACTGAATATGTTGCATTTGAATCACTGCTATCTGTACTTCCTCTCGTTGTTTTTGTTGATGTATAACTTGCTGATACTGTGCCTCCACTTTCACTTATGTATTCATGGTAATTTATATTTGCTCCAATAACTAGTTCTTGTTTTTCTCCACATCTCGTACAAACTCTATTTACAAAATTATGTCCTAGTTTTGCAATTACTTCGGTTTGAGTAGCTCCACATCCTGTGCAAGTTTTTGTTTTGGTTCCATCTGCTGTACACGTTGCTTGTTTTGTTACTTTCCATTCTCTTTTGTTATTTTAAGATTGGCAATTGTTTCCCATACTTCTAGTTGTTCTTTTAACAAATCATCTTTTTTTACTTTATCTGCACTTATTTCTATCTCTAAATCATATTTATCTGCTGTTTTAACTCTTTCTGTTAATTCGTCTTCCCATGCTTCAGTTGAGCTATCATAACCATCAAGTAGTTCTTTTCTTGTTGTCTTACCATATTTTTCGATTAATTTCCAATACCATGATAACATTCTTGTTCTAACATACTCAACGCCTTCTTTTTGTGACATACCATCAAGAATTATTGGATCATCTACTATTGTATGTATAGGATTTTCTTTTCCTGGTTTATGTGTATTTGAAATATAGTGAACAATTGGAATTATCGGATAAAAAGTTCCATCTTCTTTTTGAGCAATTCTATAGAATCCACTCCAAAAATCTAACATTCCTCCATTTGGCTTTTTATTCCAAACTCCTTCTGGACATATCATTAAACTTGTTCCGTTTGCTAAAGCATATTTACCTTTTTCAATTGATGAAGATTTAATTTGAGCAGCAGCATTCGCTATAAGAGATAACGCAAGAGCTTAGTTTAAAAGTGACGAGATCGGAAGAGCATCGT
>OQVL01002108.1_pt1 | contig 12102 bp, 14 predicted proteins | sample 1691501 | NCBI WGS metagenome assembly OQVL01 (sample SAMN03418253, study PRJEB22391) | human gut metagenome | biome: human-gut; feature: organic feature; material: feces | host: Homo sapiens | place: Tanzania | collected 2013-01
AATCCTTGTTGCGATTATAACGTTTGTCAAATAATTTTAGTCTCATGTAAATTTTAATCCCTTTCCATATGTATTAATCCATCCGGATATATATTATTGTAATTTAATTTTAGATTTATTGCAAGGAAAATATTTAACATCATCAAAAAAATAAAAGTATGTATAAATATAAAAATTATATACAGAGGAATATTCGATGGAAATTTATTTTATATGGGAAATGCCTTTATATAGAGGGGATATTGTTAGTTGACTGGTAATACATATGATAGAGATTTTGTATATGATAGTATAATTATTATTCTCATAGATTTGTATATGTAGCGATATTAGCATTCCATGTAATTTATGCAAAATCCAGCTATAGAGATGAAGATATCATCTGCATAGGGACATAAAACCTGATTGCTAATCTTTTAGTGTACCTTGTAAAAAAATGTCATTTTTGATAGGATTAGAGTATGTATTGTAAAAAAAGAATGTTTTGGCAGGATATTTCTCAATAGGCATAATAGGTAACGAGAAGCGGTGTCATAAGGTGGATATATGAATAAATATCTTATTAAACTGAAGAATTTTACACTGGATTTTTGGCAGGATAGTGATGTGAGGATATATCTTTTTGGTTCTTGGGCTCGAGGAGAGGCTAGACAAAGTTCAGATGTGGATATTGCCATAGAGAGTAAATCTGGTGTGAAGATAGATTCTGCTTTAGAGCACAAGGTGAATGAATTTCGAGAGACCTTGGAGAATTCAGATATTATCTATATTGTTGATGTGGTTTATATGGGGATGGCAGCAGAGAGTCTGAGAAGGCGTATTCATCAGGAGGGAATTTTGTGGAAAAGCTAAAGGAAAGATTGACTTTGGCAGAACGGGCGGTGTCCAAGCTAGAGGAGTTAGCTTTGAAGGATGAATGGACCGAGGTAGAGCGAGATGCCATGATACAGAGATTTGAATTTTCTTACGAAATACTCTGGAAATGTGCCAAGGATTATCTACGGGTTTTTGAGGGCATAGATGCTGCTTCACCACGGCGAGTTATCCGTGAATGTCAACGAATTGGCATATTATCCGCAGAACAAACAGAAATGGCCTTGCGTATGTCAGGGGATAGAAATCTGACAACTCATACCTATGATGAGGAATTTGCCATGGAATTGTCAACTCGTATGAAGGATTACGGAAAATTATTGCGCATTTGGTTAGAAAAAATCCGTTTTGATAAGCACTGATTCCAAAAATCCCTGTTAAGAGTTATGCTATCACCTATAAAAATGATAGCTATTCTCCTAACAGGGATTTTGTATATAATAGTATACTAATTATTTGTAAGCCTGGATATGGTTTGTCCAATAGTGTGGGCGGCCTGGCGGAGCTCCTCTGCTGTGTGGGTGGCCATTAGGGCGGCTCGCAGCATGGCCTGTCCCTTGGGAACAGTAGGATAACGAATAGGGGAGATGAAGATATTTTGTATATTTAATTCCTCTGCCACACGCAGGGCTAATTCCTCATCATGAAGCACAATCGGTACAATGGCAGTATCGCTATGAGCTTCAATGCCTTCCTGCTGTAGAGTCTTACAGAATATACGGGTATTTTCCTGGAGCTGATGCACCATAGAAGGCTGATTTTCTAACAGCTCTAGTGCTTTGGTGGCAGCAGCCAATACGGCAGGGGAAAGGCTGGTGGAGAAAATATAGCTTCTGGCTGTGTTGCGCAGGTAGTCAATGAGAAGCTGACTGCCGCAAACATAGCCTCCTTCGGCTGCCAAGGCCTTGGAAAGGGTTCCCATGAGAACATCTGGCTGGCGCTTCAGGCCAAAATGCTCCACAATTCCTCGGCCTGTGGCTCCAATCACGCCGGTGGCGTGGGCTTCGTCTACCATAGTAAGTACATGATATTGTTCCGCCAGCGCCATAATATCTGGCAGGGGGGCAATATCTCCTCCCATGCTAAAAACAGCATCAGTAACAATCAAGCCCTGACAGCCAGCGTGTTCCTGTAATTTTTCTGCCAGATCCTTCATATCGTTATGCTTGTATACCACAGTTTTGGCATGGCTAAGACGACAGCCATCAATAATACTGGCGTGATTAAGCTCATCACTAAAGATAATACTGTCCTTGATGCCTAGAGCTGAGATAATACCTACATTGGCCATATAGCCTGTGTTAAAAATTAGTGCCTTTTCCGTATGCTTAAAGCTGGCCAGTGCTGTCTCCAGCTGATTGTGCAGAGGCAAGGTGCCAGTAGTCAGCCGGGAGCCACCAGAGCCTACACCATATATATTTATAGCCTCCTTGGCGGCTTCTTGGCCCAAAAGTTCCAGTCGGCGCTCCACTTTTTCCTTCTTGTTCAACAAGCGGGAATTGAGCAACTTAGTAGCCTTTTCCTGCTGTTTCTGTTTGTTGTCAGACGATTCATTGCTACGCAAGGTCGCAACAACCGAGGCTAAATATTCATCATACCAAGCACCCATTTGTTTCAGTTCATCTGCGGAAACATATGGTTTATAACTATCCAAAGTAACGCGTTTTTGTACGGCAATTGCTTCGGTTTGCGCCTTTATAATGTTATCAAGAGCCTTTTGGTTCTTTATCTTGTTGCCCTCTCCTAAAGCACGGTTAAAGTTCACGCTAGCCGCCTGATATTGCAAGCGTTTTACTAAGGGCATAGTAACATACATATTGTCCATTACGCCCAATTTGCCCAAAGCTTCGCGCCCAAAGATAATCGGAGAGCCCATAAACATACCTTCCGACGATTCCTTTTCCGCTCCGCTTACCGTTTCATAGGCATCCATTTGCTTCGGGTTGTAATCCTGGCCGTCGACTTTGAGTTGGGCTAAAGCGGCTTCTTGGTTCTTTTCGTCCTGTTTGAGTTTGTCCGGATCATAAGCACCGCCGTATTTGGGGCTAGCCATTTCGGCCTGTACTTCCTTTTGTCCGTTATTTGTAATATGCCCCATCACAAACGGATAGACAGCATAGCCCGCTTCGTATCCGGCATTGTATCCGGCTTCATATCCGCCGTCAGTCGCGGCTGCTTTCCCTTTTTCGTAGCCTTGTACAGTTCCTGCATAATAGGAGTTTTCCGCATCGCCCGCGCCGTAAATCAATTCTTGTATATCTTCCGGGATAACTTGGTATGCGTGACAGTTTGGGCAAACGTCTCCGGGGCTTGTCGGTAAGCAGATATGGCAACTGCTGTATTTGCACGCCCAAAAATGAAAGGTTACGTCTGTTTGGCAGTTGTCACAATAATGTGTATAGCTATCGACTGTATCATAATTGACATTGCCTTTTACATCTCTCCAAGCTAACGGGGTTTTATTTCCGTCACCATCGGTATTATTTAATTGCTGTCCACATTCCGGACACTTAATCGGTCTTCTGTCATTTATGATTTGCTCCTCGTTTGTCAATTCCGCCCCAACCGGCACGATTATCATCGTGATCAGAGCGGCAGCGATCAGAGCGACCGCCAGCACCTTTTTCATTTTGTCTTTTCTCCTTTCCCCATTGCCTTATTGCAAACCGTCTGTGCAAAGCGCGGAATAAATACCACCACATCAAACAGGCAGTGCGCAATCTCCACCGCCACAAGGTAGGAAAGGTATCCGGCAAGTTTCAGTTGCTCCCCGCCAAAACCTTTGCTCCACGCACTGTTGATCAGCGTTTTGATGAAATCAAAGCTGAATTGCTCGTCAATGAATTGGATCATATATACTGCCGTGCCGGATCGGTAGTACTGAATGAAGTATGCCAGCACCGGCAACAGCCAAATGACCGCCCACAAAATGCGGTCAAGTTTTTCCCTGAACTGTTTCATCGTCTGTAAACTCCTTCGGAATCGTTTTATAGTTGCGGAATGTGATGATTTTCCGCGCTTTCTTGTCCTCTCCGACCGGCACGGTAGTTTCTACTACCGGCAAATGATCTGTCAGTGCGCTATAACAGTAGCAGTCGAACAGCTTCCATACTTTTTTCGGAATGATGACCAGTTTAAGCGTGTCTTCGAGGTCTGTTTCAAATGTATTTACGTCGGTGTTGTCCTCCGAGTATTTCAATTCCCGCACCCACGCCAGGCAGAAGAAAGGAATCTTCCGCATATGGTGGATATAGAAATAACTGGACAGGCACCGTTTTACGGCATAGTGATTGTCGCCGATACTTTGCGTATCATAGAACAGGTAACCGCCCTTTGTTTCGTGCGCGATCAACTTATTCAGCAGCAGCATTTCCTCATTGATGAGCGGGTCTTTGATACATTGGGAATCCGCTACTAAGGAACTTTCGCACATATAGATCACCGAGCCATACCGGAAACGCTTCCGGCGCGTGATCAAGTCGGTTGTCAGTGGTACATAGTCTTTTATGCCGATCGGAACATTGGCATAAAACAACGGCTTTTCCCGCTTTTTCATTTTCTTGCACTTTTTGAATGGCAGCCAGTGCAGCATAGGTAAGATGATGTTATTGTAAATCCGGTACTTTCGGAGCTGCCGCCAGTATTGCCGGATAGCCAACCAGACGGACATTGTTGTTTTCCCGGTCTTTACGCCACCGGTAACAAGCGTCATATTCCCGAATTTCGGGATTTTCAGGATCCGCCACAGCAAAAATAACAGAAATGCCGCGGCAATCAATATTAAAATTACCATAGTTTCTCCTTTTCAGATTTTTGTGCATAGTGCTGTATCAGAGCGCGGAGATCTTCCGCCGTTGCTTGTGCACTTTGTTGAAAAACGGGACAGGGGAACCCCCTGCCCCGTTTCCGGTGTTTTGGGTTAGTGGCTGGCACCCAGCGACGTAACCCAGTTTACAACCCAGCGCGACAGCCCGATTGCAAGCGATACGCCCGCAAAGACCACGATCACGCCGCCGAACGTAGACAGCCCTGTCACGCCCGTTTCACTGGTTTTCAGGAAAATGCTTTCCACCAGGTTTGTGAGCCCGGTTCCGATCCCGGTCGCGATACCGGTAATACCGGAAACCAGCAGGCTGATGATCTCTTTCAAAACTTCGGTCATTTCTGTTTCCTCCTTTCCTGTCAACGTTCATCTTTCTTTTCCTCCGTCTTATTTTCGCCGGATTCCGCCGCCGCGCGCTTGCGGTTTTTCAAACCCGTAAAAATCGAAATTGCCGTACCGATCAGGAATGATACCCCGAAAATAATAAGTATCGTTCCGATAACTTGTCCGAACATCACACCACCACCAGTTTTTGAACGTTCAGCCGCATTTTGCCTTCTTTGTCCGGCTTCGCGGTCAGGTCGGTGATGACATAGACTTCTTTGTTAAGCGCTTCGTCCAGCGTCTTTGCGCCGATGATTTTGAATGTATCGTTCTGTGCGCTTGCTGTTGCCGGCATAAACCCCTTGACGCCCTCTTTTTCGTCCGTGAGCAGGTAAAGCTCGGTTTTGTCGTACTCCACCAGTTCCCCGGTGTCCTTGTTCGGGAAGTTGCCTTTCTTTACTTGAAATCCGATCAGTTTGTACATCTTCTTTTCTCCTTTGTGTTTTATTTGCTCTGATCTTCGTGTTAGGGCTAATACCCCTACAAGAGTTCGAATCTCTTTCTCTCCGCCAGACTTGAAACCTGTCCGCAAGGGCAGGTTTCTTTTATTTTATCGCATTTCGCGCCATTTGTCAACCTTTTTTTGATTTTATGTGTTATATTAAGGTTATTCCCCCTCGTCGCTCATCTCCACAAGGTTTCCTATCATTTTTTCACTTCTCGAAATCGCAAGCGTCAGACCGTCCACCGTTTCGGTGATCTCCAAGGGCATTACTGCCGAATACATTATAACACAACGTGACAGGCATTGCAAGACTTTTCAAAAAAACAGACCCGGTAACCGAGGAACCCCCGGTAACCGGATCTTGAATTTATCCCTGCCAGACTTCGGACCCCTGCCAGACTTCGACCCCTGCCAGACTTCGGACCCCTGCCAGACTTCGACCCCTGCCAGACTTCGGACCGAGCCGCCGCGCTTTGCCTTTGTCCCCCCTTTCCCTATCAGCCTCCCGGCAGGTGCGTGCCGGTGCGTTGCACTATCGTTTCTTGTTGTCTTTGGTATGAGTTACTATGTTCGCACTTGCTACGGCTCAATGGCACCGGTCCCGGCAGTGCCGGGACCGCTCGCCGGTACCCCGCTAAGGACTGCCCGCCCCTGCCCCCGGCTGTGCGCTCTCTCGAAAGCCTGAAAACCTCTCGCAGCGTGCCGCCGCGCTTGCGCGCGGCCCGCGAGAGGTTTTCAGCGGCGCACGCGTCAGCGTGCCTTAACTTGATAATATAGAAACAACTGGAACGTTTTTTTTATAAACTATACATCTTATTATATACCGATGTATAGTTTTTCCATTTGTTTTTCTTTGAATTTCTGACGGCTCAATACTGGAAATCGTGTTAGGGCTAATACCCCTACAAGAGTTCGAATCTCTTTCTCTCCGCCACGATATAAAGCCTGTATGGAATTCCATATGGGCTTTATTTTTTCATCGCGTTCAGGCAAACAACTTGCATACCCACATCGGGATGACTGTAAATATCCAGTGTTGTATCAATCCTGGAATGCCCCAATATAGTTGAAACGATTTTCGGGTTTATCCCCTTGGAGAGCATAAAGGTAGCATAACTGTGCCGCAGATCGTGAAAGCGTATTTTTGGTAGATGATGGACTTCCAGGAAGTCCTGAAAGAGTTTGTCCAACTTCGCCGGCGATAGTCCGCACGCATATTGCCCGGTCTGTTTTTTCAGAAGTTCCACATCTTTGACAGTAATTAAGATATATCGGTTTGATTTCTTCGTTTTGCACGGCGTCACCGTTTCCGCTCCGTTTTCTGTTGATCGCGTTCTTTGAACGTGTAACACGTGGTTGACCGGGTCAAGATCGCTATTTGTCCGGATTCCCAAACATTCCCCGCGGCGTAAGCCATAGCAGAGCGCCAACTTGATTGGCACTTCTAATTCTGTTCCCGTAGAGCACAAAAGCATTTTTTTTAATCTCTGTTTCATTCAGTACCCGGTACTGGTATTCCTCCGCTTTTGGCATATCAAACTGACTGTACGGGTTTTGCCGGATGTATTCCCGCTTGATTGCATAGTTCAGCGCCTTTCGGAATGTTGCGTGCACATAAATTTTGCTTTTGTTGCCGATTGTCATAGATATGTTCAGTTGATCCAGCGTGCCGGCTTTGATGGTGGTGATCTCCACGTCTCCCAGTTTCGGCAGGATGTGCCGGTTGAAGTTTGTCCGATACCCGCGCACGGTGGACGGTCTCAGTTTTCGTTCAGCGTAGTTTTTCATAAACTCCGTCGCCAGTTCCCGCGTCGTCATTTTTGTTTTCCTCCTTGATAAATTCCCGGACGTATCCGAAACCCACTTGCCATTTGTAGCCGATGATCATATATGCTACATCTGACCTCACGTGCTCAATATCCGTCCGTACTAAGTCGCCCTCGGTCAGGTCGTCCAGTTTCAGCGCCTTTGCGGTCTTTTTGAAAATTCCGCCAAAGCTGCACAACCGGCGCGACGCCAGAGCGGTGATATATGTTTCAACTGTGCGGTCGATTTCGTCAAAACTGCCGCGCGTGACTTCGCTGTTTTTGATAGAATACTTTGCTACTTCGCAAACCGCTTTTTTCAGGCTGATTTCGTTTTTCTGTATGTCTGCCTGGCGTATCTTTTGTATACCTACAACCGGCGTATATTCCAGCGCGCACACGCTTTGCCATAGCCCTATCAGTTTTGCCTGGCTGATGTAATCCCGCGAGGTAAAATAGCTTTTGTTCACCGCAACAATCAGGTGCAGGTGCGGGTGATATTCCACATCCCGCAGGTATTCCGGATGGTGTGTGATCTCCAATGCCTTGAAATATCCTTTGAATGCCTTGCGTATCTGCGCGGTTTTCATCAGCCGGTTGAAACCCTCCTGTAATTGGTCAATGGTTGCCGGCAACATCTCGGCGGAACAGTTGCGCACGGTGAGCGTCAAAAAGATAAATTCATAGTCGCTCTGGATCACGTCCATTACTTGTGAGACCTGCCCGAAGATCTTCATAGACCGCCGCCAGGTGCACATACTGCACAGCCGGTTTTTGCAAAAGTTTGCTTTGAACAGTTTCGGCGCTTCCGACTGGTCAGCCGGTGCTTTGAATTCTAATTGAGTTCCGCACCAGCTGACCTGCTCCGCTTGCCGGAATCGTTTCAGCCGGATAAAACTTTCTATTAGAGCGGTGTTGTTCATCCGCTTGTCAAGAAATTTGCCGTTGATCTCTTCTTCGATCGCGGTACAGCTTTTTTCTAATTCCGTCATTTTTTGATCCCCGTTAATTTCAATGCAATTGTGAAGATCCTGCCGATCAGCTTGAACAATTCAACCGTAATGCTCCACATAGCCGTAAAAGTGGTTGTGATCAGTTTCCATATCATCGTAAAGAATGAGCTAAGCACATTTCCTATGTTTTGGAAAAACCCGGTCAGACCTTCAAGTTCGTTATTCCATCCGATAAACCCAGCAGATAAGTTGCCGTCCTGAAACAGGTTGACAAGTTCTTCTACTTTTGAGGTGTCGAAGTGAAATGACTGAATATCCACTAATATTTCCCGTATGGAGATTTTCCCGGCGCCGTTGGCGGCGCGGATGAGCGCCAGGCATACGCAGAATGCGATAATGATTTTGAATATTTTCGGCACACGTTTCATAATACAACCTTTTTGATGATGATTGCCACCACGCAAAGCGCCAGCACCGCGCCGATGGCTTTTTGCATATTCATTCCGAGGATCTCAAAGTTAAACATACTTTGAAAAGTGTTGACCGGCGCTTCTACCACTGCGGCAATCAGATTGCCGAATTCTCCGCTGTTTGAAATGGAAATGCCCTCTTTTTTGCCGTCGATAACGCCGTTTGTATATCCGCTTTTGTATCCCTCTTGTCGTGCGTCCTCTGCCGTTTTGTTGCTGCCGTCCGCATACCCGACGTCGTAGCCCTTGAAGTATTCCCCCGTCGGGCTGTAAAAACTGAATGCTTGCAAGTTTTCTTTCGGTTTTGGTATGTACAGTGTTGCCGATGTACAGTGAAACGGTGTGTTTTGACCGGACGGTAACAGAAACTTTTTGTATCCCCGGCTTTCGGTTTCGCTCTCTGCCGTGCACGTTAACTTGTTTCCGTTCTCATCCGAGATCTGCAACGTGGTGATGTTGCTGTTTTTGGTGATGTAAAGCGGCATTGCCTGAAAGTCAAATGGAATGCCAAAGGTACTTTCAATTTCGATGTAGTCCATTTCTTCATAGTTGATACCAAGCCCTGTACAAGCCGTTTGAATTTGTTCCATTGCCTTTTTGCCAACGTAAACATAACCGTAACCGTAGGACATAGCAATTTTTGATGTTGTTTGCGTCTTGCTGTTCCCTTGTGCGTCTTGAAATGCGATTTTTGCCCAGTCGCTGCTCATTTCTGCATTTTTAAAAACTATGTTTCCAAACGATTCGTTTTTCGCAAGACTTTTTATTCCAGACGGATTTTCCGAATAAATTTGAACAAGAACATTTACGAGCATTTCAGCCCAAACACTGCATCTATGCTCCTGAGAATTTCCGTAAGTGTAGGAAACAAGAATTCTTCCTGTAAGGTCATCGCTATCTTCCAGCGAAATCTCATCCATCTCATTCTCTTTCGGAATAAAATTCGTTTTCGGGAAGCTCCACATTTGCAGTGCCTTTTCAACAAGCAAAGCACACCTGTTCTCTATTTCTTCCAAGCCCCATCTTTCAAGACCGCATAAAGATTTGTTCAGGCGCAGGCCGCTTTCCTTGAATCCTTTTTCGCAGTCTCTTTTTTCTGCAAAGGATTTATTGCTGTAACTTGAATTGTATCCTGTCAGCGTCAAGTTTCCCAATGTATGAAGTTTTACATCGTGAATTTCCTGCCAGTTTTCTCCAAGAGAAGATTTCCACTGCTGAGTCAATGTCTGCGGCATTATATGTTCTATGCTCAGGTCGCCCTTGTTCATCAGCTCAATCACATTCACATATTCGATGGAATCTTCATTTTCAAAGCGGTCAAAAAGATATTCCTTGTTTTTCTTCTGCATTCTGTAAATGTTCTGTTCCCTTAATGCCTGAACAAATTCCGAGTTTTTAGGAAAAGCCGCGCTTCCGGTCTTATTTTCAAGAATGTAGACTAGAACATCTGAATAAAAATTTTTCTCGTCAAGATTTTTCTTAACATCATAATGAAGCGTGCAGAAAATTTTGTTCAAAGCGTTTGTCGCATATCCCGAACAAATCATTCTCCTGAAAATAAACGATTCTATGCAGCTGAGAACTTTGACAGTTTCTTCTTCCGAAATTTTCTGATTTTCATACATCTCAAAAAAAGCCAGAAAGAACGGATAAATAACCGTCATCTCAATATGATTCAGCCGTTTTACAAATTTTGACACTTTTTCCGATGAAAAACTGCTGTTGATTATCTTATTATAGATTTGAGCATATTTCAGCATATCCTGAAGTATATTTTCGCAATCCTCTGTGTGTTTTTGTCTGATTTCTTCAAGAACATATTTTTTAAAGACGAAATAAACATCGTTTATGTTCGGAATCCGTTTTGTAATCAAAGTCAAATAATGGCGGATAAATTCGCTGACCCTGTAATCTTTTGTTCCTTTTAGGCAAGTGAGTTTTTCAATTTTATTCCAATAGCGTTCATAAAAATCTTCCTGCTTTTTATTGTCCAGACGCATAAGAATAAAGTTCCGGATCTTATCAGCCTCGGACAAATCAAGCCCGGTGGAATTCAGGCTCTCAAAAATCAGCTGCGGATTTTCATCGTCCTCAACAAAAATATCAATGATTTCAAGTTTTCCGATTGAATCATAAAGCTCATCAATCGAAACAGGCATATTCTGTATTTCGTCATAAAAAAACTGATAGTTTGCGGTAATGTTAGAACCTGTGACAAAATCTGAACTGTCGTTATACAGAAGTTTGTCAAAGGCTTCCATGTCGTCTTTTATTGGCTTTAGGCGGAGCTTTCTTTCTTCCTTGCGGTATTTATCAACCAGAAAAGTTTCTTCAATTTCCTGTTGCAAAGTTTCGTTTTGTGATTTTAAAATTCCGGATTTCAGCAAATTGACCATTGCGGTAAAAAGAAGCGAAATTGTAGTGATTCTCTGCTGTCCGTCGATTATCAGATAATCAGATTTTGAGCCGTTCGAGGCATGAGTAGAAACAATGCTTCCGAAAAAGTGCGATTTTCTTTTTTCAACCGAAATCTGAATCAAGTCATCAAAAAGCTGCCGGCACTGCTTCTCATTCCAGTCATAATTTCTCTGGTAGACAGGAATTATAAATCTGTTTTTAGCGCCGTCCAAAAATTCAACCAACTGTTTTGCATCGCCTTTCATTGTATTCTCCCATAAAAACTCTATATTTTGAGCTTTGAAGCTTTGTTATATGATTATTTCTTATAATTCCTGCAAGCTTCTTCTACTTTCTTAAAATCAATTACAATTCTTCCTACAGAGAACTCTTCTTCAGAAGAGCTGCATTTCTTTTCATAAAGATTCTTTGCGGTTTTCTCGATTTTATCTCGGTTCTCTTTACAAAAATTATATTCAGCAAGCATAAGTAATTTATAACTAAAATCTCCCTCGTCATTGATTTTGTAAAGTGAAAGCTCAGATTCCGGTACTGGTATCATACTGTTAAAACGTAGTGTACCGTACAGTTTTTCCTTGCTCCGAAGATATATTGTCGTAAGATTATTCTTTTTGATTTTCCCATTCGCATAATCTTTGTCCTTTGGAGATGACATCGGAACAAAATATTTGAATCCATTTATTTCCGTAAGAACTCCCACATAATTACATGGCTTTCTATCTTCAAAAGATAGTCAACATACTCATCGCTTACTATGTAAAAAATATTGTCTTCTGTCATAATAGTCTCTAATAAAAAAAAGGCGACTTTTAAAGTCGCCCGTTAAGTTCTCCAGTTAGGGTCGGAGCGTACCCAGTTTAAGTTTTCCACTTAGGGCAGGAATGCTCCCAACACCTATAATATAACACTGGGATATACAGGCGTCAAGTCT
>OQVL01002110.1_pt1 | contig 12097 bp, 9 predicted proteins | sample 1691501 | NCBI WGS metagenome assembly OQVL01 (sample SAMN03418253, study PRJEB22391) | human gut metagenome | biome: human-gut; feature: organic feature; material: feces | host: Homo sapiens | place: Tanzania | collected 2013-01
GCCGATTTTGAGTTGTCGATTTTTGATTTTTGATTTTTGAGTTATCGATTTTTGAGTTATCGATTTTTGAGTTATCGATTTTTGAATTATCGATTATTGATTTTTGAATTTTGAGTTTTGATTTTTGAATTATCGGCTTTCAGCCGATTTTGAGTTGTCGATTTTTGATTTTTGATTTTTGAGTTATCGATTTTTGAGTTATCGATTTTTGAGTTATCGATTTTTGAATTATCGATTATTGATTTTTGAATTTTGAGTTTTGATTTTTGAATTATCGGCTTTCAGCCGATTTTGAGTTGTCGATTTTTGATTTTTGATTTTTGAGTTATCGATTTTTGAGTTATCGATTTTTGAGTTATCGATTTTTGAATTATCGATTATTGATTTTTGAATTTTGAGTTTTGATTTTTGAATTATCGGCTTTCAGCCGATTTTGAGTTGTCGATTTTTGATTTTTGATTTTTGAGTTATCGATTTTTGAATTATCGATTTTTGAATTTTGAGCTTTGATTTTTAAATTATCATTTTTGATTTTCCAATTCAAAATTGAACAATTCCTAATTGCGGCAAAGCCGCAATAATTCAAAACTCAAAATTCAAAACTCAAAATTCCCTATGGCATCTCCTCAGGTTGAGAGATGAGTGTTGTTGCGCCATGCTCAAGCAGAAACTCCTTGTCGCGGAAGCCCCAAAGTACGCTCACGCAAGGCATGCCGCTGTTCTTGGCTGTCATGATGTCCACGTCGCTGTCGCCAATGTAGACGGCACCTTCCTTGTCAACGCCCAGTTCGCGCAAGGCTTCAATCACCGTGTCGGGAGCAGGCTTCTTGCGAATGTCCTCGCGTTCACCAATGGCCACAGGCACCAGGTCGCCAAAGAAATGACGACAGAGCTCGCGGGTGGCGGCATAAAACTTGTTGCTCACCACGGCAATGTTCTTGCCCTCAGCCTTCAACTGCTCAAGCAGCTGCATGATGCCGGGGTAGGGTTGCGTGGTGTCGAGGTTATGCTGCATGTAATGTTGGCGGAAGGTGGCGAAGGTTTCCTCAAACAGAGGGTTTTTCAAACCATCGGGTATGGCACGTTCCATGAGCTTCTTCACGCCGTTGCCCACAAAGCGGCGCACCTCATCGAGAGAGCGCTCGGGCATGTGGTGTGTGCGCAAGGCATAGTTGGTGCTTGCTGCGAGGTCGGCGAGTGTGCTCAGCAGGGTGCCGTCAAGATCAAAAATATAAGTCTTATATTTGTGCATCTTCTTTCTTTCTCCCTTTCTTTTTATTTTGTAAGTGCGTTCAGGCGTGCTATATATTTGCCAAGGATGTCAAACTCGATGTTCACCACCGAGCCTACCTCTATGTCACAGAAGTTGGTGTTGTCATGAGTGTAAGGAATTATAGCCACGCTGAACGAGTTGGCTGTGGGGTTGCAGACCGTCAGCGACACGCCGTTCACCGTTACCGAGCCTTTGTCTACGGTGAAATAGCCGCGGCTGGCCATCTCCTTGTCAAACTCATACTCGAACGTGTAGTAGGTAGAACCTTGTGCGTCTTTCTTCTCTTTGCAAACAGCTGTGCCGTCAACATGTCCCTGAACGATGTGACCGTCGAGGCGGCCGTTCATCATCATGGAGCGCTCCACGTTAACCTTGTCGCCCACCTTCAGCAGTCCTAGGTTTGAGCGGTCGAGCGTTTCTTTCATTGCTGTCACGGTGTATGTGTCGGCTGTCTTCTTGACCACGGTCAGGCACACGCCGTTATGCGCCACGCTCTGATCGATGGTCAGCTCGTTGGTGAAAGAGCAGCTTAGTGTGAAATCGATATTCTCTTGATTCTTCTCGATGGCTACAACGGTTGCCATCTCTTCTACTATTCCAGAAAACATAATGCTGTGTTTTATAAAAATGCTGAGATTTATAATTGGATAAATTTTTGCAACGAATAATCTCCATGCAATGGTTAAGCACAATGCAATAGCTACTTTCCATGCAATGGTTAATCTCTTACTCCTTTTCTGTGTGGGGTAAAGATTGAAAGCAAGGATTGGGAGAAAGGGGAGAAAGGTGTGAAAGAGAAAAAGAAAGAGGGAATTGCCCGATGATGTGATGAAACTCCGAGTAATATAAGAATTGAGTGCTCTCCGTCTTTGTAATCCACCGGCTTTTCAGCTTAGTTCCTTACGGATTTTATATGGCCCGCCATTGACAAAAGAAGCTTTCTCGGTTGTTGTTTTAAAATTGATGAGTATCCCGATCAAATCGGCACAATCCCCTGTATCGTTCTCCTTTCAGTTCCTTTTTGATAGTGCAAAGTTACTGCTTTATTGCTAAAGTTCCAAATCTTTGCTGTCTTTTTTGTAACAATAGAGTCTTCCGACAAACCTTCTGCATGTTTAAGGTTGTCTTCTTTCAACCCTCTTGTTGTCTATTTCTTCTTTGGACTTTTCTTTTTCTTCTGTTCCTCTTTTCTCTTTTTCTTCTGTTGCCTTTTTTCTCCTTTTTTTTCTCCTTTTTCTTCTCCTTTTTCTTCTCCTTCTCCTTTTTCTCTTTTTCTTTTTTTCTTAAGATATTTTTGTCTTAAGCCTTTTGCTGTTTAAATATCCTCAAGGTCTTCAGATGTGCGTTCGAGTATGCTTGCAGCCAGTCCGTCGGCGGTCTGTATTATAGACACGAGCGGGTAGAGCTTGCGTGCTGTGTCGTAGCAGCGTTCGTCCTCATAGCTGTTCATGTTTAGACCGAAGGCACCCATGTGCCAGCGGATGGCGAGCATCTCTGCATCGCTGAGATCCAGTCCGCTGCACAGAAGCAGGATGACCGATTTCTCGCCATGTCCCATAGGAAAGTCCTTATATGTTATCTTGTAGCCCTCACAGTCTTCCCATTGTCCGAGAGCGTTCTTGCGCTTCTTGACAGAGCGTCTGTAGATGTCGCTTTTGCACACGTCGTGCAGCAGACTGGCAATAATTATGCTGTCGCGTTTCACCTCTGTCTCCAAGGCCGGCTCAAGAGGCTTCATTGCTTCCCATATAGCGAGTGCAGCGTGGCAGGTGTTGATTGAATGTTTCACCAATCCTCCTTCCACATTAAGATGGTGTCCTGCCGAGGCCGGTGCCTCAAAGAATCCAAGGTTTTCAAGATCGCTGATAACGTCTTCCACGCCATCGCGCTTTGTTGAGCGGAGCAGTTCGAGAAACTCCTCCTTGTTTGCGTTGATGTCAAGTTTCATATTTTTTCTATTGTTTCTTCCCCAAAATACTTGTCAAACTCTTTTCTCAGCAGCGTCTTGTCAACGATAATTTCTCTTATCACGCGCAGCGCTTCCTGGTTAGGAGAGTTTTGAATCCACAGCTTGATGTAGCCGTGGGCTGAGTATTTGTTTTCCATGTGGTCGACGAAGCGCTTCCATTGTTCCTCTTCCGATTTCTCCGGATAATGCGCCAAGCCATAGAGCACCGTGCGGCGGAACACCGTCTCGGGACGCAGGTCGCGGTCGGCTTCTGCCACAATCTTGCCGTATATGCTGCGGGGAGCATGCGAGGCAGAGGCGCGGTGGTCCTCAACAGCCTCGCGCATGATCTTTATCTGCTCGGGCGAGAACCAGCGGCGCAGACGCATGTCAGCAGCCAAGATCTTGCCGCTCGTCAGGTGGTGGATGGCACGCGGTCCCTCCAGTCCGAGGTCATGGTAGGCGGCGATGACATACGCCATGTTGATGTCGGCTCCGATGTTTCGTGCCAACTCCAGTGAGCGTTTTATCACGCTGTTGGCATGAGAGAGGTTGTGAGCCTTGTCGAAGGCCGCATATTTAGGCAAAATATTTTGTTCGACAAACTCCATGATGTCGAGACTTACATTTCGTGTGTCCATAAGGAATGTTGTTGCTATTTATTTGCAAAATTAATCTATTATGGTTAATTTTGCAAGAACATTCAGCATTAATTAAAAGAATAATTCAAAACGGTTAATTAGAAACGTCAAGATACATAAAAATTATGGATGATACAAACGTGAGAGTAAATTCGGCCAAGGCGTGGTTCCTTGCAGCGCGTCCAAAGACGTTGACAGGTGCTGCCGTGCCTGTGATGATAGGCATTGCCTGTGCTGTGGCTTTACATGGTGTGGAGGTGAGATGGGTGCCGGCGGTGTTGTGCATGCTGTTTGCCTTGATAATGCAGATCGATGCCAACTTTGTGAACGACTATTTCGATTTCATGAAAGGCACCGACGACGAACAGCGTCTCGGCCCCAAACGTGCTTGCTCCCAGGGGTGGATCACCGCTCCTGCCATGCGCTCCGCCTTGCTGTTGACGACAGCCGTTGCTTGTGTTGTCGGCTTGCCACTCATCCTGTATGGTGGATGGGAGATGATTCTTGTGGGTCTGGCGTGCGTGGTGTTTTGCTTTCTTTACACCATCTCTCTGTCTTACATGGGTCTTGGCGATGTGCTCGTGCTCGTGTTCTTCGGCTTGGTGCCTGTGAGCATGACCTACTGGCTTGTTGCCCCTGCCTCGCCCCTGTTGTCTATCCCGCTGACTGTCATCGGCTTGTCGTTGGCTTGTGGCTTGGTTATAGACACGCTGCTCGTCGTAAACAACTACCGCGACATCGACAACGACCGACGCACAGGTAAGCGCACGCTTATCGTGAAGATTGGCGCTAAGAACGGTCGCTGCCTATATCTCTGGCTCGGCATTGCAGCATGCATCGTCAATTTTCTTTTCTGCTATCTCCCGGCTGTGTGGCCCTGGCTTCTGCCTCTCTTCTATCTGCCGTTCCACATCGCGACATACAGGGAGATGGTGCGCATTGATAAGGGTGCAGCCCTCAACCATGTGCTTGGCAAAACCGCCCGTAATATGTTTCTCTATGGGCTGCTCACAGCGGCAGGACAGGTCTTAAGCCTAACCATGGTTTAAGGCGTTTTGCAGGTCTATGGCGTTTTGGCAAGCTATCTATGGCACTTAGCTGAGCTATCTATGGCACTTAGCCAAGCTATCTATGGCACTTAGCTGAGCTATCTATGGCGTTTAGGTAGGCTATTTATGTCACATGGTTCGCCAATCTTTGATGTTTAGGCAGATTAAGCGTGGCTCATATATAATAAGGTGGAGGCTCAAGCGAAACATTAATCGTTTGAGCCTCCACCTTATTATATAATAGTGACCTCTTGTTTTCTTTTCTTTCCCTCTTGTTGTTTTCTTTTCTTTTCTTTTCTTTCCCTCTTCTTATTTTTCTCATTCCGTCTCTTAGTTGAAGAAGTTCCAACTCAGACCGAAGCGGAAGACACGTTGGTTGAGAGGGTAGTGGGGTGTGAGGAAATATTGTCTGTTGCCGCTGCCCGCATTGACGTGACTCATCATCACGAAGAAGCGGGTATGCTTCAAGTGGAAGTTGGCGTAGATGTTGACGAGCGGATAGTTGCCCGTCTGCACACGGTTGTCGCCTGTCTGCACGGCATACTGTCCGAGCGCCGGACTGTAGTCGGGGGCATAATACTTTGTGAAGTAGCGTCCGTCGGCACCAAAGTCGCATTTCAGCACCTGTGCAATCTTGAAGCGCAGGTAGAGGTTGGTGTAGATGTTGAGGTCTGGCACGGGCAGCACATCGTTGTCTGTCGACTTCTGATATGTTATGACATTTTCCCAGTTGAGCGGTCCCAACTTAAAGTTCTGTGCCAGCGACAGCGTGAGCAACGTTATTGCTCCACCTTTCTGTCTCACCTCCATAGTGTTGCCCTTGCGTGAGTGGTCGTCGGCAATGTTGTAGCCCATGGCCAGGTAAGTGTAGTTCTGTATCTCGTCGAAGGCCACGCGCAGCGTTGTGTTGGTCTTGCGATAAGAGAACAGGCCCTCCACGCGCGAGTGGAGCTCCTTGCTGAGCGAGGTGTTGTCCCACCAGAAATGGCGTGAATGGTAGTGGCGATAGTAGAACGTTGGGTTGTTGCGGTGGAAGAAGCCCTTTGCCGCCAGCGTCACGGTGTCGCCAAACAGCGGGAAGTTGAGGTCCACCGCTCCGTCAATCTTAAGCTGTCCGAGGTCTTCGCCGAGCAGCCATGTCTCTGCCGTCACGTTATAGTGGAGCGTCTTGCCCTCCGTCTTCGACAGTTGTCCTCCCACGCTGAGGTTATGCTCGTTGTAAGAGGTTGTGGCTGTGTTAGAGTCGGAGCTTGGCAGCACAAAACGGCGCAGGTCTGATGTCACAAACGCCTTCACGCCAGCCTTTGCCCACTTGTTGAAGCCTTCGAGCATGGATATGGCAAACGTGTTCTGAAGGCGCAGGTGTGAGGTCTTGTCGTAAATGCTGTCGCCGGCGTAGGGGCCAGCCACATAGTTGTCGGCATAGAAGTCGGCAGGCGTGTTGTATGCCTGGTATATGCGCTTATAGTTGTCGAGCTTCATGGTGTGTATGAAGCTGGTCACCGGCACATACTCATCCTTCATCCACATCGTGTCGGCAGCCGCCTTAGCCGACACCTTTGCCAAGCTGTCAGCCATCTCCTTGCTGTCCACGTTTATGCGTCCGCCCTTGCCTATGCTGTCGGTTGCTGTTGGCTCGTTGCCCGCAATCTTGGCATCGCTTGGTCTGCCGGCATAGGTCTTCTTCTCCTTCACGTTGTCTTCGTTGAAGTCGCGCCCCTCGTCTTCAGCCTTTCGCCGTTCCTCTTCGCGTCGTTTGCGCTCCTCGCTGTCGCGCTTGGCTTCCAAGGCAAACTTCTTCGCCTTGATCTCTTCCTCCGTCATCTTCACCTTGCGCTTGAAGCCCACATTGTAACGGTGTGAGAGAAAGACATGCTGGTTGTCGTTGCGGTTCCAGTTGTTCTCCAGAACGGTCGGAATCTCGTTTGTGGCAAAGTCGTCGTCAAAGCTCTCGGGGTGCAGCACAAAGTTGTCGTCGGTTATACCGCCGTTCTCCGTCACCTTCTGGTGGTTGGTAGAGAAGAGAAGGTGTGCCTGGTAGCGGTCGCCGAGGTAGGAGCCATACATCGTGTAGTTGAAATGGGACGTGCTTTGGTTCTGGTAGTAGCCGCGTCCGTAGATATAGTCGAAGTTGAAACCCACGCCCAGTCGTTTGCCCGCGTTCACGCCAAACTTAGCCGTGAAATGGTCCTCGCCGTTTGTGCGGTTTCCTGCCGTGTTGTATGTGAGGTTTGTGAAAGGCGACAGCGTGTTGGTGAAATGGAATGTCGACACAGGCTTCACGAAATAGTCGTAAGGCTGTGTGAAGAGAAACTGTCCGTCGTCCTGACGGTCAATGAACACGCGGTTTATGCGTGGCGTGCCGACGTTGCCCAAGGTGTTGTATTCGCCTCTGAGACCTGTCCCGAAGATGGTGTTCATGAACATGTGGGGCACGGTGTCGAGCTCAGCCTTTCTTATGTCTCCAAAGCGTTCGTCCACGGTCCACACCTTTATGCCCTTCGGAATCTCCTTGTCGGTGCCCAGCGAGTCGGCGTTATGCTTTGTCGACCTTCGCGTTACGTTTCCGTCTTCGTCCATCTGGTTGAACGAGTCAAATTGTGCCCACGCCATCAACGGCATGAGCACGAAGAGTGTAAGAGATATAAAATGTCTGTACATCAAGTTGGGTTTATTTACGCAACAATCGCAAGCAACATTCTGCCACCTTGAAGATGATGGCGCAGAGCAGAACGAATGTGCCTACGGCATGGCTTGAAAGGTAATACAACAATACGCCGACAACAGCTCCCAACATGAAGATGATGTTGAGGATGTTGCGTATCTTGAAAAATCGGTCACGAGGTTGTTCCTCCTCTCCGCGGCGGTGGCGAGGTATGGGGTTCTCGTTTGTTTCGTTTATATCCATAGCTTTCTTTGTTTACGGGTTATTGATTTGGCATGCGCTGATGGTTGGCAAACCGCCCCGAGGGCTCTACTCGTTGCCTTTCACCATCTTGGTGATAAGCTCAAACAGTTCGTCCTTGCGGTCGATGGTGCTGCGGCGGAACTTTGCCGAGCCGGGCAGCAGCTTTGTGCCTTTTTTGTTAATGGCTTCCTTGTCTGAGATCCATTCTTCGGCGCTTGTGCGCATCTCCGTGGGGCGTCCCTGTTCGTAGAGGAACGTCATGCGCTCAAGGGTGAGGTGCAGATGCCCGTCGGTGCATTTGGCGATGACGGTGTAGTTGAAGCGTGTGCGGTCGAGCACCACAAAGTTTTTCTTGAATGTCATCCATTCGTGATATTGTGCCACGATGCTGTGCTCCTTCTTGTTTACCAGCACCACGCCGCTCTTCGAGCGCTCGTCTTGAATCTGACACTCTTGGTTTGCGATGGTGTCGAGCGCCACATACATGCGGTCATAGACCTGTTGAGCGCTCAGCGCGGGCACGTCAAGGTCGAGCGTGAACACCACATTGCCGTCCTGCTCGGGCATGGCTCCAGGTTTCAGATACTTATAATCTTCGCTGTTGGGGTCGAGCACATGGCGTGCCGGCACAAGCTTGGTTGCGGCAATCTGCTTGCCCTCAGCCTGTTGTGCTGCATCAGCTGTCTTGTTGCCTGCTTTGGCGGCTTGTTTGCGTGCCTCTTTTTCAGCTCTTGCAGCCTCTTTTGCGGCTTTCTTTGCAGCCTTGGCAGCAGCCTTAGCTTCCTCTGCTGCTTTGCGTGCTTCCTCAACCTTGTTTTGTGTGGGCACAGCCTCCCATTCGCTCTGAGCCAAGGCTGTGAGCGGGAGGAACAGCATTATTGTGAAAAACAATTTCTTCATGTCTTCTGATTTTTATGGTCATTACATTATATCTTGCAAAATTAATAAATTATGCGCAACAAAGGGCCACAATATTCATTATTTAACGTTTAAGAGCTGAAGAACTCTGGTTTTGGGAGTTTAAAAGCTTTGGTCTTGTTGTTGACGCGCTTTTGGTTTTGTTGTTTCAGACCTTTTGTTTTGTTGTGAAAGCGTTTTGGTTTTGTTGCAAAAGGGTAAAAGATTTGCTGTGAAAGGATCTTAGATATTGCATATTTATGCGTTATGTTGTATATTTATTCAAAACGCAATGTGTAACAATTAAAGGCGGTTTTGTTGGCAAAAAGACAGAAAAAAGAGCGTTTTGTTATACAGTTTTGTTAACAAATCTTAAAATCCGACTTTCGTTGTCATTAAGCCTCTTTGAGGTCGTCAAAGGGCCTTAATGAGGCTGTCAAAGAGCCTCTTTGAGGATGCAATAAAGGCACTTTCATTTTGTCATTTGGGCCCTTTGGAAAAACATCCCCAAAAGGCCATGTTTTTGCATAAATATGCAAAACCATTCTTTTATTTCCCATCCGTCTACAGTTCCTGTTCCGGATGAGAAATTGCAGCCAACAAGACAAATAATTGCAAGAACAAAGTGGAGCGATGAAAATATGTGCTTGAGCAAAATTTTGTACAAGCCAACTATTTCTTCTCTTCCAACTGCTGCTGCAACCTCACAATCTCGTCGCGATATTGGGCGGCTTGAATGAAGTCGAGGTTCTTGGCAGCCTCTTTCATGAGCTGTGTGGTGGCGTCGATGCTCTTCTGCAGCTGCTCTCGACTCATGCGCACGATGATCGGGTCGGCGGCGAAGGCTGCCTGTTGCGGCTCCACATAAGGCTCGTAACGTGTTGTGCTCTGCGGCTTTTTCGCCTCGCGTGTCTCGGGCGTTGACGATGAGGCGGCAGACAGCGAGCCCTTGATGTCCTTCTTGATCTGCTTGGGCGTGATGTGGTGCTCCTCGTTATATTTGAGCTGTATGGTGCGTCGGCGTGCCGTCTCGTCGATGGTGCGCTGCATGCTGTCGGTTATGGTGTCGGCATACATTATTACCTTGCCGTTCACGTTTCGTGCGGCACGTCCCGCCGTCTGTGTGAGCGAGCGGTGAGAGCGCAGGAAGCCCTCCTTGTCGGCATCGAGAATGGCCACGAGCGACACCTCTGGCAGGTCAAGACCCTCGCGCAACAGGTTCACGCCCACCAGCACATCGTAGAGACCTTGTCGAAGATCGTTCATGATCTTCACACGGTCGAGCGTGGCGACGTCGCTGTGAATGTAGTTGGCTTTGATGCCGTTGTTGAGCAGATACTCGGTAAGCTCCTCAGCCATGCGCTTGGTCAGCGTGGTCACGAGCACACGCTCGTCGCGGTGGGTGCGTGTGAGAATCTCGTCCATCAGGTCATCGATCTGGTTCTCGCTTGGGCGCACCTCAATCTCTGGGTCGAGCAGACCTGTGGGGCGTATAATCTGTTCAACGACAACGCCCTCTGCCTCGCGAAGCTCAAAGTCGGCAGGTGTGGCAGACACATAAACCACCTGGTTAACCATCTCCATGAACTCTTCAAACTTGAGCGGACGGTTGTCGAAGGCGGCAGGCAGGCGGAAACCATACTCGACAAGGTTCTGCTTGCGGGCACGGTCGCCTCCATACATGGCGCCTATCTGTGGCACGCTCACATGGCTCTCGTCGATGAAGAGCAGGAAGTCTTTGGGGAAGAAATCGAGCAGGCAGTAGGGGCGTTCGCCTGGCTGGCGGCCGTCAAAATAGCGCGAGTAGTTCTCGATGCCGCTACAATGGCCCAGCTCCTTGATCATCTCCATGTCATACTCCACGCGCTCCTTTATGCGTTGTGCTTTGATAGGATCGCCAAGGTCGTTAAAATAGTCGATCTGTGCCGTGAGGTCATCCTGAATCATCCTTATAGCCTGATCCGTCTGCTCCTTAGACGTTACGAACAGGTTGGCAGGGTAGATCTGGTAGTCGTCAAACGAGGCAATGCGGTGAAATGTCACGGCGTCAAGTTCCTCAATAGAGTCGATCTCATCGTCCCACCACGAAATGCGCAAAATGTTGTCGCTGTAAGCCATCGACACGTCTACCGTGTCGCCCTTGACGCGGAAGAAGCCGCGCTTCAGTTCCACGTCGTTGCGCACATACAACGCCTCGACGAGCCGTCGCAAAAAGGCGTTGCGGTCGATGTTCTGTCCGCGCTTTATGCTTATTATGCTGTTGGCCATGGCTGTAGGACCTCCCATGCCGTAGATGCACGACACCGACGACACCACCACCACGTCCTGCCGCCCCGAGAGCAGGGCGCTCACGGCAGCCAGTCGCAGCTTGTCAATGTCCTCGTTTATGGCGAGGTCTTTCTCAATGTATGTGTCGGTGGTGGGCAGGTAAGCCTCCGGCTGGTAATAGTCGTAATAGGACACATAATATTCTACCGCGTTGTTCGGGAAGAAACTCTTCATCTCTTCATAAAGCTGCGCGGCGAGCGTCTTGTTGTGGCTGAGTATGAGGGTGGGGCGGTTTATGTTGTTTATGACGTTGGCCATGGTGAAGGTCTTTCCCGAGCCTGTGACGCCGAGCAGCACCTGTGCGCGTTCGCCCTGCTTTATGCCATCGGTCAGTTCCTTTATGGCTTCGGGCTGGTCGCCTGTGGGTGAGTATTTGGATGTGAGCTGAAACTTCATGTTTTATCCTGTAACTTTATGTTTGCAAGTTACAAAAATACTAAAAAAGCTTGTAACATGCAAAGAATAGCTTGATATTAAGCTATTTTTTGTGAAAAAAGAAAACTAAAGCTTTGCAAATAAAAGAATTATCATTAATTTTGCAGTTCAAAAATAAAAGTATGAGAAAGTTTTTCCCTATCATAATCGTTTCCGCAATGCTGCTTACGGGTTGCGCAAACGAGTTTAACCAGGTTTACAAGACCTCCGACTATTCGTACAAGTATGAATATGCCAAGGAGTGCTTCATGAAAGGAAAGTACACCCGTGCCGTGACGTTGCTTCAGGATCTCGTTACCTTGCAGAAGGGTACAGACAACGCTCAGGAAAGTCTTTACATGCTCGCCATGGCGCAGTATCTGGGCAAGGATTATGAGAGCGCTGCCGCCACATTCAAGAAATATTACTCCAGCTACCCCAAGGGCGTGTATGCAGAGATGGCGCAATATTATATAGGACAGAGCCTCTACATGTCGACCCCTGAGCCTCGCTTGGACCAGAGCCAGACGGTGGCGGCCATTTCGGCTTTCCAAGATTATCTTGACCTCTTTCCCGACGCAAAATATAAGGAAACGGCACCTACTACATGGGTGAGATGAGCTTCCAGTATTGCAAGAG
>OQVL01002114.1_pt1 | contig 12094 bp, 9 predicted proteins | sample 1691501 | NCBI WGS metagenome assembly OQVL01 (sample SAMN03418253, study PRJEB22391) | human gut metagenome | biome: human-gut; feature: organic feature; material: feces | host: Homo sapiens | place: Tanzania | collected 2013-01
GTGATTTCGGACAGAACCATGTAAGTGCCGGAGCTACTTTCTCGATGAACAGCGCCTCCAGCAAGTCAGAGACACAGAATCAGAGGCAGATGTATGTAGTGGCAGATGCAAAGTATTCATATGCAGGCAGATATGTTGCGGAACTGGTGGCCCAGTATGCAGGCTCATCCCGCTACGAGAAGGGCCATCGCTTCGCCTTCTTCCCTCAGGCAGGACTCACCGGCCAGTTCGACGTTTTCGGCACGCCATATCAGTACCGTTCCAACTACTCTTACAACGGAGACATGTGGTACGGCCCGATTTCTGACCAGCCGTCCTGGTTCGGAACCAACCGCTGGATTTCCTACAAGACGACGATAAACCGTCTCGCTAACCACAACCTCAGTTGGCCTAAAGTCTTTCAGACAGACCTCGGAATTGATTTTGATTTCCTCAGTCTCTTTTCCTTCAAGGTCAATGCATATTACAAGAAGATATACGACTCTATAGTGAACATATCTTCCATAATTCCAGGAGTTTATGGCCTCAACAACATCTCGCTGATGGATAACTATACCGCGCAGAGCCTTCGCGGAATGGACGTCACATTCGGATATTCACAGACCTTCGGAGACTTCCGTGTCGGTGCCTCGTTAAGCGCGACAATGTACAAGTCGATATACGAGAAGATGACCGATGACAACTGGCTCTATGAATACCAGAAAAAGACTGGTACTCCTGTAGATGCGTATTGGGGATACCGCTGCATAGGAAAATATGAAGATGAGGATCAGCTGTCATCTGATCCTGCAATCTCGACTGCAGTGAAGGTAGGAGACCTCAAGTATGAAGATGTGAACAATGACGGGAGGATTGATGACAATGACAAGGTGAATCTCGGGAATACGGCTCCGCGCCTCAGTTATGCCCTGAACTTTACTTTCGGATGGAAAAACCTGGAGTTGAATGTAGTGGGAACAGGTCGTGCAGGTCTTAAGACAGCGATGACCAACAGCTATTTCTGGAACGGCTGGGGAGACGGAAACTATTCAGCCTTTGTCCGGGACAATATCGGGGGTGCATATCCGCGTCTCGACTACGTACATTCGGACCAAAACTTCGTAGGGTCGGACTTCTGGCTCCGCAACGGTTCCTGGTTCAAGATACAGAGTGTGGAACTGTCATATGACTTGAACTTGAGCCCTTCCTCATGGATCAAGGGAATAAAGTTCTCGCTGAAAGGACAGAATCTGCTGACGCTGTCGGGAATAAAGGATGTGGATCCTGAGTGCATTGACGCCGGCGTCACTTCCTATCCTCTGCTGCGTTCCGTGACCGGAGGCGTGAAACTCAATTTCTGATGCAGCTTATTTTTCAGACAAGATATAACTCTTTCAATCCTGATAACAATGAAATTCACGAAAACCATAGCAATACTTCTTCCTTTCATTGCCATTTCCGGGTGCAGCTTCCTTGATCCGCTTCCGGACGGCAGTTACAATGACGACAACTATGAAGAAAACACCAAGCTGCTGCGAGGATATGTGGACAAGATATACAACGACTTCATTCCAACGTTGTATGCGACGAACTACCTTCTCGGCATCTCGGCTGCAACAGATGATGCAGTGTACCGCTCGGAGACAGCCGCGTGGCGCAAGTTCTCGAACGGTACTGCGCTTAAGTCCGGCAATCCCTTCACTTCCAAATGGAACAGTGACTATTCGGCAATAAACTATGCAAACCTCTTTCTCAAGGACCGTGTCGGAATCAGTTCCCGTTATCTGATCGACAAGGAGGCTGATGCTGTCTATCGCAGGACAATGCAGGGCAGCGCGTTCGGACTACGTGCCTGGTACGGATTTGACCTTCTGCGTACATTCGCCGGAAAGGGAACTGACGGAAACATGTATGGCGTGCCGATTATGACAGAGCCTGCCGCGACAGACAAGATTGACAACGAGAGTATCCGTAGAGCTGGAGTGGATGAATGCGTAAAACAGATTCTGGAGGACTGCGACTCTGCATATTTCTATCTTCCGGAATCCAACCGCGACTATCCTGGTGATCCTGCCCAAAGCCTGACAGTGACCGGCTCCGTGCGCTATAAAACTCTGGACCGTGTCTGCATTGACGCTATACGCGCTATGGTATGGCTCTTTTGGGCGAGCCCGTCATTTAATCCTGGCGGCAATGTTGACAGGTATGGACAGGCGGCTTTGTATGCTTCGCGGGTTATGAAACACAAGATTGAGCGTGAAGGGTCACTTGCCGGCGGATTTGACCCTCTTGCCGGTTTCAGATGGTATGACTGCAACAGCGCAGAGATTGTATGGCCGTCCAACTTCTCGAAGGCTACTGATACTGAAAAATGCTGCTATCCGCTCGGTTTCGGCGGACAGTCCAATATAGTCCCTACACAAGAACTTGTGGATGCCTTCCCGATGGCGAACGGCTATCCGATAACGGATCCTCGCAGCGGATATGACCCGCAAAAACCTTATGATGGCCGTGATCCGCGCTTCTATGCGGCAATCTACTATAACGGTTCCTCTGTACTGCGCCTCTCAAATGGTGCGGAGATGTATACTTTCAAGACTGAGACTGATGGAGCTGACGCTCCAGGAGGAACGATGACCTCGCCTACAGGCTACTATATCCGCAAATTTCTCTACCGTGGATGGAATTCGTATGACCAGACGGTTCAGCAGGGATACCGCTGTGTCCACCTGTTGAGTTGGACTCAGATGTGTCTCATTTTTGCGGAGGCTGCAAACGAGGCGGTGGGCCCTGACGACAGCGGTACATATGGTTATTCTGCAAAACAGGCGCTTGCGTGGCTGCGTGCCCGCAAGACAACCGAGGGTGCCGATGGACTTGGGACTTCAGGAGACGCCTATCTTGATGAGTGTGCCTCTTCCGGAAAAGAGCAGTTCGCGGCTTTGGTCAGGAACGAATGGCGTGTTGAAACTTGTTTCGAGGGGGAAAGATATTACAATCTCAGACGTTGGGCCACCTCAGTATCTGACCTTAATGTCCCGGTTCACAGAGTAAAGATAACGAGAGGATATTCTGGAGAGGAAGTCTTTGATTACAACGAAGTTGTGGAAAACTTGAGTTATCCGTCCCTTTGGGCGCCGCTGCCTTATATGGAGGTGCGCCGCTGTCCGAATCTTGTTCAGAATGAGGGCTGGGAAAGTTGGAAATAATGTATTTTAATTGGAAAATCGGATATATGAAGAAAATAATTGTCTCACTCGTCGTTTGTTGTGTCATTGCCACCGGATGCTACGATGACTACACTATGGATTACGAATATACAGGGGTATATTCAGCCTATCAGTACGACCTTCGCACGTTTGTGGTCGGAGAGGGGATGAAGTTCGACTTTACCGTGGCTCTCGGAGGTGTAGTGGAAAATGTCCGGGACAGAGCTGTGGAGGTGACGACTGACGATGCTCTGTTGTCTGCGGATCTTTCCACCTTCTCTGAATCAGAGGGCACACCTTCTTTTACTGCACTTGACGGTCTGAAAGGTATGGGACGGCTCGGGGCTTTGAGCCAGTCTTATGTGAGCGATGCTTTTGCGGATGTGAAGGAGATTGTCCAGCTTCCCTCTTCCTGCTACGAACTGACTGGTCTTGACGGACTTACCATATGTAAGGGACGGCACACCGCCAGTGTAACTGTCCATGCGACCGATGAGATACTTTCCGACCCGAAAGCGTTCGGCCCTTGTTATGCCTTGGGCTTCAGAATCGTAAATGCTGACGCAGATGTGCTTGTCAAGGAAAAGAGCTTTGAGGTCATTGCCGTAAAATGTGAGAACCGCTTTTATGGAAACTGGTATCATGGAGGCCGTACTGTCGTCCGCAGCGACGCCACAGGTGAAATCCTTTCAACTGATGAGTATGAACTTACGCTCCCGCAGGCAGATTCGAAAGTTTATAGATTGACGACAGTGGATGCCGTTTCAGTGAGGACTGACCGTATGGGAGGGCGTACAGGCTCGCTCCTGCTGACTTTTGAAGGGAACGACATCACGATATCTCCTGCAGACGGCTCAGACATCATCATAAACCCGATTCAGGGATATCCGAGCCGTTTCAATGGTGCGGATCTTCTTCAGAACAGGGAACTGTCGCTAAACTATTGCTACAGCAATGGCGACGGAACTACGACTTATGTCTATGATGTGCTGAAGTTCCGCAACAGAATCAGGGACGGCATAAATGAGTGGCAATCAGAATGAGTTGTCTCTGATTGAATTGTTCGATATAACACAATAAAAGGTATGAAAATAAGAAAATTGATGTTGCTCTGCTCGATGTTCCTTTTGACTGCGCTTCTTGTGCAGGCGAGGGGTACAGGGAGTGTCAGAATAGACGTAACTTTCGGAAATTCAGTCGAGGCTGTCGGAGGATGCGCTTTCACGGAGAACGACGGAAGTTTCGACATTGTCTCCAAGCAGTGGAAGGCAGGAGTGATGCTTCGCGGAAAATGGGACTTGAGAGAATACAAGTCGATAAGACTGACGATAGAGAACCACAGCGACGTGACTGCGCTGTATCTCGTATGCGATATGTTCGACTCTCGCCGCAAGTCTGAATTCCGCGACCGGGCCAACAGGGCAGCAGCAGGGGTTTATGAGGCGGTTGGTGATATACCGACCGGCTCCAAGATGACAGTGGAATTTCCGTTGAGCCCGGATATGCCTTGTCCGGAAGTAAACGGGGCGTTCCGCCTGATGCACGGGACACCATATTCCCGGGAACTCGGACTGTTCTCGTATGACATTGACCTTTCTGATATTCATACCATTGTCCTCGCCGGAGTAAATCTTCTTCCAGGGGTGAAGTTCACTATCTCAGATGTGGAACTGATTCGCGGAAAACGCATTGCGCCGAAGTCAATGCAACTGGACTCAACAGCATTCTTTCCGTTCGTTGACACCTATGGTCAGTACAAATATATCGACTGGCCCGGCAAGGTTCACTCGGACAAGGATCTCCAGCGTGCGAGACGTGCGGAAGAAAAGGATCTTGCAGAGCATCCAGGACCCGATGACTGGGATATTTATGGAGGATGGAAGAAAGGACCACGATATGAGGCTACCGGACAGTTCTACGTGAAGAAGATTGACGGAAAGTGGTGGATGATTGATCCCGAGGGCTATCTCTACTGGTCGCACGGAGTCGTGCGTGTCACCACTTCTTCGGCTGTAACTCCTTTGGACGGCAGAAAGTTCTATTTCACAGGCCTTCCTGACAATGAGGAGGATCCATTTTACCAGTTCTATTTTACTCGTGACAATCTGCTGTACCCATATTATACGGCACGAGGCATCAGAGAAACCTATGATTTCTCTTCGGCGAATGCTTTCCGCAAATACGGTGAGGAATACAAGGCCGTTTTTGCTGACCTCGCCCATCGGAGGCTGCGCAGCTGGGGAATGAACACGATGGCAAATTCGTCTGATACGGCGATATGTGCTATGGACAGGACCGTCTATAACGAGAGAGTCGATTTGGGTGCTCCAGTTGCAGGTTATCCGAAATGGCCTGTCCTTGAAGGCTCCGGCGGATGGTGGCCTTTCATTGACCCGTTCGACAATCTCTTTCCTATGTGCGTGAGGGCTCATCTCGAGGCTAAGCGGACACAGCTGGAGGATTCGTGGTGCCAGGGATTTTATGTGGACAATGAAATCAACTGGGGAGGTCAGACAATGCTTGCTTCTCTTGCCCTGAAGGCATCTGCGAAGCAGGCGAGCAAGCAGGTGCTGATAGATTGTCTTATGGTCAAATACAGAAGTGTGGAGGCCCTCAACAAAGCGTGGGGCTCAGCATTCCCGGATTGGAATGCACTTGTGGCCAATCGCAAGCCTTTGCCGTCAGGTGCGGATGCAGACCTTGCAGAACTGTCATTGTTGATAGTCAGGCAGTATTTCAAGACGGTACGCGATGTGTTCAAGCAAGTCGCCCCGAACAAGCTTTACATGGGCTGCCGTTTTGCAGGGGCTCCGGAGTTTGTGGTGAGGATAGCGGCTGACTATGTGGATGTGATGAGTTACAACAACTACACTTATACCCGTGAGACTTTCTCCTTGCCGAAAGGCATTGATCTTCCGGTCATGTATGGAGAGTTCCATTTCGGCGCACTTGACAGAGGATTGTTCCATACAGGTCAGGTTGCCACATTCAGTCAGAAGAACCGGGCCCGCGCCTACAAGGACTTCGTGCGTTCATGCCTGAAGAACCCATGCATCATCGGCACCAACTGGCATCAGTTCTCTGACCAGCCTTGTACCGGGCGTTTTGACGGAGAGGATTTCCAGGTAGGACTTACCGACTGCTGCGATACCCCTTATCCGGAGACTATCGAGGCATTGCGCGAGATCGGCTACAATATGTACACAATCAGATATGGACAGTCTGAATAAAAGGGCCTTGGATTATGACTATACAGAATATACTTTTGACATCGGTTTGCGTGGTGCGCCTGGCATTGTCCTGTGGTGTTGCCGCCTCCCATGAGCCTGAATCTCCAGGCAAAAATGAGACAGTGGAGTCTGCGCTTGCTCTTCCTTACATAATGAGTGACGGTATGGTCCTTCAGCAGGAATCTGAAGTGGCGATTTACGGAACTGACGACAGAGGGGTGAAGGTTACTGTCTCTCCTTCCTGGTCCGACCGCAGTTTTGAGACAATCACTGGAAGCGACGGAAGATGGATTGTCAAGATAAAGACACCGAAAGGATCGGACAAGTCCTATACGATAAAGATTACCGACAGCAATAAGGGAGAGAAGATTATCCGGGATGTTCTTGTCGGAGAGGTCTGGCTTTGCAGCGGACAGTCCAATATGGAGCATCCGATGAAAGGCTTTTCTGCCTCTGAACCCGTGCAGGATTCGGCAAAGGAACTTTCCGACTCAGATTATCCGCAGTTCCGCTATTTCAAGGTCCCTCGCGATGTCTCCCGGGAGCCACGGTATGATACAGGTGAATCGTCGTGGAAGAGTTGCTCACGTGACAATGCCAAGGACTTCGAGGCGATTGCTTTCTTTTTCGGGAGGAGAATCCACAAGGCTCTGGATGTTCCAGTCGGAATAATAGGCTGCGCCTATGGCGGATCGCGCATTGAGGGCTGGATGCCTCCTGAGTCCTTCACAAAGCTCGCAAAAAACGAGTATATGGATTCTGATAAACTGTCGGACGGCGAGAATAGTGCGAGTGCTCCGTCCAACTGCTGGAATGCGATGTTGCTTCCTGTGATGGACTATGGCTTCAGAGGATTCCTTTGGTTTCAAGGTGAGAGCAACTGTAACTACTACTGGTCATACTCTCATCTGCTTCAGGTCATGGTCTCCGACTGGAGAGCGCGCAAAGGTGACAGTTCGGCGCGGATTCCGTTCTATTTCGCGCAGTTGGCTCCGTGGGTGAACAACCGCCCGATTACGAACAGCGGTTCTGAACTTCTGCGGAATGCCCAGATGACAGCCTCCAAGGCTATACCGAATTGCGGAATCATCGGACTGAGCGATGCCGGCAGTGAAAACACCATCCACTTTCCGAACAAGATGATACCTGCTGAACGTTTTGCGTTGTGGGCTTTATACAATGAATATGGCGACAAGAAGGTGAATCCTATGGGACCGGCATTTTTATCGATGAAATCTGAAGGCGGGAAACTGCTGGTGAGCATATCCGACGCTTCCGGGCTTCATGTCGTGGATGGAGTCGATAACGTTCCGTATGCAGAAATATCCGGTGACGGAAAGAATTTCGTCCCGGCCAATGTCCGCATACTGTCCGGCGGCATTCTGGAGTTCTCTTCTTCAGAAGTTGCCTCTCCTACTGCGGCACGCTACTGCTACAGCGGCTGGCATGTCGGCACCATCTTCAATTTGGCCGGTCTGCCGCTTTTCCCGTTCCGGGCATCGCTGTAAGTTTATTCGGCAAGCGCTCTTATAGAAAATCTAGAAAGATTCCCGGCGGGTCATCCGGAAGTCGCAGTGGACTTTCTTGAGCTGCCGCTTTAGGATCATGTCTCCGATGAGCTGCCCCATTTGGATGAAATCCGTAGAAACTGTGGTGAGTCCGTTGAGGATTATCTCGCTGATAGGAGATTCGTTGTAGGAAATTATCGCAATGTCTTTTCCTGCTGCGAGTCCCTTCTTCTTTGCGAGCCTCGCCAGTTCTATCAGTCCGAAATCATATTGGCCGCTCAGCAGGAGGTATGCTTCTCCCTTGCGGACGTTTTCGGAAATCACAACATCTGAGTAGGTTACGCAGATGTCATTGTCCTTGCAGAATTTTTCCACTCCGGTCCGAATCGTACGGGCATATAGACTGGACGGAAGAGTTATGACATTGAGCCTGTTGTAGTTCTTGAACCTGTCGAGCCCCTCACCGAGTCCCTGTATGATGTCGTTTTCCCAGTCCTGGTAAACAGCTCCGTAGTTTCCATGGATGCTCTTTATCCAGTTGTCCGTCATGATGAGTTTCCTGTTCGGCACCTTTTTCAGCAGAGTACGCACCTTTTCCTGGGTTGCAGCATCATGCGGGAAGTGCGGCGCAATGACATAGTAGTCGAAGTTATCAAGGTTTTCGTTGAGGAAAAACTCCATCGTCTCCACATTCTGCTCGTGCAGGAGAATCGTAATCTCGGCATGATTGTCGAGTCTCTCCGTCATCGAGTTGAAGAGGATCTGCTTGTATGTGCTGAGTTTGTCGAATATTGCCAGAACCTTCAATTTGTGCGTCTCCACATCATTTTTGATAAAGAAGCCCTTGCCCTGATGAGGCTCCAGGAGCCCCTTGTTCCTAAGTATCGTATATGCTTTCTTTACCGTTTCCTTCGAGATTTCGTATTCCTCAGCCAACTCGTTCATTGAAGGCAACATTTCCCCCTGCTTAAGTTCTCCTGAGTCAATCATCGAACTGATTATCATCACAATCTGCTTATACACCGGTATCTGTGATGTCTTGTCTATGCATATGTTTTTGTTCATATTCTACGTATGTGTGGTTGACTTAGCTGTGGTATTGATCAAACTGCATGCAAAGTTAAGAAATTTTATAGATTACTTATATTTGCTCAAGAGCGGAAATAATTATAAATTTGAAAGACGTGTGCAAATATCACGTCCTTTTTAATGATTTCTGAATATGAAGATTGAAAGCAGAATTTGGGGAAAGACTCCTGACGGAAAGGAGATTGTCCTTTACACAATTACCAATGAATCAGGCGCATCAGTTTCACTGTCGAGCGTCGGTGCCGGAATAGTTTCTGTCAATGTTCCTGACAAGGATGGAAAACTTGCTGATGTCGTGATCGGTTATGATGATCCGATGTCTTATTTCGGAGACGGCCCATGTGCGGGAAAATGCCCGGGAAGGTATGCGAACCGAATCGCAAAAGGACATTTCACTCTCGACGGAAAAGAATATACATTGCCGATTAACAACGCTTGCAATCATCTTCACGGCGGTCCTGACGGATTCCAGAATCAGGTGTGGGACAGCAGGATAGAGGGGGATGCCGTAGAATTCATGTATTTCTCGGAGGACGGGGAAGCCGGATATCCCGGAAACCTGAAAGTCGTCGCACATTATGAGTGGTCGGAAGAGAACGAACTGGCATTGACCTTTACCGCAGAGACCGATGCGCCTACCGTGGTGAATCTTACGAACCATGCTTATTTCAATCTCAACGGCGAAGGTTCCGGCACTGTGCTGAATCATATTCTCAAACTGAATGCTTCGGAGTTCCTGCCGACAGATGACACATTGATTCCTGTGGGAACTGCGGAAGATGTCGCAGGTACGCCTATGGATTTCGTGACGGCAAAGCCTGTCGGACGTGATATCAAGGCTGATTTCCCGGCATTGAACTACGGCAAGGGTTATGACAACTGTTATGTAATCGACGGCGCCGAGCCTGGACAGATTCAGTCCGCAGCCGAGCTTTATTCTCCTGAAAGCGGACGAGTATTGGAGGTCCTGACTACTCAGCCGGGCGTGCAGATTTATACGGGAAACTGGCTGGAGGGCTGTCCTGTGGGCAAGAACGGCCATATCTACCATGATTATGATGCCATGGCCATCGAGTGTCAGCATTATCCTGATTCACCTAATGAGCCGGAGTTCCCTACCACTGTCCTCCGTCCTGGTGAAGTGTTCCAGCAGGCCATTATCTTCGCATTCTCTGTAAGAGCATAACTTATTATGAAACAATATCTTGACCTGCTTCGCCATATACGGAAAGACGGAGTTGTCAAACATGACCGCACGGGTGTCGGCACACAGAGCATTTTCGGTTACCAGATGAGGTTTGACCTTTCTGAAGGCTTTCCGTTGCTGACTACCAAGAAGGTTCATCTCAAATCCATCATATACGAATTGCTTTGGTTTATTGCCGGAGATACCAATATCAAGTATCTGAAGGAGCACGGCGTGTCCATCTGGGACGAGTGGGCTGACGAAAATGGCGATCTGGGTCCTGTCTACGGGCATCAATGGCGCAGTTGGCCGGCTCCTGACGGAAGAAGCATTGACCAGTTGTCGCAGGTGGTGGATATGATAAAGAATAATCCGGATTCCCGCAGGATGATTATCTCAGCATGGAATCCCGGCGAGGTGGACAGCATGGCGCTGCCGCCGTGTCATTGTCTCTTCCAGTTCTACGTGGCCGAGGGAAAATTGTCTTGCCAGCTGTATCAGCGCAGTGCAGATACCTTTCTGGGAGTTCCGTTCAATATCGCGTCCTATGCGCTTCTGACAATGATGATTGCGCAGGTTTGCGGTTTGGAGCCGGGCGAGTTTATCCACACCACGGGCGATACGCATATCTATCTCAATCATTTCGAGCAGGTGGATCTCCAGCTTTCTCGTGAGCCGCGCAAACTCCCCGTAATGAAGATTAACCCCGAAGTGAAGAGCATTTTCGATTTCAAGTACGAGGACTTCACGCTAGATGGCTACGACCCGTGGCCAGCAATCAAGGCCCCTGTAGCAGTGTAATTACTATGGAAAATTATATCATAGCGGCTGTTGCCGACAATATGGCGATAGGCCGCGATAATGAATTGTTATGGCATATTTCTGCGGACATGAAGTATTTCCGCAGGGTTACCATGGGTTGCCCCATCATAATGGGCTATAAGACATGGCTTTCCATTGGCCGACCTCTTCCCGGACGCAAGAACATTGTCATAACCAAAAGTGATTTCAATGCCCCGGAAAACGTGGTGCAGGTGCCTGACGTGGCCGCTGCTTTAGCTGCCGCCGCCATCCCGCCCGCCGATGCCCCGGTGCCGGAGAAATGTTTCATCATCGGTGGCGCGAAAACTTATGAGCGCACAATTGCTTCTGCCGACAAGCTCTACATCACGCATGTCCGCACCTCCGTTCCCGATGCCGACGCCTTCTTCCCGGCCATTGACCCCGCAGTCTGGCACAAGGAATCCGAAACGCCCCTGGAAACTGACCCGGAAAACGGCCTTCAATACTCCTTCGCAGTGTACGTCAGAAAGGCGTGATTTCCGCAGTTATGGCAAGCGTTTCCGAGGGGCTCTCATTTTATGTCAATATAATCTTCTCCCAAGTCGGGAGGTCATCAGGATGTGCCTTGTCCCACTGGTTGGCTTCCCGGGCCATGCCCACATAACCCGATATATCGCTCTGGTTAACTATCTTGCCACCAAGCACTTGCGGCACGAATCCATATGCAAGCACCAAAAAGAACAAAACAATGCCCGCATACATCAGGGCCTTCTTCCATGTTTTCTGCATTTTCGCCTATATTTTTTTCACCCGCAAAGTTAGTTCTTTTTTCTGTCCTGCTATCCGTTTGCCATGAAAATCCTCAAAGTGCAGGCGGAACTGCGGTAACCTCGGAGAATCTCAAGTCTTTCAAGCGGGACGCGGCCACGGTCGATTTTGTAATTTGTTGATAATCAGATAGTGTTTAAATAGTGGCGTGGAAACGCGGCCTTTTTTTGGCTACGTTTCCACGCTATGATTTATAACTAATTGAAAATCAGCGACTCCAAAAACAGGGCGTGGCCGCGTCCCGACTTGGGAGAAGATTATATTGACATAGAATGAGAGCCC
>OQVL01002115.1_pt1 | contig 12091 bp, 9 predicted proteins | sample 1691501 | NCBI WGS metagenome assembly OQVL01 (sample SAMN03418253, study PRJEB22391) | human gut metagenome | biome: human-gut; feature: organic feature; material: feces | host: Homo sapiens | place: Tanzania | collected 2013-01
AATTTTACATTTTGTGAGGTATAAACACCATTTGCGAGCGACATTTCTTCTTCACCAACACGCAAAACTGGTGTATCGCCCTCACCTAGCCCTATCATCGTAGCGGTTATATTTGTTGTACCAGAAATCACCACACTTGGAGAATCGATAGTGACAATTTTATCTTCAAACACAAAGCCATCTTTGGTAGTTTTGATTTGAGTTTGACCTGCAACCTCCACCTCAAAATTGCCCTGTGAATCGGTCGTTACGCTTAAATTTACCAACCCTTTAACCTCGACCTTTGCGCCAGCGACACCAATCCCATTTGACACAACTCGGCCATTAAGCATATAAGCCTTTTCTGCCTTGATAATTAGATTTGACACTTCTTTGTAAATTACGACTTTTGAATTTTCAAAGACAATAGGGACTTGCAGACCTAACAACAGATATGCATAAAGAAACCTGTGTTGAAAAGCTATATGAGTAAGCAAACTTCCAATAATTAATCATTATGAACCATATAAACAATAGAGTTGTCATACTTTTCTTCATGCTGGTAAACGTAGCATTTTCACATGCCCAAAATGTATTTCATGGAGAAATTGTGTCGATTAACGGAGAGGTTGGTATAGCGAATGGATATATTCTGCTTATACAAAATGGAAATATTTTCAAAACTACTTCTTCTTACAAGGATGGCAGTTTTACCATAAAGGATATTCCTGCCGGTGATTATATCGTAGAGGTTACGTGCTTAGGCTACCAAACAATATGCGATTCTCTTAGTATAAAAGATACAACAAAACGTACCTATAGACTAAAAGAAGAAACAAAAGAAATTGACGAGGTGACGATTGTAGCCGACCGTAGTCAGATTGTAAAAAAGACTGCCAATGGTGAAATATTCTATCTGTCGTCAGATGCAAAGAAAATGAGCAATCCATTCAGGGCTTTGCAAGAGATACCTGCCATCATATCTGATGCCAACACTTCATCTGTAAAAATGTTAAACGGAAAAGCACCTTTGATTCTTATCAACGGCAACGTGATTAACTCTGGTATTGGACCGATTTCTCCAGCTGACATTGAGTCTGTTGAGGTTGTAAACTCTGTATCTGCACGTTATCTGCAAGAAGGTGTTACGAGCATTCTGAATATTAGATTGAAAAAGCATACCAAACCATACTTATGGCTTGAAGGAGCAACACGTCATGAAATTCCTCTTGATAATGGTTTTGGTGTGGGGTATTTTGAAATAGGAAACCATAAGATTAGTCTTTACGGCAGAGCAGCCTATCACTATAAATACCAAGAAGATGTAGAATCATTCGTTAACCGCACGAATACTGGTTATAAACAGACTTATGACCAGTCAACTCGTAGTGATGCCAATAAATGGATAGGTGAGTTGTTGCTGAAGTATCAGATTACTCCTAATGATTATTTTGCAGCTCAACTATATGACTCATATAATACTACTAAAGGAAATACCTCGGCTCATGGAAATTATACTACTGATATTTCACAGTGGTATAGTTTCCAATCCTTCGACACGAACAAAAGCAATATTCTCACCACAAGTCTGTATTACAAACATTCATTTTCAAAAAGTAGTGATTTAGAATTGCGTTTAGCGTACAATTTCAATAAGAATGATTATAATGCCAATCGCACAGACTCTTATGAAAAGCAACAAATCGATGCAAATACACTATATAACAACAAACGTCATTCCGGAAGTTTCAATATTGACTATTCAAAAGAATATGCCAACAACAGTTCGCTGATAGCAGGAAGCCACAATACGCTCATCATGGATGACATCAATAACGCCATTGGTGAAAATCCAATATTCAAACATTATAGCTATAACCAATATGTATATGTGGGTTATGGTGGCTCTCTCAAGCATCTACACTATAATGCTTCAATTGGAATGGAAGGTATATGGGCAAAGGCAGGTGACGCCAACTATAACTATTTTCGTCCAAGGTGCAATACAAGTATTACATGGGTAGCTAACAAACACAACTCCGTCCGCTTAAGTTATCAACTTTCAAATACAGCTCCAAATGTTGCATATCTGAACCCTTACAATACATCAACAGACTCTTTGTTTGTAAGCATAGGCAACCCGAATCTAAAGCCACAAATGACACATAGCGCCTCCATATCATATACATTGAATGTCGGCAAGCTGTACTTCACACCTGTTGCTGACTATAAATACATAAGTGATGTGATAGAAAACTATGGCCATTCAGATGGGGGCGTTTATTATAGCACTTATGCAAATACTGGACATTTTGCCCAGATATCTGCAGGAGCTGATTTGAGTTATCGTTTTAAGTGGGGACGAGTGTATGCAGGTGGCGGTTGGAAAGCCTATTATTTCATGGGGCACAACGCCAAAAGCTCAACCTATGTTTCATTTGGCTTTAACGCACAAGTGAAAGACTTTTCATTCTATGGCGATATAGATTACAATTCAAGAGATTACACGGCATTGGCATGCACCACATATTCGCATCCGTCAGTTGCCAATCTACAAGTGAACTACAATTTCACACCTGACTTCTATATTGGTGTCTGCTTACAGCATGTCACTGGCGAATATCAAAGCAAGACAACGACTGTTGACGGGTCTTTCCACTCTGTAGTAGAGAATCATTACAAGGACCAAAAAATCCGTCCATGGGTAATTCTAAGATATACTTTCCGTAAGAATGCAGACAAGAAGCATAAACTTGGCAAAGTATTGAATAGCACCGAAGAGGGTATATCCATTATAAAGTAATAAAAATCGGTCAAGCAAAGACAAACCAATGAATGATTGGCATTTGCTTGACCGATATTTTTTACTCCCTTAACAAGAATATCGCTCTATTTCATCTTTAGAAATTCCTGTAGCTTTAGAGATGTCTTCAACAGACATTCCCATGTTCAGCAGATTCCTTGCTACTTCAGCTCGTCCCTTGGCAACGTTTTTGATCGTCGATACGACCTGGCAGCCTTTCTTGCTCTGGTCGGTAACAAGCAGCAGATGCGTTACCTTATCCATAACGCGGCGCTGGATCTGCTCAATGCCGGCCTCTCCGTCGATGACGACATAGTCGAAGCTGTTTGCCAGAATGCCGATAACTTCCTTCAGGTAGGAATTGACCTTGCAGTAGCAGCCTGAGCTCTCAGGTCTGCCGATGCCGAGAAATGCAAAGCCGGGCATTTCGACCAGTGCGTCAAAGATCTTGAATCTCGCTTCGCTCAAAAGCTCGAGCGCCTCTCTCGTTTCGCCGTTTTCGACACTGTCAACGATGCTCATGCGGATATCGTCAAGCGTGAGCTTGACATCAACGCCCAGAGCGACCGACAGGCCGACAGCAGGGTCTGCATCTATCGCGAGGATCTTCTTATCCGGGAAATTTTCCACCAGAAGCCTTACGATCGACGCCGAAATCGACGTCTTGCCGACACCGCCTTTACCGGCGACCGCGATGATCTTTGCTTTATTTTCCAATAATACGTCCCCCCTTCAATTGCGCTTTGACATACCTTACGCATTTTGATAACAGTTTAACACAAATGCCTCTGATTTGCAAGAGAATATGCTGCTATTTATATGAAAAATTCAGGTTCTTTTGAGCGAAAAATGCACAACACTATACACTTTCAACAAAATTGTCAATTAGTTTGTTCACAAAAAAGACTCCCAGTAACAGGGAGTCTTTTTGCTATGTGTTATGCGGATATCGGATCATACGATTCTGCGGTCGCGGACCTGAGAGTCGTAGTGCTTATTCAGCAGAGGGCGAATGACATAGTATATAAGCTTGTTTTCGCCATTGGTCATATACAGGGTAAAGGTTCCGACAAAAGCGAGGAATGCGAACATGGCGACTTTGCCGCCTATCTTTGCAACAGTTTTCATTATTACCTTATCCTCCTATTAATATGCGGCGCTGTCGTCAAACTCAACGAGCGTGGGGTCAAGAGGCTCCTCGCCCAGAACGACGGACATGTAGCCGTTTACGCAGTTACGCATATCCTGACGGGAAACGGTACGGCAGTCTTCAAGGTCATGCTCGATGAAGATGAAGTGGAAGCCGAGGTCCCTTGCCTGCTCTTCCATGAGAGCGTGAACGCCGAGCATGCCCTTGCAGGCGATGTTGTCGTTCATGAGAACCATGTCGCAGTTGAAGTTCTTTGCCCACTCCCAGATGGCGTTGACATTATCCCAGCCGCCGACGGCGTGGTGACGCATGGTCGCCTTCTCGGAGAACAGAGCAAGATCCTTGATCGCCTCGTCGGGATCTTCGGTGTTGATCATATTGTGACCCATGGTGGAGTCCATGTTCAGGACGATATTGATGCCCCAGCAGTTCTGGATCCAGGTCGGGAAATCGGTGTAGTAAACAGCGGAGGGTCCCCACAGGAATGCGCGGTGACGGGTCTTGCCGCCGAACGGCTCCTTCTTCTCTTCATACGCCTTGCGCATGATCTTGATGACCTGACGGTCAACCTTGTTGAAGTAAGGATCGGTGCCGTTTACGGATGCCCATGCATACAGGCGATAGAGCGTCTCGGCAATGCCGCACAGAGCCGAATACGGGGTCTTGAAGTAGTCCCACTTTTCAAGCTCGATGGTGTTTTGCTCGTTCATGAGCTTTGCGTACTTAAAGAGATTATCCCAGTCGTACTTGACGCCGTACTCTTTTTCTACGAAAGCGATGGCGTCCTTGAGCATCTGGGTGGAATACGGATGTGCGCCCGGCTCGTTGTGGATCATGGCCAAGGTTACGGGGAAGTCCGGCATGCCTATGCGGCGGCGCTGGAACATGGAGGTAGCCTCGGATGCGTTGCAGGGCATGTTGGTCGAGATCATCGCCTTACCGATGAGGGGGAATGCGTCGTCGAGCGCAACGCCGGTCTCGGCCGCGCAGCGAGAGCAGACGTCGGCAGGAAGGCCGAAGGACTCGGCAACGTCGATGTAATAAGGCTCGATGTGCTGGTCAACGTCGCAGATGATGAACTCAGGCAGAGTCTGGAGGGGGAACGGAATGAGCTCCTTGAAGCCCATCATGAACAGCGGAGGCAGGACCTCGTCCATGGGAACGATGCGGTCGGTATCCTTGCCGCCGCCGAGACGACGGTCGTTGGACAGGACGAATGCGATCTTCTTGGTCAGGCTGCGGACGATAGCGTGCATGCACTTGTGCGCCGTTACCAGCTCGTAGCCGCGGAAGCCTTCAAACAGGCGGTCAATGAACATGAATGTGCCGAGGTAGGAGCCCATCCAGCGATACTCCCAGAAGCCCTTGAGGCAGGGGATCGGAGCGGATGCGACCATCATTGCCATGGAGGCGAGGTTCTTCAGCCATGCGCCGTAGTCGACCATGGTGTCCTTAACGCCGCGCCACTCACGCCATTTTGCAACGCCGGTCTTGTCATAATAACGGGATCTCTGGCCACCGACGCCGTTTTCGGCCTGCCATATGGGGTCAAAGCGTTCAAGCTTTTTATCTACTGCTGCTATAACTTTATCGAACATCATTACTTACCTCCCTGAATGGACTTGATCTCCAGGGATTCGATGAACGCCTGGAAACGTGTACGAAGCTGTCCGACTGCGCCGAGGGAATACTCCTTCTCGATAGTGCAGCAAGGAATGTGCTTTTCGTTCGTGAAGATGTGGTTTGCAAGAACCTTCTCATAGCTCCAGAACTCGCAGAACTTCATGTTTTCGTATATGATGCCGTCAGCCTTGAAATCTTCAACGAGCTGGGCCGCGATAGCGTGACGCTGGTCGATCTTGAAGCCATCCATAAAGCGTGCGCACTGGTTCCAGTACAGGTAGTGGCGGCAGATGGCGTCGAACGCGGTCTCGCCTTCCTTGATCTCGATCTGCTCTCTGCTGGGGAACGAACCGAAGCAGTAGCGGTCGGCAACGACCATTGCGCCGCACATTTCGATAAGCTTTGTGAACTCGGGGTCATCGACCTCACTTCCGACAAGCGCAACGCGGGCGCGGAACGGGAACTTCTCTTCCGGCTCGCGGGTCTTGAGCTCTTCAAGAGTCTCCTTGAGGTAAGGCAGGATCAGCTTATGGGGGCAGACCTGGCTTACGAGCTGGATGACATGGAACTCATAGCCGGTGATGGGCGGATTATCGAGCTTGCGGAAGTTGCCGATCTCGGTGATGATGCGGCTGAGCTCGTTATGCTGCTCGATGGCCTTGCGCATAGCCTCATCGGAGACGTCAACGCCAAGACGGTTCTTCATCTCGTCAACGACCTTGAGCTTAAGCTGAGCTTTGTAGTAATCAAGGTTGGTCTGATCGCCCTTCATGGGAGGATCGATCTGGGTGACGAAAAATCCGTCGTGCTTAACGGGATTGATGAGGAAGAAGTGCTCTTCCATACGCTCCATGGTCGCGCAGCTTTCCGCGCCGAACAGGCAGCTGAGGTAGTTGTATCCGCCTTCGATGGCGCGCTCGAGAATGGAGCGTGCATAGGGGCAGGTACGGTTTGTCATGTAGTAGTTTGCAATATCGCTGGACGTGCAATTGGGAGCGCGAAGTCTTGAAGAGAAGCAGCCTTCAAGATTGAGAAGGACTTCGGGTATGTAATAGCAGTTGTAACCAAGTGCTATCTGCCCATCCTCCACTGCCTTGGTGACGAGCTCGTTCTGCGCGTCCTGCAGCAGGTTTTCAAAATAGATCAGATGTTTTAGGTCTTTCATTTGCAACCCCTTCCGCTTATTTAAAATTTTTGCTTACCAGTTTCCAGTATGGTTTCCCATACCCCTTCACGCAATTATACTTTAGGTTTAGTCGATATGTCAAGTTTATGTCAAAAGTATTTCAAAATTTATTTTGCCAATTTTCAGTTCCCGAACACTTGGTCAAGGCACTGTTCGACTACTCGAACAGCCTGCTGCAAATTTTTATATATTCGGGCAGGACGCCTTCGAAATCGAGTCCGTAATGGCGAGGCGTATTTCGCTTTGCGGTGCGTTCTATCGCGGCGGTGACAAATTTCTCTGCGGCATTGAGCGCATCCTCAAGAGCCGCTCCGCGAGTCAAAAGTGCCGCAAAGGCCGAGGCAAAGACATCTCCCGAGCCGTGGAAGGTGCCGTCGAGAGCCTCGTTCATGACTGAACACAGCCGGCCGCTTTTGTTATCGCGCGCAACTATGCCTACCTTCCCCGGCTCTGCGCTGACACCCGTCACGGCAACAAAATTCGGCCCCAGCTCGGAGAGCCTGTCGATAAGCTCAGTGACATACGCCATGCTGTGAGTACCGGGTCTGTATTCCATACCGGTCAGGAAGCATGCCTCGGTTATATTCGGCGTTATGATATCGGCCTTTTTTATAAGGCGGCGGAAGCATTCGGTCATTTTATCGCCGAGATTTGCATAGTATTTGCCGTTATCGGCCATGGCAGGATCGACAATGACGAGCGTCTCGTCGTTTTTCAGAAGCTCGATCGCGCGCTCGAGCAGCTCTCCCTGCGCCTCGGAGGCGAGATAGCCGGAATATATTGCATCGAACCTTAGTCCCAGGCTGTGCCAATGCTCGGCGATTGGGACTATATCCCCGCTCAGGTCGGTAAACGTCCAGTCAGTGAAGCCGCCGGTATGGGTGGATAAAAGCGCCGTCGGTATGCAACAGCACTCAACTCCCGTTGCGCTAACTATAGGAAGAGCAACTGTAAGCGAGCATTTTCCCATTCCGGACAGATCATGAACAGCCGCCATTCTCGGCAGCTTGGGCAGTTTTTCCATTGTGTCTCCTACCTTATTATTAATTGAAATATCGCATTGATTTTAACACAGACCCGGCGCTTGTGCAACTCTATACAAAATCTGCCCAATGTATATATCTTTCAAAATTTTTAACCAAATTTTTATAGCTTTTTGCTTATAAAAAGCTATTTTTACTATAATATGTCTTGAATTTTCGGTTACAATATAGTATCATTAGGTACAATATTAATTAATAGCCGCCGGGCTGCTTCCGTGAGCAACGGCTGACTGCTTCCCTGCCGAAAGGCAGAGATAATCGATGCCGCATGGATAACGCTCGCCGGTATAGGTATTAGTATGGATCTTTGGGGGAAAGGAGGACAAAACTGAATAGCATGGTAAAATTAGAAAAGTTCAGCAAGCCTGCGCTTACCGTACTGTTTGTACTTGCTGTTTTTCTGTTTGCTGTTTTTGTGCTGAGCACCAACGCAAGTGCTGATGGAGTCGATGCCACCGCTGCGGTCGAGACAGAATCTGCTACGTCCGTCATGTCGGTATTCGAGGGGATCGGTCTTAAAAACACCGAGTATCCCGACGCAAACTTCATCAACTTCCTGCTTTGCCTGCATGGCTATGAAAAGCTCCCTGCCAACGCTACCGTGACCGTTACGGCATATCTGCCTGTTACCAACACCGTTTTCTGGCGCTCTACCTTTGACAAGGCTTATCTCACTTTCAAAGATGTGATTAACCCTGTGGGACACGGTACTCTGCTCAGGCTTCCTGCCGACTGCGTAATCAAGATCGAAGTCAACGGAGCCGACATTGACGGCTGGGATCTTATCTACGGCAGCACCGTTGAAGAGGCCATCATATGGCATCCCAGCAGCGGCATGTCCGGTCCGGCTGCCGACTATGTTCCCGGCAACGCTACATACATGTTTATGAGCAATCTGGGAGGCCACGTCGTTCACCTGAACATAGATGGTGTACACGGCGGCGATTCCGACGCGGATGCAGATGCGGACGATGATGCTGATGCGGACGCGGATGCGGATGCCGACGCCGATGCTGACGCCGATGCTGACGCGGATGCGGATGCGGACGCTGACGCGGATGCGGACGCCGACGCCGATGCTGATGCGGACGCCGACGCCGATGCTGATGCTGATGCTGATGCTGACGCCGATGCTGATGCTGACGCCGATGCTGACGCCGACGCTGATGCCGACGCCGATGCTGACGCCGACGCCGATGCGGATGCCGATGATGACAATGATCATCAAGATCCAAAAACGGGGGATGATCGCAGCATTATCCTGATCTCAGCAATTGCAGTTGTCAGCCTGGCAGCATTCACTTCTACTTATCGCAAGAAGAAAAATAACTGATCAAATGTGGGCGATTAGTTGACTTATTGCTTAAGTGCATATAAAATAGGAATGGTTGTAAACCATTCCTATTTTTATTTGCTTGAGGTGCAAAATGAGCAGACGAAGCAGACGGAAAAAGCACATTGAACGGTCAAAAAAGCCTACCGCCGAGCAGCTTGCAGCGCGGACCAAAAAAGCCATTATCATCGGTTCGGCAGTTGTTTTGGCCATAGTCGCCGCGGTGGTGATCCTGTATCTCGTTTCCGCCGGCAAAAAGGACGATGCGCTTGCTTCGTTTGAAAAGAAGGCCGAGCTTCTGCGCGAGCAGGTGCTCTCGGACGCGCGCCTCGACGAGATATCGGGCGATATCGAAGTGGGGCTTCCGGACAACGTTGTGTTTCTTTCCGTTTGCAGCTGCGAGGAGCGCGCAAAGGTCTTCACCGGAACGGGTGTTGACCGCAAGGCCGCATGGCTGAGCGCATACGATCAGGCAAAGAGCTTCATCGAGGAGGAAAACTACAACGCCGTTTGGCTCAAGGCCGACCTCATGAGCGAGGCTAAAACATACGACCCGGTCGAATTTTCAACCGAGCTGCACCACTACAGGCCCGAATTTTTCAGATACGGCATAGCCTTTGACAAGAACTTTGAAACGGCACTTCTGGAAGCTGAGCTAAACGGCGCCAAGATACTCGACTACGAAAACGAGTGTGTTGACGAAAGTTATCTGAACACATACCTGAAAAAAGCCGGACGTAGCCCCCTCTCCTCCCTGCCGGACAGCTATGTTGTTTTCAAATGCGTCGGCTGGATGTGCGATGAAAACGACGAGGTTTACGATCTCATAAGCGACATTGACGATTACGGCAGGCGCAAGGTCGACACCGTGGACAAGGAGTACGCCGCCGAGCTTGTCAAGAACGCCTCTGGCTTCCTTATTGACCAGGTCAAGGACGACGGAAGCTTTGTTTACGGTTACTATCCGAGATTCGATAAGAATATTGATAATTACAACATTGTCCGCCACGCGAGCACGCTTTGGAGCCTTGTTTGCCAATACAGGATGACCGGCAACGAAGAGCTTGTTCCCGTTATCGACAGAGCTATAGATTACATGGTTGAAAACGCCATAGTCGAGCGAAACGACGAGATATCGTATCTGTACGAGGAGAAATCGGACGAGATCAAGCTCGGCGGCTGCGGCGTTGCCGTCGTTGCGCTGACCGAGTACATGGATGCGTTCGGCTCGGACAAATACAAGGACCTTGCCATAAAGCTCGGCAACGGCATACTCACCATGCTCGATCAGAACAGCGGCGAATACTATCACGTTTTGGACGGCGAGTTTATCAAAAAAGAGCAGTTCCGCACCGTTTATTACGACGGCGAGGCGACCTTTGCACTGTGCAGGCTCTACTCCCTCACCTCGGACGAGAAGTGGCTCGACGCAGCAAAAAGCGCCGTTGAGCATTTTATCTCTGCCGACTATGTTCAGTACAAGGATCACTGGGTGGCTTATTCGATGAACGAGATAACAAAGTATGTCGATGACGAGCGCTACTACACCTTTGCACTCAGAAACGCGCAGGAGAACCTCGACACGATATACAACCGCGACACAACGTATCACACCTATTTCGAACTCCTGATGAGCACATTCGAGATCTATGACCGCATGATTGAGCGCGGAATACACGTCGATTACCTCGACAACGGATTTGATCTTGAATACTTTCTCCGAACGATATACAAGCGCGCAGACCACATGCTCTGCGGCTATTTCTACCCCGAGTACGCAATGTACATGGCAAATCCCAACTCCATTCTCGACACGTTCATGGTGCGCCACGACGGCTACCGCGTCAGGATCGACGACGTTCAGCACAATGTGGGCGGATATTATCTTTACTACATGAACTATGACAAGCTTGTTGATTACGGCATGCTCGAATACAGGGACAAGGCATGAAAATAAGTCTGCAAAAAGTAATAAGGATAGTTTCGCTCATTGTATTTCTCGTCTGCTTGACGCTGCTTGCATTTTACCTCATAGGCGACGCGCGCGACGCTGCGGCGAACAAAGATATCGACAAGCTCAAGGACGCCGAAGTCACCGTGCCCGACGTTCTCGATGAATACGCCGGGCTTTATGCCGAAAATCCCGATACCATAGGCTGGCTGAAGATCGACGGAACAGAGCTTGACAACGTCGTCATGTTCTCCCGGCACGATAACGAGAAGTATCTGCACACCGATTTTTACGGTAACTCCTCTTACCGCGGCTGTCTGTTCGTTGACGGCTGGTGTGATGTGCTCACGTCGGATAACATCATAGTTTACGGACATCACATGAAGGACGGCTCAATGTTCGGCGTGATCGTCGATTACCAGAGCGAGGAGTTTTATAAGCAGCACAAATACATAAGCTTTGATACGATATACGAAAAACAGACCTACGAGGTCGTCGCCGCAATACAGACCGAGCTGCCGTCCGACAGCGCAGAGGGCTTCAGATACAACGAATACACCGGCAGCGACGAAAAGTCATTTGCCGAATATGTTAAATTCATTGGCGAAAATAAGCTATACGACACCGGAGTTCAGATAAGCCCCGGGGACAAGCTGCTCACCCTCTCTACCTGCGCATATCACACGGAGAACGGGCGATTCATCGTCATTGCAAAAAAGATATGAAAAAGTCCATCGACCAAGTCGATGGACTTTTTCGCTCCCTTCGATTCCCATGAATTATGCAAAAAGAAGCAGCTCACCTAATGGTGAGCTGCTTCTTTTTGGTGACCCGTACGGGAATCCTCGCCTGCGGGCGAGCCGGGTCGCGGCTCTGACATGCCACCGGCATGTCATTTACTACCGTTCCCTTCGATTCCCTTGAATTATGCAAAACGAAACAGCCCACCTAAAGGTGAGCTGTTTCGTTTTGGTGACCCGTACGGGAATCGAACCCATGTTACCGCCGTGAAAGGGCGGTGTC
>OQVL01002116.1_pt1 | contig 12091 bp, 9 predicted proteins | sample 1691501 | NCBI WGS metagenome assembly OQVL01 (sample SAMN03418253, study PRJEB22391) | human gut metagenome | biome: human-gut; feature: organic feature; material: feces | host: Homo sapiens | place: Tanzania | collected 2013-01
ATTCCCTTGCTGTTCTTCTCATGCTTTCCGCGCTCCGTATTGCGGTACTCTGCATGTTCAGCCGCAGCCTTCTCCTTCTGAACTTTTGCCTTATTGTGATTCTTTACTGTGAGAGCTGCTGCTCCTGCGCCGGCTGCTGCCACCGCTGCGATTCCGATTCCTAATTTCTTCTTTGACATAAGCAATTCTCCTTTCAGTCTGCCGTCTATTTCCATCTCATGTCCCTATAATAGCTTACCCAATTTTTATTTCATATTTACAAAAAAAGTGGAATGATAAAAATTTTATCATTCCACCCGTTTTGTATAACTCTATATTGAATATGTACTCTAGCGATACCTTCTATCGACACCCTTCTGCCTGTAATATGCCGCCTTATTCTCGTACATTCTCTCATCTGCAGCCTTCACTATCTCGTCAAATGACTCCCAGTCCTTCTCATCACTTGACACATAACCACACGATATTGATATGGACTTCACCTGCTGTCCAGACCATCCACCCACAACATCATCAAACTCCTGCCGTACTCTCTTCAGCCTTCTGGTATTTACAAAGATGATGGCTGCAAATTCATCACCGCCCATCCTGTACACCTTACCATAGCTTCCAAAACACTGCTCCATACACTCGGCAGCACCCTGAAGCAGTTCATCTCCAGCCGCATGTCCCAGGGTATCATTCACTGATTTAAGCCCATTTACATCCATGGACACATACACATATACAGAATCTCCCGGAAGCTCCCTGACATCATCTATATATGCGCTCCTGTTATAACATTTTGTGAGCTCATCTGTATAAGATCGTCTTATCAGCTTCTGCTCCCGTTTCTTATCTTCATCTATGTTTCTGGTGGTAAATATGACTTTTAAAGGACGTCCATCCTCGTCAACATCTATCGATATAAATGACAGTCTGAACCATCCAAGATCCTTCACCATGAACTCACCTGACACGATCTTTTTCTTGATCAGCCTGTCCCCCAGACTATTCAGATCCATGAATTCCTGAGCACTGGCCTGATGTTCATCCACAACCACCTTATGAACGATCTTCCTCATAAGCTCCTTCGCCCCTGCTGCCCGCTCACCAGCCCTCAATATCAGGTCTCCTGCGCTATAGAGTGCAAATGTATCATGTTGAAGATCAAGCATATGCATGCTGTAATACATCCCCGACATGGATGTCAATATTGCCAGCTGTTCATTTCTCTCCCGGTTCGCACGGATCACCTTCATCACCATGCTTACCACCAGACCAGCGGCAAAGCACAGATACAGTGCCATGATAACCATGATTGCCGTATTGCTACGACTGTTCACATCCATTCTATATATAACACCGATCACATACTCTCCGGATCTGCAGAATACACATCTGTTTCTAAAGCCATTGATCTTTCTTATGCCTGTAAAACTGTCCTCGCCGTCCGGCAGCACATCATCAGTCATCGAAATGCCGAGCTCATCAAGAGTGAGTCCTACTACCGGTTCATATGAGCATCCATATATTTCTCCCGACTCGCCATCTGCCACTACAACACTCAGTCCATCATACATCGGCATATTGGCAACCACCGTGGATATCTCATTCTGTTTTACCTCATCCAGAAGCCTTCTCGGCTCGATTCCAACCTGTATCATCTTGGTGCCATCGTCGTTCCACGTTATGGCATACATCATATTCTTACCCCTCGATGTATTCGGAGTGACATCCTGACACATGGTAAGAGTCTTATCATCCAGCATAGGCTTGAAATACGCCATCTGCTCCCCGGAATCAAAACTATATCCAAAATATTCGGGATTGGTACCGGCATATATCACACCATCCGTATTAAACAAATGCACCTCATCAACAGATATGAGTGCAGCGATCTTGCGGAGCTCATCCACATCATTTGCCACCTCAGGCTTTGCATCAACTATATACGCCACTGCCTTAGCCCTGACCATATAATCTTCCTTGAGGGAGTCTATAAGCTCATCCTCACTTGTCTTATTTTTCTCGATTACATTGCTGACCTGATCCAACAGCACCTGCGAGGTTCCGTCAAAACTCCTGTTATTGATAAAGCTCAGTATGACCGCCTGGATGACCATCGCAACCAACACGATTCCCCCCGTTATCAGTATTATCCCCGGCAATCTCTTTTTCATATCTGATGTTCGTCTCATAAGCGCTCTCCCCGCGTATCCCGCAGTAATAGATTTCTTTATCCTGATCCATCCTCTGCTTTTACATCTCGCTTTCAAAGTTATGAATGGAATTTGCTATATTTCCACGAAGCGTGGTGCTAAGCTGCTCCACTATTTTATGATAATCGTCTTTCATCCCCTTGTCTACCCAGTCAAGCATAATCCCCACAAATCCATACTTGTAAAAGTCTGCTATGAACTGCTTATCAGCCTCCGAAAGATTGTCCCCTGCGCATTTCTCATCTACTACATCCGCTATGAGCTGATACGACAGCTTATACAGATAGTTCTCTATCTTAGCCTTATCCACTGACCTGTATATATTTGCGATAAATGGCTTGTTCTCAAGCACAGCTTCAAACACCTGTATCATACCCTCCTGCCAGGTATCGTAGGTCTTCTTATCCTTCAGCGCCTGCTTCCCATCCTCTATGCAAACCCACTCGGCAAGCTCATATATGTCCTGAAAATGATAATAAAATGTCATCCTGCTTATCCCGCAGTCTCCGGTGAGATCCGCTATCGTTATTTTGTCAAATGGCTTCTCCTTAAGAAGCTTTTTCAGAGATGCCTCAAGTGCTTTTTTAGTTGAATTTGCCATGCATACCTCCTGTTATCTAAGCTGTGCATATCATCCTTATAAACAAACATACTCATAAAAAACAATGTTGCTTCTTATGAGTATATCTTTACATTTATTATATTCTTTTTTTGACAATTCTCTACTTAAAAATGTTATATTTCCTTATCTTTCTTCTAATCTTACGTCTGTTCTTCTCGTCTCCAAAGAAGCTGCTGAGCTTCTCAACAAACAATGTCAGATACCTGAACATGGATTCCGCAGCAAATGCAAATACAACCATGAGCAGGAAGCATATGTTGGATATCGAATCTATGGCAAACAGCCTGCCGAGGAAAAGTCCACAGAACAGCAGTCCGACTATGTTGATAAGAAGTACACCATACTTCATCTTGTTGAACGGATGGCTGATCTTGATTATTATCATGAATCCGACAACCGCAAGCAGCATTGTGCCGGCTGTGGCTATGTCCTCACTCGGGAGATTAAATACCTGTCCGCAGATTACAAGTGCTCCGACCGACAACACATCCGTGAGTCCCGCAGGCAATGCTTTTAACATGACATTTGCCATAAAGTTTCCCTCTATACGATTCCTGTTCGGCTCAAGTGCCAGCAGGAATCCCGGCAATCCTATGGTAAACATGCTTATGAGGGATATCTGTGACGGCTCCAGCGGATATGTGATCGCAAACACCGCTGAGAATATGGCCATCAGCAGTGAAAATATATTCTTAACAAGGAAGAGGCTTGCTGATCTCTGTATATTGTTGACAACCTGTCTTCCCTCATACACCACATATGGCATACGTCCGAAATCTGAATCCAGAAGCACCGTCTGCGCCGCCTGTGCAGCCGCTTCACTTCCGGATGCCATGGCTATACTGCAATCCGCATCCTTCATTGCGAGTATATCATTTACACCATCACCAGTCATGGCAACCGTGTGTTTCTGTTTCTGGAGTGCCCTGACTATGAGCTGCTTCTGTTTAGGCGTAACTCTTCCAAATACTGTATATTTATCCACAGCCTCAGCTATATCCTTCTCAGATGCCAGAGTCGACGCATCCACATAGTTCTCTGCTCCATCTATGCCTGCACGCTTTGCCACCTCTGATACTGTGGCAGGGTTATCTCCGGATATGACTTTTATGGCAACGCCCTGCTCTTTGAAATATGTAAACGTACTCTCGGCATTTTCCCTTATTGGGTTTGAAAGCACTATATAACCAATAGGAGATATGCCTCCGAACGATTTTTCCAAACCACTGGAATCATTGCCTGACTCCGCCATAAGAAGGACTCTGTATCCCTTGCTCTGGTACTCCTCTATCTCTTCGGATATCTCATCGTACCTATCCTTCATTATAAACTCCGGAGCACCCAGCATATAGTCTCCCTCGACAAATGACACCTTACTGTATTTATTCGCCGATGTGAAAGGCTGTGTCTTGAGCAGTGTCCTGCTGCCCTTCTCTATCTCATTCTTATCCACATAAGCTCTGATCGCCTCCATTGTGGCATTATTGTCCTCTATGACAGACGAGTAATCCGCCAGCAGATGTGCAAATGCTCTCTTGTCCATCTCGGCATCGCTGCATCTGCCGCTTATCACCAGCTCTGTAACCTGCATACCCGGCTCAGTGATGGTTCCGGTCTTATCCACACAGAGTACATCGACTCTCGCGAGTGTCTCTATACTCTTCATGTCATGCAGCAACACTTGTTTCTTCGCAAGTCTTATTGTGCTGAGCGCAAGCGCAACAGTTGTGAGCAGATAAAGTCCTTCAGGGATCATTCCGAGAACCGCCGCAACCATTGATACAACACTCTTCTTGAATGTCTCTCCATTCATGATATACGCCTGGCAGAACAATATGATTCCCACTGGTATGATGATGATTCCAACCCATTTTACAAGTTTGTTGATGTACCTGATCATCTCTGACTGTTCGCCGTCACCCATGGCTTTCGCCTGGGCTGTGAGCTTTGATATGTATGACTCATTGCCCACCTTGTCAAGCTTGGCATAGCACTGTCCAGACACCACAAAGCTTCCGGACATGAGTCCATCACCAGATCTCTTCATAATCTCGTCTGACTCACCGGTGAGCAGAGCTTCATTTACCGATATACTGCCGCTGAGCACCGTAGCATCAGCACATATCTGATTGCCGGCAGACAGAATGATGATATCGTCCTTAACCAGTTCCTCTGATTGTATCTGCTGCTGTTCTCCGTCTCTCACAACTATCGAATGCGGCGCATTTAACATGCTCATCTTATCAAGAGTCTTTTTGGCACGCAGCTCCTGAAATATTCCTATAACCGTGTTACCTATGATGACCGGCAGGAAAGTCAGATTCCTGAATGATCCAACTATACATAGCAGCACCGTAAGTATGAGGAATATAAGATTGAAGTATGTGAGCAGATTGGACTTGACGATCTGCCCCACCGTCTTCTGCGTACTTATATCCGTGTGATTAGTCTGTCCATTGTCGATCCGTTCCCTTACTTCCTCCGATGTAAGACCCATGATCGGGACTCCCCGTGTATCCAAATTGCTTTCTGAATTTGTATCCAAATAAAACACCTCTTCCTGTGTATATGATCGGCAAATGTTATGCATCAGGCAGCATTTTGCATCGACTACCCATGACATCTCATTATTTCTTTAATAAAGTTCTATTATAAGTACTCCAAGTAAGGTTATTCAAGGAGGATGGCAGATATTTCATATTTTTTTAAGAAACCTTGTGTCTCATTAATGACAAACGGGCGTCCACCTGGTTTGAGATGTGTATATATTTAAAATTATTTTAAAGTAAGTTATTTGAGATAATTCTCAGCATATTATATTGTAATATTACATTTTATTAATACTTTTTTTATACTATAATGTGATTGGTCATCAAATTGGGGAGGATGACAAGTTTTTATTTTTAAGGGGGATTATTCTAATGACGAGAATCGTGAAAGACTACCGGAGAAACCCGGAAAACAAAAAGGCACTGTACCTGGCGATCGTTTTTTTGATACTGGGTGGACTTGGCTGCTTGAAGTATATCGTACCGGATATCATTGCATGGACTCAAAGTATTGGCTGTGAACAGACAACCGGATATGTAAAGTATTCTGAACAGTATGATTATTATTCCGGTCGTTACAGAAAAGCCAGCAACCATACTGTAACCTATGGTACAATCGTCGAATACACCATTGATGGCCAGACATATACCCAGACCGTATACACCGGTACTAATTACTTTAACATGGGAGAATCCGTCAAGGTATACTACAAAAAAGACAATCCGGAAAATGCCGTGACTGACATTGCCATGAAGAGAACACCTACATTCACTTCCGTTTTCATGTTCGGTCTAGGTGCCGCCTTACTCATATTATACTTACTTCCCTTCAAGATAGTTGATGACTGAGTCGGCTAAACAAAATGAGCATAACACATTTCCCACCTGGGTATTATTGTGTTACGCTCATTTTTTATGCAAGCTGCGAATCAGGATCCGCAGCTACATCATATTCTATTATCATAGCATAAGCCATATTTGATATATTGACTGCACTATGGTCTCTGTCCCATTGCGCCCTCAAGTGTGATGGTCTCACCGCTCATGTACTTAAAATCCGGTGATGCAAGTGCCACGCATGCACGTCCGATCTCCTTCTCTACGTCTCCGAAGTGTCCCATTGGCGGTATCTTTACATTTGCCTTGAACGCATCCGGATATGCCTTCTCAAAATTCTCAAGCTGGGATGTCCATGCGAGAGGACATACTATATTGACATTTATTCCGTCAGCTGCCCACTCTGTAGCTGCTACTCTTGTAAGGCCCCTGATGCCTTCCTTCGCAGCCGCATATGCGCACTGTCCGTAATTTCCAAAGAGGCCTGCACCTGATGCAAAGTTGATGACTGAACCCTTTGTCTCCTTCAGATATGGATAGCATGCCTGCATATAGTAAAATGCAGCGTAAAGACCTGAATAAATGGCAAGGTCAAACTGTGCTGTTGTGTGATCTGCGATGGTAACACCTGATGCAGATGCCTGTGCATTGTTGATGAGCACATCTATTCTTCCAAATTCCTTAACCGCCTGCTCCACAACATTCTTGACAACGCTCTCATTGTCCGCACCTGCGTTTACATCCGCCTGGACTGCAAGAACCTTGATTCCATATTTGCTCTCAAGCTCTGCCTTTGCATCCTCAAGCTTCTGGACATTACGTCCTGTAAGCACCAGATTGGCACCTTCCTTGGCATATGCTGTCGCTATTCCGTATCCGATGGATCCACAGCTTCCATCGCTGAGAACTGCACGTCCGCCTCCTGTTATTATCGCTGTCTTACCTGTTAAAAAACCCATAAGTGTACACTCCTTCCCTGGCCATGACTACTTTCTTCACACCGCATAGATTTCTGTCAACCATAACATATATCTATAATTTCATAGCCCATGTCTATTATTATAGCCATACGGCCGCCCCAAAACAACTCCTTCACCTATCTTTAAATTAAAATATCTATGCATATCGTTCCCCAGAACACCAGTGGTACAGCTTACAACGGTGTTGATACTGCCTATTGTATTCGGGATCAACGGGATCTGGTGCGCAGCTGGCACACTGCTCGCTATATCACCTTATTCACTATATTTCGAAGCTCCGCATAATTGCATGCAGCCAGTACATCCTCGTCCGTCTTGTTCTGCAGCGACAGATACCACACCGGTGTCATTCCGGCATTTTTCGCTCCCATGACATCTTTCTTGTAGCTGTCCCCCACATAGATGACCTCATCGTTCTTTACGCCCAGCTTTGTGGCTATCATATCAAACATCCTGCGGTTCGGCTTTTCTATACCAGCCTCCTCGCTTGTTATCATTGCGTCAAGTCTGCCCGTAAGTCCCAGTCTGTCTATCTTCCTAAACTGGATATGAGCAGTCATATCTGTACAGATACCTATCTTTATCCCTCTGGCTTTCATATCATCTATAAACTCCAATGCCCCGGGAAATATGGATATCCTGTTCAGAAAATTGTTCCAGAAATAGTTGTACACCTGCAGGTCATACTTAAATGGTGATACCCCCAGGATCTCCAGCATCTTCTGGAAATACAACACCCTGTTGTGCTGCGCCGCCATATCCCAGGCAGAGAGCTGATCCTTTACCATGTCTCTGCCTTCCTCAAAGGCTTTCATCACTGTCACTTCATCCATATGAAGAAGTTCATTTGCCACGTATCTCACAGTGTCTTCCACTGCCTTATCATTCTCGTGAAGGCAGTCGTATAATGTATCATCTAAATCAAATACTATTGCTTTTACCATGTCTCCATCTACTCCTATACGGGTGCAAGCAGACTATCTAATATAGTCTGAACATCAGCCTCTTTCTGTCCAACTATCTCTGATATATCAGCCACAGAGTAACCCTTATCATACATCCTTTTTACTATATCTGCACGAGCCTGTTCTATTCCCATCTCATATATTCCTTCTCCAAGATTACACATACTATCAAGCCTCCCTTTTATTTCCTTTGTCATAAGTATACCATATTCACGCTCTAAAATATCCTTCTTATCCGCCAATGACATTCTTGGCGCAAACAACACCCCGAGCATCCTGTGTAACTTTAATTCTGATCTATTCTTATCTGCAATATTTTTTGAAAGTGATATCAACACTACTTCCATCAAATCATAACATTTCTCATCTACATAATAATTTCCTACTACATTTTCTTCTACTATACGATATCTATTCAATGTGTTCTCAGCCTTTCTGGGAGCATTCAAACATATCCATATAGAATATACTTTCTTTATATCTTCATAATGTCCATTTGAAAATTCTCTTCCTAATTGTGATGAAATTTTTCTTGCAACATAAAATATTCCCCTGGTTACTATTGGATATCCTGGATTAAATTTCTTTTGAATCTCACAGTCCACGATCACCTTATTCTTCAATTCAGCATCATAATACACATCACTTAATACATCAAATGTCACACAGCCTTCATATGGCACTCTATCCTCTAAATTTCTCTCTTTTATTACAACATTTACCAAATTGGCATTTGTCTCCCCCGGATACACCGGTATCTTACCAATCTTAACACCCTCAGCTATACAGAGACTTGGCTTGTCTGAAGTCTTTCCATCAAATTCCCTTATACAATAAGTTAAAATCTTTCCCAATATACTCTTGTCGCCAATCAGCGCTTTTGCCTGACTGTCATATGCTTCCTGCTCCGAATAGACACTTAACTTTCTTGATATACCTGTCTGTACCTCCATAATACTCCTTTATTATATGCCTCTCCACGGCCTCTTCAGCATACCTCACCCAACCAATTTCTTCAATACCGCCACCTGATTGTTCACAAAAATTTAATCAAACTATACAAAATGTATACTTTACCCTCATACACAAAAAACCTGACGGAATTTCTCCATCAGGTTTTATAGAAAATAGCAAGTAATAACTTATTTTATTGACCTCTCCGTCTACTGGCACTCACTTCGAACTTCATCGGTGATCGTTGTTCCACCGGACTTATACCAGTTGTCCACAAAACTGTCAAATTCATCCAGATCTGCTTCACCTGTAACTATCTTCAGGTAAGTATTGTTCTCCAGATTCTCAAGGTGCCACCAGTCTGACACCATGGTCTCGGTCTCCCCGAAGTACAGAGAATCGACTTTATTTGTACGCGCATCATTGAGGATCTTGCACGCAGTTATACGGGATGTATATGCCGCCCAGTCCTCCGATGACGCATTATCTTCATTCTTGAGATATGAATCACACGCCTCATAATAAGATTGTTCCAGCAGATTCAGATCATCCGGCTGCCTTACGCCAGAGAACACATGGTTCAGCTCGCCATAACATATCTGAAGTGCATTGTTGTAGTCCACGTTCATTGCAAGTGGTCTTGCGGTAGGATCCACATTGAGTTTGTAGTAATCCTTTATAGCCTGATTGTCTTTGTCTTCATATCTTATATAGTCAAATAGCACACTTATTATCTTGCACACTATCTCCGGGTGCTCATATCCCTTTCTGACAACCACGAAGTTGCCATACGGAACCTGAGTGTGATAACTCGTTGAGCCGTTTTCCTCTGTGGCAAGCAGATATGGTTCCCACTTTGCTGTTGGATCGGCCGCTACAGCGTCCATAAGAGGATTATTTGGCGCCCACCATGGTCCGAAGAACGAACCACACTGTCCATTCACTATGAGTTCTATTATGTTGCTGCTTGTCCGCATGAGGAAATTCCGATCCAGAATCCCTTCCTCGTACATCTCATGTATATGCTCCAGAGCTTTCTTTGCCTCCGGCTGTATAGAACCATACACAACATTTCCGTCCTCATCCTTTATCCACTGTTTCGGAAATGCCCCATATGCGGCAAATACAATGTCGAGCGTGTACTCGCTGCTATAACCACAACCGCTTATGGACGCTGTAGCGGCCGATCCAACAGCACCGCCGCAGAGACTTGTGTCTGCCACCAGCCCTACGGTACTTCCTACACCATTATTTCCCGGATCTTTCTCAATAAACTGCCTGATGATCTCCTCCGCATCCGAAAGTGTTCTCGGAGCCTCAAGTCCCAGCTTATCCATCCAGTCTTTTCTAAGCCATATCAGATTTGGTCCATCTGATATATTTGTCTCAGGTATGGCCATGATACGGTCATCAAATGTGACCACATCCATGATACTGCTGCCATAACTCTTATATATGTTCTTTATCGTTTCACTCATACAGTTGTTATAACTGTCTGTGAGATCCTCGATCATGTCATTTTCCACCAGATACTGCAGCTCATCCATATCCTGGACGATCATCACATCCGGAAGAGCCTTCTGTGCTATAACCATGGATACATTATCATCATACTGATCATCAGCAGCCTCAAATATATCCTGGTTCTGCACATTCAAAACGTCATTTAGTATTTGTGTATATGCGTTATTTTCATATGTCTCTCCCTGTGGGAGATTTGAATTATTTGCACCGGACAGCTTTCCCAGGGTATAGGTGAGCTGTTCCGGATACCTTCCAAGCGGCGTTGTCTCCGCAATATGCATGGCAGACTCATATTCTGCATCTGTGGTCGCCTCAGACGGGTTGGAGGGGGGATTATTGTCCTGGCAGCCACATATTATTATAAGGGTAATTGTTAGCACACATGTTATTATTTTTTTCAGATACTTCATTGCTGGCATATGCTTTCCTCATTCCACTTAGGTTTTGCAAATAATTTCATATATTATCCTTAACCCTTTACGCCTCCAGACATGCTATCCTTGTAGCACTTCTGCATTACCATAAAGAGAATGATAATCGGTACGGATATCAGCACTGCACCAGCCGCAAATGAGTTGAACCAGTTGTACACATACTCTTTCTCGAGCATGTTCCAAAGTCCGATGGATACTGTGTAATAGTCCTTGTTGGCTCTGCATATAACCTTGGCAAACACGAAATCAATCCATGGTGCAAGGAACGAATTCAGAACCGTATAAACTATGATCGGACGGCTGAGTGGTATGATAACCCTTGTAAATGACTGCCATCTTGTAGCACCATCAAGGTACGCTGCTTCTTCCAGCGACTTTGGTATAGTATCAAAGAATCCTTTGGCGATATAGAATCCAAGTCCTGAACCGCCTGAATATACGAGTACCAGAGCAACCCTGATGAGTGAGCCTTCTGAAAGTCCCAGAACCTGAACTGCTTGAACTCGAACCGCCTGAAGTATCCAGCGTTGTCTCATCAAAGATCAGTAAATGCTCTCCTGCGTCAATGGAAAGCTTATGATCACCATTTCCACTGATCCTGTAGTCTCCGTTGTAGTCATAATTTTCATCCAGATAATGGTAGGAATCTTCACGGATGAGCGCATCTGCATATTCCATATTCAGGCGGCCATAGGCATTTAACTGAAATTCATTGAACGCAGCAGAACATCCATATCGGTTTTTAACAGGCATTTGGCACAACTGGCTTCCTCTGAATTCCGAACTTCTGTTGCCGCTGTTAAAATAATTAAAGTGTGCATTTGCGTTCGCACCTTTTCCTGTGTTGCCGGTATCGTGAATTACGATATATACCGGCTTTTGTGTTCTTGATGTTCTGTTATATGCAATCTGTTTTTTATTTATCCTCATCGGTTGAATCCTCCTTTTTGAGTTTTGCAAGAGCGTTCTTTATCAGTTCCGGCAGTGGCAGTGCTTGGTTCTGCTGGTGTGGCAGTCGGTCTGGC
>OQVL01002118.1_pt1 | contig 12090 bp, 14 predicted proteins | sample 1691501 | NCBI WGS metagenome assembly OQVL01 (sample SAMN03418253, study PRJEB22391) | human gut metagenome | biome: human-gut; feature: organic feature; material: feces | host: Homo sapiens | place: Tanzania | collected 2013-01
CCAGGTGGACCGTTTCATGTTCAAACTGAAAGTCGACTATCCGAACCGGGCGGAAGAACGGATTGTCGTGGAACGCATGGCGCATCCGGAAGTTCATCCTGAAGTGCTTGCTGTCGCAACGCTCGCCGATGTTTCCAAAGCGCGGGAGTGGGTGGATAAGCAATAGTCGCCTGCCGTTCCTGCATACATTCGAGCAGTGCGCTCTGAACTTTTGCCGGAGCCCGGTTGATTTCGTCCGCCAGAACAATATTGGCGAACACGGGTCCTTTTTTCACGGAAAAAGTATGTTCCTGCGGATTGTAGATGTTGGTTCCGATCACGTCTGCCGGCAGCAGATCCGGGGTGAACTGTAAACGGGCAAACGAGCCGTTGAGTGTCTGCGCCAGCGTTTTGACCGCCAGTGTCTTCGCCAGACCGGGAACACCTTCCAGCAGTACATGTCCGTCGGCGATCAAAGCCAGCAGCAGACGGTCGATCAGTTCCTGCTGTCCGGAAACGATCCGGCTCATTTCGGTTTTCACGCGCCCGGCAAATGCGGATGCTTCGGTGATATTGGATTGAAGTTCCTGCAGTTCTTCCTGTCTCATGGCTTGCTCCCTCCATTGGATAATACAACAGTTTGGATTTTATGCTTTACGGAAAGTACAGACAGCATAAATGCCGATAAGTTCAGTCCGTAAAGAAAAAAAAGCCGGAACTGCGGAAGTCCCGGCCTTTTCAGATACACTGTCAAAAACGGCTCAATGTCCGAGCAGCTTGACCACCACGAATTCGTCGCGGCGGTTCAGACGGTGCGATTCTTCGTCCGTGCCGGTGGCGGCAAGTTTGGATTTGCCGTTGCTGATAGTCTTCACACGGTTGGGGGCAATGCCCGCACCCAGAATCTGTTCCTGCGCGGCAAGAGCTCTGCGTTCCCCCAGCGCACGGTTGTATTCTTCGCTGCCGCGGATGTCGCAGTTGCCTTCAATGACCACACCGGTTCCGGCATTGCTGCTGAGGTAGGTGATGACTGCGTCTATTTTGCTCTGTTCAGAAGTATTGACATTGAACTGGTCGAATCCGAAATAAACCGGGTTGAAGACAACGCCGGGAATCGGAGTGCCGAAATCGCCGTAGGGGTTGCCGGCAAGTCCGCTGCCGTCGGCATAGTCGGACGGGTGCGTGGCGCTGCCGAGACCGCCGTTGCCGAAACCGTTCAGATCGGCGTCGCCGGGGTTGCGATTGCCGCTGTTTTTGCCGGCATGGTTCAGCGGACGGTAGAAGCCGTCCTGGGAAGCAGGGCCGCTGGATTCAAACCACGAGCAGCCGGTAGTGAACAATGCGAGTGCAAGCGCGAGTGCGCCGGACGAAATGATGCTTTTCTTCATGTTTTTATCCTTTCTATGAATGTTTTTTGGCTTATGCCTATAAAATTACACTTTTTTTTGAAAAATTCAATTGACAGTTGACAGAAAAGCAAGTAGATTTTAAAAAAAGAAACAAAAAAACAGGGTTGAGACGCCCTGATGCACTACAAAAGGAAACGGAGAAAGTGTTAAAATGGCTTCCAAGGAAGAATTGAGCAAGATCAGAACCGACATCGACTGGGGCAGTCTGGGATTCAGCTACATGCCGGTGAAATCCCATATCCGGGCATCCTACCGGAACGGTGCATGGAGCAAAGGCGAACTGCTGACGGATCCCAATATCACCATGTCCATCGCCGCCACCTGTCTGCATTACGGACAGGCCGCATTCGAAGGCTTGAAGGCGTTCCGCTGCAAAGACGGCAAGGTCCGCGTATTCCGCCCGGATGAAAACGCCCGCCGCCTGAATATGTCCGCCGAACGCATTCTCGGCCCGACTTTCTCCGTTGATTTCTTCGAAGATCTGGTCCGCCGTGTTGTGCTGGACAATATTGAATACGTTCCGCCCTACGGATCCGGCGGTTCTCTCTACATCCGCCCGCTCTATATCGGCGTAGGTCCCCAGATCGGTGTGGCTCCCGCCTCCGATTACGAACTGCTCATCATGGTCATGCCGGTCGGTCCGTATTACAAAGGCGGCATGAAACCGGTCCGCGCCATGGTCATTGAAGATTACGACCGTGCGGCACCGCTGGGCACCGGCACCATCAAGCTGGGCGGCAACTACGGCGCCAGCCTGAAACCGGCAAAACTCGCCAAGGAAAAAGGCTTCCCGATTCCGCTGTTCATGGATCCCAAAACCCATGAATATGTCGACGAATTCGGCACCAGCAACTTCTTCGGCATCACCAAAGACGGCGTGTACGCCACCCCGAAATCCTCCTCGATCCTGGGCAGCATCACCAATAAATCGCTTCAGCAGATCGCCAAGGATATGGGCATGAAAGTCGAATGCCGCCAGATTCACCGCAATGAACTCGGCAACTTCGCGGAAGTCGCCGCCTGCGGCACGGCAGTGGTCATCACCCCGATCTCTGAAATCGTTACCGCCGAAAAAACCTACACCTACGGCGAAACCTGCGGACCGACCCTCAAAAAACTGTACGATACCATGACCGGTATCCAGTACGGCGAACTGCCTGACACCCACAGCTGGACTTTCGAAGTCTGATCTGCAGTTTTCTGAAAATCTGAATCTTCCGGAATCCGGCTCTGCACAGGATCTCCGGAAGATTTTTTTACAGGATGTTTTGTATGAACAAGGCTTTTTTTCTCGACCGCGACGGCGTCATCAACGTGGATGTTGATTATCTGCACCGCCCGGAAGATGTAGTGTTGATTCCCGGCACGGCGGAGGCTGTCAACCGGATTCATGCCGCAGGATACCTGGCGGTCGTGGTGTCCAACCAATCCGGCGTAGCGCGCGGCATGTTCACCATGGACGCCGTCAAATCTGTGGAAAAACGCATCGGCGAACTGCTGGCGGAACAGGGTGCCGCACTGGATGCTTTTTACTACTGCCCGCACCACCGGAACGGCATCGTACCGGAACTCAAATGTGAATGTTCCTGCCGCAAACCCAAACCCGGCATGATTCTTCAGGCGGCGAAAGATCTGGACATTGATATTTCGCAGTCTTTTCTGATTGGAGATCAGCTTACCGATCTGGCGGCGGCTGATGCCGCAGGCTGTGCCGCGGCGGTCATGGTCCAGACCGGATACGGCATGAAAAACACACCGGAAGCCATGAAAGAGGGACGCATTGTCCGCCCGTCCATTGCGGAAGCAGTTGAATATCTTCTGAAAAAATAACTGTTTTTTTGCATTTTGAAAAAAAGGTGTTATATTATAAGACTTTATTTTTCAAAACAGGGGATTTTCATGAAAAACAAAAAGAAAAACGGCAATTCAATGGAAACACTGAAGCGTCAGTTCATGCGGATGCAGTCGCCTTCCGCATTCGGTGCTGTCCGGCGTTTCGATTCCGCCTCTTTCATGAATGTTCCCCCGGAAATGGCTCGCAGAGACGCCGCTTACGATCAGCTTTCCTCTCTTTTTCTGTCCCGTTCCTTTGACAGCATGTCTACTGCCGAACGCCGGGAACTGTACAGCAGAATCATCGACCGGCTGACCATGACCGTTGAAAAAACGGAATTCATCCAGAGTGCGGACATTCTGGAAAAGCGGCATCTGGAAGGTGCGGAACTGCTGATGTTCCTCCGTCTGGTTCTGAAATATTTCGCCTCGCTGGACGCCATGGCGGAATCCCAGTCTGCGGCGGAAGACTTCCCTGCCCTGAAAAAACTTCTGAACACCGTGCCGGACAATACATTTGTCTCTCTGAACAGCACCTTCCACAGCAGTGAAGCAGAATTGTTTGAAGCGGTGCAGAATGCATTGCGTTCAGCGCAGCCGCTGCTGGATGCCTCCCGTGAAAAACGCCGTAAACAATTCTCCAAAAGCGACAGCGAACGGTATGAGCGTTCCTATGCCGCGTTCACGGATTATTACGCCGATCCGCAGAATCCGTAATCTGCTGTTTCCGTTCTTTGTTGTTCCGAAAATAAAGAAACTGAAAACTTTTTGTGAAAATGCCCTGGGCTATTTCACAAAATGAAAAAGAAGAAAATTTCAAAATACCGGTGAGTCTGTTACATACAAACTTACATACATTTTTACATACAAATCCAGTTTTTAATTAAGTTCTAAACGAATTTTTGAGGCTAAAATGGAGCGGGTGAAGGGAATCGAACCCTCATACACAGCTTGGGAAGCTGGTGCACTGCCACTGTGCTACACCCGCATGATGAGATGTTAAGATACTTGTTTTTTCCCAACTTTCAAGCGTAAATCCAAAGTTTTTTCCGAAAAAAACAGTTTTACGGTTGACGAATCGGAAATCTGATGGTACTATATGGTAAATTTTGCAAGGAATATTATTATGAAGCCTGTTCACGTAACTGCCGCCGTGATCCGTAAAAACAGACGGATCCTGCTTTGCGGACGAACCCGGAAATCCGTTTACGCCGATGAACTCGAATTCCCCGGCGGGAAACAGGAACCCGGCGAAACCCTGCCGCAATGTCTCCAGCGGGAAATCCGCGAAGAACTCGGCGCCGATGTGCTGGTTCTGGACCAGATCGGCGAAAATATTGTGCAGGTCGGCGACAAGTGCTATCATCTGCATTTCCTGCGCGCAATGTTCCGTCCGGACTCCCCTGAACCCGTTCCCCGTGAAGGACAGAAAATGTTCTGGGGACGCACAGCGGAACTGGATTCCGCCCCGATGCTCCCCGGCGACGCACACCTGGCTGCGCTGCTGGCGGAAGCAGAAAAAACAGAAAATCTTTCAATCCGGCACAATAAAACCGCCGATCCGGCGTTTTATGCTGTAAAAGAAAACAATTGAACATGAACAACGGCGAGCAAGAGATTGATGATCTGGAACTCATTCAAGGGTATCTGTCCGGTGATGACGGACAGTTCACGATCCTGTATGAACGGTACAAGTCATTGCTGTACAGCTACCTCAACCGACTGCTCGACGGAGACCGCAGCCGTGCGGATGATCTTTTCCAACAGACCTGGATTCGGGCGATAGACCAGCTGTCCCGCTATGAACACCGTCAGCAGTTCAGCGCGTGGCTGCTCCGGATCGCCCACAATCTGACGATTGATTTTTTCCGGAAGAACGGGCGTCTCGGCAAATATGAAGCCGGCAGTCTGGATGAACCGGAGTCGCATTTTGATCCGGCGGGAACGCATGACGAACCCTGGCGGGGAATGCACCGGGAAGAACTGGAAAAAGCCATTTCCCGCGCAGTGAAAAAGCTGTCGCCGGAAATGAAGGAAGTGTTCCTGCTCCGCCGCGAAAACGTTTCCTTCAAGGAAATCGCGCGGATTCAGGGAAGTTCCATCAACACGGTGCTGGCAAGAATGCAGTATGCTTTGAAAAATCTCCGCAAACAGCTTGCGGAATGGAAGGCCTGAAAGTCAGGAGGCAAAAAATGAACAGATGCGAACAAACGATGAACCGGATTCTGGAAGGAGTCTCCTCCGCCGAAACGGAAAAACATCTGGCGGAATGCCGGAGCTGCCGGGATTTGGCGGAGCTGTACCGCAGAATTGCCGCCGGACAGCCCGAACGGTGTACTGTACCGCCCATTCTGGATCAGGCAGTGCTGGACCATGCGGCAAAACGGCAGCGTCCTGCCGGGAAACACGCATTCCTGAATTTCTTCCTGCGTCATGCCGCAGTCCCGATCGCAGCTGCAGTAATGGTTTGTTTCGGTTTGACCTTTGCCCTGCACACATCGGACGCGCCGTCTGCGGCAACGGCAAGTACGCAGAACCAGCAGTATGATTTTGATTTGTTCGAAACCGACCTGCTGCTGCTCTCCACGCAGATTGAAGATACTTCGGTTCGGCTGACCAATACCGCCGCCTATTCGTCAACTTATACACAAAACGGGAATATGAAATGATGTTTGAGCATTTTCGGAAAATTCATCTTGTTCTGCTGCTTCTGCCGCTGACTCTCTGTCTCCCGGCGGATGACGGCAAAAACCAGCCTCCGCCGCCCCCGCCGGCATTTCACCCCGGACCGCCGGGGTTCGGCAATCCGCGCGGAGCTTTCTTCGCGAAACTGACCAAAGAAGAACGGGAGCAGGTAAACCGTCTGGCGCAGGAAGGCAAAAAGGAGGAACTGCGTAAAATGATGCGTTCCCTGCGACTGAAATACCGTTCCGAAGAAATGAAGAAACTGGATGAGTTGAGCGAACGCTATCTGGCGGCAAAGGATGCCGGGGAAAAAGCGGCGATCCGCAAGGAAATGGAACCGCTGATCCGGACCATCTTCCAGAAACGCCAGACCTTCACCCGGAACAACATCATGCTGGCGGAAAAACAGCTGGCTCGGGCGCAGCAGGATTTGCAGCGTCTGAAACAGCATTATGAACGCAGCGAGAAAGACGCGGAAAAGATCATAGCGGATCAAGTGGAACAGATGTGTCTGCCAAAATCCAAGCGGCGCAAACCGCCCCGCAGACCGCCGCCGGTTCAAGAGAAAAAATAAAGAAGCCCGGAAACAGAATTCCCTGCGGTTTCGGAGATCATCATCCCCGAAACCGCTTTTTTGATTATTTCAACAGGGATTGGTAAACATTCAACGCTTCCGGAGAGAAACAGCAGAAAATCACTTCCTCCGGAAATGAACCGCGCCACGCCCGGACAGTCCGGACCGCAATCTCCGCAGCGGCTTTCAGCGGATACCCGTACACGCCCGTGGAAATACAGGGAAATGCCACAGTCCGGCACTGTTTTTCCCTGGCTCGTTTCAAACTGTTTTCATAACTGGATGCCAGCAGTTCTGCTTCCCCGCGGCGACCGCCGTTCCAGACCGGACCGGGCGTATGAATCACAAAACGGCACGGCAAATCATACGCGCCGGTAATCACGGCTTCCCCGGTTGGGCATCCGCCGAATTTACGGCATTCTTCCAGCAGACCCGGTCCGGCGGCACGGTGAATCGCACCGTCCACACCGCCACCGCCCAGCAAGCGGCAATTGGCGGCATTGACAATTGCATCCACCTGAAGTTTTGTGATGTCCCCGCGTATCGCTGTGATTTTCATTGAACCCGCCTCCGTTTTCACGGTTTGGGTATCAGCTCGACGCAGAAATTTTGCCAAAAAGCACATGTTATCATCTCCGTTTTCACTGTTTGGGTATCAGCAGATAGTCCTTGAGAATGATGTCAGGCATATAGGACAGTTTTGCCCGGCGCAGACCCGGTATGTTCAAATCCTGTTCACGGTTGATGAAGGCGCACTTGCCGCGCAGGCAGATCGCCGTCTGGTTGGTGATGACCTGCGACGCGCCTTTGCATTCCGGCAGAGCTTTCTCGAAATGCACCGTGCAGGAATCGGAATTGACCGGGCTGAACACCGCGTAGGCTTTGAGTTCACCGCCCACCGACAGCATCAGACCATGCAGACCGAGTTCTTCGAAATGCGCCAGAGCCGCCGCGATGGCAAGCCGTTCATTTTCAATGCTCCGGGAATCCTGATGTTCCCGCAGCCAATGTTCGCTCAGCTCTGTAATAATCCGGAAATCCTCCGCGTTTGCCACCGGTTTCAGTTCATAATTTCCGCCGTACAAACGTTCGAACTGGGAAATCAGGTTGCGTTTTTTCGACAGCTTGGAACCGCGCAGTTCCGCCAGAGTCTCCGTGCGGTAAATATATTCATCATTGCCGTCATCCATCGGCTGGACGGCAAAATACTGTTCCAGTCCCGGAGTATTCAGATACGCGGCGGGGACATGGGCAATAATCCCGGAATAGGACGCTGCACGCATTCCATCGGAAAAAGCCTTCAGTTCCTCCGGCGCCGGCATCCCGTCGCCGCAGGGAAACAGCAGTTCGTCTATTGCGGAAAAGTGAAAATACATCCGGTTGTTGAAAACCGCCATCCGGTTCTGCTGCGCTTCGGTCCAGATGATAAGATTGCCGAAGGCATATTCACAGCTGGGATAATCCGAACGGCGCAAGGCATCCCGGATTTCAGCGGAATCGCCGATGACCACCGGCTTCATGGTTCCATAATCAAAAGTGTTCATAGTGTTCCCCCGTCGTAATCACATTTCAAGTTGGGAAACGATACGGCGTATACCCGTTCATTGCTCCGGCGTCTGTCCGGGAATAGAATTTCTCCGTCCCCGGCGCACCGATGCAAAGAACCCAGTCTATGCCGCGCTGTTTCAGATAGTCCGTCAGATTCCGGAGGATCTGTCTGCCTGTTCCGTGTTTGCGGAACGGGGCATGAACCACCAGATCCAGCAGATACGCATCGCTCACTCCGTCCGAAAACGCCCGCATGAAACCGATCAGACGTCCCTGGTGAAAGGCAGCGGAAACCGCGAATGAACCTTTCAGCATGGCGGCGACCGTTTCCGTATCGGGCGTTTCCATCCAGCCGGCTTCGACATAAAGCGCGGCAGCTTCATCCGGAGGGATTTCCGCAGGAACGCGGTAAATCACCTCATCCGGAGCGGCGGCGTTCATGATTTCACCGCATACGTTCGACCACGGCATTGGCGAAGCCGGAACAGGAAAGTTCCACAGCACCGTCCATCAGACGCGCGAAATCGTACGTAACCTGTTTATCGGCAATGGCGTTTTCAATGCCGCGCGTGACCAGGTCGGCAGCTTCATTCCAGCCGATGAACCGCAGCAGCATTTCCCCGGACAATGCCAGAGAAGAAGGATTGACTTTATCCATGCCGGCATATTTCGGCGCAGTGCCGTGCGTGGCTTCGAAAACCGCCATGCCGGTCATGTAATTGATGTTGGCGCCGGGAGCAATGCCGATTCCGCCGACACATGCGGCAAGGGCGTCGGACACATAATCGCCGTTGAGGTTCATGGTGGCGATCACATCATATTCCGCGGGACGGGTCAGAATCTGTTGGAGGAACGCATCGCAGATACAGTCCTTGATGAGGATTTTGCCTTCCGGCACCTTGCCGTCACAATCCGCCCAGGCGACCACTTTGTCGCCGAATTCACGTTTGGCGAGCGCATAACCCCATTCCTTGAAACCGCCTTCGGTGAATTTCATGATGTTGCCTTTGTGAACCAGCGTAACGCTTTTGCGGTTATTGGCAATGGCATACTGGATGGCGGCGCGGATCAGGCGTTCGCTTCCCTCTCTGGAAACCGGTTTGATGCCGATGGCGCTGGTTTCAGGGAAACGGATTTTGTTCACCTTCATTTCGTTCTGCAGAAAATCAATGACTTTCTTCACTTCCGGAGTGCCGGACGCCCATTCAATTCCTGCGTAAATGTCCTCGGTGTTTTCGCGGAACACCACCATATCGGTCAGTTCCGGATTCTTGACCGGAGAAGGCACGCCGGTGAAATGGCGTACCGGACGAAGGCAGACATACAGATCAAGATTCTGGCGCAATGCCACGTTGAGGGAGCGGATGCCCTTCCCGACCGGAGTCGTCAGCGGACCTTTGATGGCAATGCGGTGCTCGCGGATGGCTTCCACCGTTTCCTCCGGCAGCCAGGTGCCTTCCCCGTAAACCCGGTTGGCTTTTTCGCCGGCAAAAACTTCCATCCAGGCGATCCTGCGTTTGCCGCCGTATGCTTTTTCCACTGCGGCATTCCAGATTTTCATGGACGCGGCGGTAATATCCGGACCCGTTCCATCGCCTTCAATATAAGTGATGATCGGGTTGTCGGGAACATTCAGCACACCTTCGGATTTGAGGGTGATTTTTTCTCCTGCGGGAACTTTGATCTTATCGTAAGCCATAACTTTCTCCTTGCAATTTTTTCCGTTCTGACTGCACAAAATATACATGTCCTTCGCGTGAATGCAACGGGACGCAGGAAAAAAAACCGGTTTTTACCGGAAAATCCGTATTCCGCACTTTGCCGGAACAGTCCTGATGCCAAACCTTCGGAGAATCCGGAACAATGACCCTTGACTTTTCGGAAATACGGCGGTATTTTACCTGTCTGCAACAAGGATGACAGCATGAAAACGGATCCGGAATGTATTTTATGTTATGAACGGGCGGCATTTTTTCTGACCCGGCGCTTTGCTTTGTCCGAAGACCGGGCAGATGCGCTCTGCCATGCCGTGCTGCGGACAATTGCCGATTCCGATTTTCAGGATGCCCCGCCGGTCAATGCACGCAAAGTCTACGAAATCATCCGGAAATATACCGGCGAAGCCGATCCCTTCCGGCAGGAAAAGGACCGTTCCACCGTCTGTGCGAAAGAACTGCTGCCGACACTCGCGGCGGAGCTGAAAAAATTTTCCGATCCGCTGGAAGCCGGCGTACGCCTTGCCATTGCCGGAAACATCATTGATTACGGGGTCAACACGGCGTTCGACCTGAATACCGCCCGTGAACGCATTGCCGAAATCCTGAACGGTGAAATCAACCGTAATGAACTGGAAATTTTCCGCCGGGCATTGGATAAAGCCCAACGGATTCTGTATATCACGGACAACTGCGGAGAAGCGGTTTTCGATTCGCAGCTGATCCGATTTTTCGGAAACAGAACCACCGTTGCGGTACGCGGCAAACCGGTTCTGAATGATGTTACACGCCGCGAAGCCACAGAGTCCGGACTGACTCAGGCGTCCGCACGGCTGATCGACACCGGCGACGACACTCCCGGCATTGATTTGCGGCGGACCTCGCCGGAATTTACCGAAGCCTTCCATTCCGCCGACCTCATCATTTCCAAGGGTCAGGGAAACTATGAAACACTCTGCGGAACAGACCGTCCGATCGTCTGGCTCCTTCGGGCGAAATGTCCGGTAATCATACGGAAACTCGGCAACGTCAAACCAGGAAGCGCACAGATTCTCCATGCAAATTTCAACGTCTGAAAAATTACAGCTGTTCCTGTTTCTGATGCTGCTTTTCTGCGGGGTTTCCGGCAGGGAAATCCCGTTGCGGATCATTCAGACGTCCGACCTGCACGGGAAAATGGAAAGCGGACAGCTGGCACGTACCGCGGCAGTGATTGAGCAGGAAATCCGCGATGCGGGCGGCATGGAAAAATCCCTGCGCATCGACTGCGGAGATCTGATTCAGGGGTCATACCCCATGCTGTTTCCTGCCGGACGCGAAATGATGATCCGTTTTCTGAACAGCATGTCCTATGATGTTTTTGTGCCGGGCAACCATGATTTTGAATTCGGTTCCGGCGCCCTGCTGTCTGCCCTGCGCCAGTTCCGCGGCAGCGTGTGCGCCCTCAATCTGGACTGGCGGGAAGCACCGGTCTGCGCGTGGAAAATGATCCGCAGAAACGGTCTGAACATTGCCGTAATCGGAATTGCCTACCCTTCCCTGCCTGCCATGTTTCCGAAGCAGGTGCTGGGCAGAATCCGGATTCTTTCCGTTTCCGGAGAAATGAAACGGATAATGCCGGAAATCATGCGTGCTAAACCGGAAGCGATTGTGCTGGCAGTTCACGCCGGCGAATATACGCCGCTGGAACCTCGCTGCAATCTGTACGACCTGATCCGGGAATACCCGCAGATTGATCTGGTGCTGAGCGGACATTCCCATCAGCAGGAAGCCGGCAAACCGCTGGGACGCAGTTCCTGGCGGATGCAGCCGCCGCCCCTCGCCGGAGGAATCGCCGTGGCGGATTTGGTGTATGATGACGTTCAGCGGAGAATAACCTCTCTGAAGACCCGTCTGGTTTTCACCAGTCCACGTACACCGGAACATCCGGAAACCGCCCGTCTGCTGGCTCCGCTGCTGAAACGCACAGAACGTTCCGCGCAAACCGAAATTGCCAGGCTGCCGTTTGCGCTCCGTCCGCTGGAAAAAGGCGAGCATTCCAATCCGGCGACCCGGCTCTTTGCCGATGCCGTCCGGGCGCATACCGGCGCGCAGATTGTATTCTTCGACAGCGGCAGCCGTTACCGGAAGAATCCCGGTACGCTGACTCTGCGGCATATTTATCTGCTGATGCCGTACGACGACCACATCGAAACACTCGAACTGACCGGCAGGGAATGTCTTGCTGTTCTGGAGGAACAGTTGAAGAATCTGCGGAAAAAATCGATGAAGAATCCGATGATGAACCTGTTTCCGATGAAGTCGCTACCGACGACGAGGAAGATGACGACGATTTTGACGATACCGT
>OQVL01002122.1_pt1 | contig 12077 bp, 12 predicted proteins | sample 1691501 | NCBI WGS metagenome assembly OQVL01 (sample SAMN03418253, study PRJEB22391) | human gut metagenome | biome: human-gut; feature: organic feature; material: feces | host: Homo sapiens | place: Tanzania | collected 2013-01
TTTATGTTTGAATCATTGATATTCATATACATTCATTACCGACGCGGGACGCGTCGCCCCCATTAGTGCTTGCGTTTAGTGCTTGAGTTTAATGCTTGAGTTTAATGCTTGAGTTTGGGGTTGAGTCCGTTCGTATGTTTGTGTTTTACCGGACAGAAAACGGGTTGACAAGTAAGACTATCCTTACTTGTCAACCCGTTAACCTGTTTACCTGTCAACCAGTCAACCCATCATTTGAAACCCTCGATAGAGTTGCTGATTATCACGGCCAGCACAATGGCGGTGATGATGGCGTAGAGCCAATCGCGGTCCTTCAAAAAGTCGATGAGCGAAAGGAACACACGCATGATGGGGGTGAGTATGAGTATGAGCACACCGGTCTGTATCCAGCCCACCGCAGAGAACGAGGCAAGACCGGCAAAGATGCCGCGCAAGGTGGTGTAGTCGGCATGCGCTACGGCATTGCCGTAACTAAAGTTTTGGTAGTCGGCAAGGTCGAAGGGTTCACTGCCGTGGTTGACCAAATAGATAATGCCGCCCACAAAGGCTACAAGGCAGGCCAACGACACGCCTATGCGCAACGTGTTGCCCACAAGCTGCTGCATGTCGTACTTTTGGCGCTCGGCCGCTGATGTCGTATTGTTGTTCATTGTCAAGTTGCTTTAGGTTGTTAATACTTGCCGGCGAAGCCTTGCCATATCATGTTGATGGCTACAAGCACGATGGCTATGCAGAATATCTGGCGCAGCACGCTCACATTGAGGCGCTTGAGCAGACGGGCACCCGTCAGGGCACCGAACAACACGCCTATCATGACGGGGCAGGCTATGCCGGGGGCTATCACACCGCGCTGCACATATATGACGGCAGAGGCACAGGCGGTTACACCCATCATAAAGTTGCTGGTGGTGGTGCTCACCTTAAAGGGCACCTTCATCATGGCGTCCATGGCCAGCACCTTGAGCACGCCCGAACCTATGCCGAGTATGCCCGACAGCACGCCAGCCACGTACATCACACCAAAACCGCCACCAACGTGACGCAACTGGTAGCTCTTGACGGTGCCGTCCTTTTGGGGCCATGTGCCAAACAACTTGAGGCGGCGGGCGGCCTCGGAACCTACCACACCGTCGTGGTCGCTCTTGCGGCGCTGCTGCATGGCAGCGGTGAGCAACAACACGCAACCGTAGATGACGGCTATAACGTTGTTGTTAAGATAGATGGCCACCGCGGCACCGCACACGGCACCTATGGTGGTGGCTATCTCGAGGAACATGCCAAGGCGAATGTTGGTGATGCCCTCCTTGACATAGGCTGAGCCTGAGCCGCTTGATGTAGCTATGGAGGCTACAAGGGCTGCGCCTACGGCATAGTGAAAGTCTATGCCAAAGCCGAGTGTGAGCACGGGTATCACTACCACTCCGCCACCAAGGCCCGTGAGTGACCCTAACAGGCCGGCGCAGTAGGCTGCCAGCAGCAGTATCAGGGTGAATGCGAGTAAAGTCATTGCGTTTTTGTGTTATATTTATTTGTTATACTTGTCGTTATGTGCGCTTTCGGAGCGCAAAGTTAAGCATTTGCTTTTGAGTATGTGCGCCCTCCCGCCCATAAGATTGGACCACGGCCCTGGCACTGCGCACTTTGTGACAGCCACACAAAAAAGCCCCCACAGTGATATACACTGCAGGGGCCAGCAAAAATGAAATCTTATGAAACGAATTAAAAGTCTATATGACTCTGCGAGAGTTTACTGTTCCTTAGCCACGCCAATTACCACGCGGTTTGAGTCGTTGTCTTTGAAAGGCTGTACGGTGTCGCCCTTGAAGCCTGAGGTGAGGCGTGAGGCATCGATGCCATATTTCTCGACGAGTATCTTCACTACGCGGGCAGCACGCTTTTCGGAGATGTTGCGGTTGATTTCGGCATTGCCTGTGCCGGCATCGGCATAGCCCATCACTTCGGCCTTGGCTGTGGGGTGATTCTTCATCCACTGTGCAAAGTCGCGGAGCTTGCCTTCCTCGGTATCGCGCACGGCCGATGAGCCAATGGTGAAGAACACCTCGGTCTTGGTCTCTGCCAACTGACGCACAACTGGCTTTGGTTCGGGTTTGGGCTCGGGCTTAGGCTCAGGTTTGGGCTCGGGCTTGGGAGCAGGAGCTGGTGCGGGTGGCAGCAGAGCGGGTTCGCTGGGCTTTTCGGCGCGGCCGCGGCCTATCTTAAAGTTTACGCCGAGCAAGGCTTGCAACTGCCAGTCGCCCTTGCCGTTGAGCTTTGAGTTGAAGCGGTCGTGCAGGTTGTTGGCAGTAACCTCGAGGTTGATGCCTACTACACGGCTCACCTCGGCGTCAAGCTGCATGCCCACACGGAAGTTGTGTACCAGGCGGTCGTCGTCCCAACGCAGGTTGAGGTTATTTTCGGCAGCGGTGTTGGCCATGCCGTTAAGGTCGTCGTTGTCCCAAGCATAACCAAGACCTACGCCACCAAGCAGGTAGGCGTTGAGCACATGGTGCTTTTTAGGTGCAAAGGCATTGCACAGGTTGAACATGAGGTCGATGTTTGAGGTAACGAACTTGTAGTCGTAAGTCTTTCCCAAACTTTTGAGTCCACCCTTTTCATTGATGCCGCTCACGTGCAGACGGGCGCCCACAACGGGGGTGAACATACCACCTACGCTCACGGCGCCAATAGGTGTGATGAGCTTTTTGGCATCGTAGTTGGTAAAGGTTACTTGACCGCCACCCTGTACGCCAACAAAGACGTAGGGGTAATCGGCCTTCTTTTCGCCGCTCTCTTGTGCAAAAGTGGCTTGTGTGGCCATGCCTGCCAGCAGAACTGAGGCCATTAGGGTCTTGAAGTTTATCATCTATTGGGGTTTTAATTGTTTCCTTTGCGCGCAAAGTTACATAATGTTTTGATATGTTGCAAAAGTTTGAGAGCGTTTCTATATACCGCAGCCCCGTAAAATGTGGCACCAGTCGCTCCGTTGCGCATAAAACACGGCCCACAAGCGGATATACAGCACAAAAGGAGCGCAACCCGCAGGCGCGCTCCTTTTGTTAAATATATTAAGTTGAACGTATCAAGCCGTCATTACTTGGTGCCGTCCTTCTCGGTCATGTCGGTTGGACGCATCGACACAGTGATGCAGTTGTTCTGCTTGAGCAGCACGTTGTTGACAAAGTCCTGAATATCCTTCGGTGTGATGCTCTTGAGGGTAGCCTCGTAGTTGGTGCGGAGGTCCTTGCCCCAAAGTGTCTTTTGCATGATGAGTCCGTGCCAGTACTCGTTCTTCTTCTGGCTGTCGGCATAGTCCTTAAGCTCGAAGGTTATCACCTTGCTGAGCTCGTCGGCTGTTACACCCTTGGTGGCGATGTCGTTAATGCCTTGCTTCATGAGCAGCAGGGCAGAGTCGAGCTTGGCGGGCTTTACGGGGCACTGTGTGATGATTTGGTAGCTGTCGTACTTACCAAAGTCGGCCTGTCCGTCGGTTGACACGCTGTAAGCTATGCCGGCGTCCTCGCGAATGCTCTTGAGATAACGCTGTGTGAGCACGGCGCCAAGGGCGTTGACCACGGCAGCCTCCTTCATAGAATAAGGCGTCTTGCCCTGATACATCTGCACGATGATGGCCTGCGGTGTCTCCATGGCACGGAAGAAGTTGTTGCTGCGGGCACCGTCTACGGGGTCGTTCTTTACGTCAACATACTTCTCGCGGCTCTTTACGCCCTTGAGCGGTGCGATGTACTGCTCGGTGAAGGTGCGGAGTGAGTCTACGTCGATGGCTCCGGTAAAGTAGAAGTCGAAGTCGCCGGCTGCGTTGAAGCGCTCAGCATAGAGCTTCTTGATCGTCTCGTAGTTGGCCTTGTCCAGATCGGCACGCTTGAGGCCATCGCACAAGGGGTTGTGGTTGTAGATGGTGTTGACGAGCGAGTCGCTGAAGGCCTTCATGGGCTGCTTTTCAGCATTTTCGAGCGCCGACTTGAGGTAAGACATCGTGTTGTCGTAAGCATCTACGTCGTTGGCGGGAGCCTGGAAACGGAGGTAGATGAGTTCGAAGAGCGTGCGGAGGTCTTTGGGAGTGGCAGAGCCTGCGATGTTCTCGGTAAGGTTGCCCAGATTGATGCTGCAGCTTACTTGCTTGCCGGCAAGTTTCTTTTGCAACTCGGTGCTTGTAAAGTTGCCAACGCCAGTTGAGTTCATCACAGTGGGGAGGAGCTTGGTGTTGATGCGGTCCTTGGTGATGATGCTGTTGTTACCGCCAAAGCTGGTGGCAGCGAACTGCACCTCAGAGTCGTTGTAGTCAGTCTTTTTGTAGAACACGCGTGCGCCGTTGGGCAGTGTCCAGCAGGTGTAGCCAAAGTCGGTTTGCGTTTCCTTGGCTATCTTGCCCTTCTTGGGCAATACTGGCACGAGGGGTTCGTTCTTTACATTGTCAACATAAGCCTCCACCTTGGCAGCTTTGGCAGCGGCAATGGCCTGCTTGAACTGGTCGGCAGTGGGCACTGTCACGCCCTCCTTGTCGGGGTACATGGCCAGGCACACAAAGTTGGTGTCGGTGCGGGCAGTGAGTTCCTTGAAGAGGTCTGACGCTGCGGGGGCCGTCATCTGCATCTGGCCCATTTGCTGTGCAAGCATCTTGTAGGTGTTGTACTCGTCCTCTACTGATGGTATGGGGTCATTCTCGAGGAAATGACGCACATACTGCGGCACATAGAAACTGTTCTGCTGCTTCTCGCGGTTGTTGTAAATAGTCTCTATACCGCTGAGGAACTCCTCGCTGGCACGGTTTATCTCGGTGGCAGTAAAGCCAAACTCGCCGGCGCGCTTAACCTCGGTCATTACGGCCTCGAGTGCCTCCTTGTCCTTGCCGGGTTTGGGCAGTATGTAAATGGTGTAGGCGTCCTTAGTCTTGGCTATGATATAGTTGCCATCTGAGGCCTGTGCCGTAATAAAGGGGCAGTCGGGCTTTTGTGAAGCCTCGTCAAGGCGTGCGTTGATGGCGCTCGAAGCCAAAGTTTCAAAGTACTTTACAGTGAGATAGGCCGGTGTGTTCTTATATTCGTCGGGCACGAGGTGGTCGTGCTTGAACAATATTTCGATAACAGCCTGGCTCTGCTCCTTGTCCTTGTCGATGATGTAGATGGGTTGGTTGGTGTCGGGCACGGGGTAGTGCTCGTAAGCAGCGGCGTTTTCGGGCATCTTGATGGGCGAGAAGAGTGCCTTTATCTTGGCCTCAACCTTGTCAACATCGATGTCGCCCACAATGATGATGCCCTGCAAGTCGGGGCGGTACCACTTCTCGTAATAGGCACGCAGCTCGGCGGGCTTAAAGTTGTCAACCACGCTCATCAAACCGATGGGGAAGCGGTGGCCATAGCGTGAGTTGGGATAGAGGGCGGGCAGATTGCGCTCGAAGATGCGGCTTGAGGCGCTTGAACGCATACGCCATTCCTCGTGAATGACACCGCGCTCCTTGTCAATCTCCTTGGGGTCGAGCGTCAAGCCATCGGCCCAGTCGTGCAGAATGAGCAGGCACGAATCTACATTGCTGTCGGTTACGGGCACATCGTCAATGTTGTACACTGTCTCGTCGGTTGAGGTGTAGGCATTGAGGTTCTGGCCAAACTTTACACCGATGCGCTCACAGAACTTGATGAGCTTGTCGTCGGGGAAATTGTCAGTACCGTTAAAGCACATGTGCTCGAGGAAGTGGGCCAGACCGCGCTGACTTTCCTCCTCCTGCACCGAGCCTACCTTCTGTGCGATGTAGAAGTTGGCACGGTTTTCGGGCAGATTGTTGTGACGGATATAATAAGTCAATCCGTTGGGCAATTTGCCTATGCGCACAGCCTTGTCTACGGGCAGCTGTGGCATTTGCTGGGCCATCACTGGCACTGCGATGAATGCCACGAGCAACAGCCATAAAGCTTTGAGTTTGTTCATTGTTATTAGGTATTTGATAATTACTTTTGATAATATGACGCAGGCAAAGGCGGGTTTGCTACAAAGAGAGGCCGTTTCTTTTTACAACCTCCAGCAGCTCATTGTCGCTTATGCTTTCTCTTTCAGACTTGTCGTATACATACAACAAGCCAACCTCCATGCTTTCCACATCAACATTCGTCACAATAGTTATAACACGTGCGCCGCCACTTTTTCCCTTGCCTTTGGCAGCTATTTTCATACGCACCTTGCGTAGTCTTTTCGACAAGCACACGCCCGCCATTGGGTTTTCTGTCAGTTCGTCAAGCAAAGCAGCATAGTCTTTTTTCAGAGACTTGTAACGTTTGGCAAGCCTCTTTAGTTCCCTTTCAAACAAGGGATAGGCCTTTATATTACAATTCATTCAAAATATCTTTTGCAGGACGTCCTTGAATTTTACCTTCTCCTATCAGCCTAAGCTCCTTGCAAGCGCTGTCCCAACCCGCCAATATATACTCCTTGCTGTCGCCATCATCGGCCACGGCTTGAGTGGCGGCATGCTTTTTACTTGTCACCTGATTCTTCATCAGTTGGTAAAAAGCGCTGAGTGCTGCCTTGTCCTTTATATTATATATGAAGTTTAGAATGTCGTTCTTTAGGGGTTCGTCAGGGTTCAGTGTCAGTGTAGCCATAGTTGTACGTTTATATCATTATGCTATCTATCACTGCAAAAGTAGGCATTTCCGCTTACACTTGCTCTAATTACGAAAAACATTTTGTAAATTCGCGACAAATTATCACGACGCACAGATGATACGCAAATTCGACTTTTTGGTAATTGGTTCCGGTGTGGCCGGAATGAGTTACGCCCTCCAGGTGGCCGCCTCGGGCAAAGGTAAGGTGGCCCTCGTTTGCAAAACCAGTATTGAGGAGGCCAACACGGCCAAAGCACAAGGCGGCGTAGCCTCTGTCACCAACCTCAAGGTAGACAACTTTGCCAAGCACATCAAGGACACGATGATTGCCGGCGACTACATATCCGACCCCCGGGCCGTGGAGCAGGTGGTAAAAAATGCACCCGCTGGCATCGAACGCCTGGTAAAGTGGGGCGTAAACTTTGACAAGAAAGAAGACGGCTCCTTCGACCTCCACCGCGAGGGCGGCCACTCAGAGTTCCGCATTCTGCACCACGCCGACGACACGGGCTTCGAAATACAACGCGGACTGATAGAGGCCGTGCGCCATCACCCCAACATTACCGTGCTCGAAAACCACTTTGCAGTCGAAATCATCACACAGCACCATCTGGGCATTGAGGTTACACGCCGCAAACCCGACATTGAGTGCTACGGCGCCTATGTGCTCGACCCCGACACACACAAGATTGACACTTTCCTGTCACGTGTCACCGTGCTCAGCACCGGCGGTTGCGGAGCCGTGTATGCCACCACCACCAACCCCGAGATTGCCACCGGCGACGGCATTGCCATGGCTTACCGCGCCAAGGCTACCGTAGAGGGCATGGAGTTCATACAGTTCCACCCCACCGCGCTCTACAACCCACGCGAAAAACACCCCGCCTACCTCATAACCGAGGCCATGCGCGGCTACGGCGGGGGGAATTATATGAGCTTTTTACAAAAATTTATGCTATAATAAGTTGATGTCAGCAGGACGAAGCGAAGTAGCAATGCTTGAGCAATCAAGGCCTTGATGTTAGTTCGGCAAACTAAATTCCAAGGAACTATAGTCACTAATTGGCAATTGTTTAGAAAATGATTTTAGAGCAAGAGAAGAATTTAATAGTTATATGGAATTGTTAAATAAAGGAGAACAACCAAAAACATTAAAAAAAGAATTATAGAAAAATTCTTATTACAAAAAAATAAATACCATTTCATTATGTTATCCAAACAAGATTTAAACCAGATTTCCGCAAGAGGCATCTCTGAGGAAATGGTAGAGCACCAGCTCCAGGACTTCAAGCAGGGTTTCCCGTTCCTTAAGATTGAGGCTGCTGCCGCCATCGGCAACGGCATCTTCAAGCCCACAGAGGAGGAAGTAAAGAAGTACGTGGCAGACTGGACCGACTATCTCTCTTCTGACCACAGCGTCGTAAAGTTCGTGCCGGCAAGCGGTGCTGCCAGCAGAATGTTCAAGGATCTCTTCGCTTTCCTCAGCGCTCCATACGAACGGTATCCACACCAGCCTGATGGCCGAAACTTCTTTCTTTGCCTCGCTCCATCGCCCATCGCCCATTACCATCCATGATGATGGCAATATGCTCTGGTATTCTGCTCATATCTAAGTTTGTTGCCATTATTCTTCTTTATTACATGTTCTACATTTTGCCTTGAAACTATAGGTTATTGTGAGCTGCAGCATGGAATAGCAGTCTGTATTCTTGAATGCACCGCTGCTCTTTACTCTATAGGGGTCTTTCACTCCATCCAGTTCATCATTCAGAGAGAAATGGAATCCCCAATCTAAACCTACATTCAGCCGTTCTCTGACTTTATATTTCACACCTATACCGATAGGCACATTGGCGGTAAAGACACTTTTGCTGCCTCCTGAAACGGAAGTTGCACCCAGTCCGCCATAAATATAAGGTGTCAACCGCTTGGCTCCTCGATAATCTCTTCCTGTACCATAAGGCCAGAAATTATACTCGAAGACGAGACTTACATCCACCACATTATGATTGAAATCATAGGTTGACTCCGCATAATCCGGATAATAAGTCTTGACATCCGCTGACGATCCTTTCAGTTTTCCATAACTGGCGCTCAGGCGCAAGTCTTTATAAGGGTCGAAATTGTATCTCCAAAGCAGAGAGGCCATCGGCTGCATGTTTTTCAACACGTTGCCATTGAAATCACCCTCGTAACTGACCATTCCTACCCCCGCACCTATCTCCATGCGATATTGGGGATCATCCTGGGCGCTGATGTGGACAAGAGCGACCATCAAACCGATTATCGTCAGAACTATTCTGCGCATTTTACACCTTATTATATATATAGACTCAAGAGAAAGAAATAAGTTTATTCCTTTCTCCATCCATCTCTATTATATCTTCCTTTCCAGACGTATCCGTTGTTGATAACCCAATAATAGTTATTGGCATCACGCACGAAAGCAGCTGGTCTGCTTACTATAAATTCAGCAGGCATCACAACCGTTGTATCCACACTCCAGTCTAAGCCAGTCTTGCTCACATACCACTTACATTTTTCCACAGATGCACTACCCACTTTATAGTTGCCAGCAGCCAAAGCCACATAACCGCTATCGTTGAGCGCCACCTGGAGGGTATTGAGATAAGGCAACATGCCAGCCTGGTGGGTCTGATATTCTACATAGTTCCACTGATAAGAATCTGTAGCTTCACCAGCATCAAAAGTGCGAGTCCAGATCGTTGCGACCGTATCCTTCTCTTCATTCTCACGAACCTTTCGATTACCGAGGAGAAGAAGGTTTTCTGCGCCTTTCACAGAACGAACAGGCTTAACCACCAGACTGAGGTTTTCTGTTGGCAAGAAATCTGCGCCCTTGTCATCCATTGCATCAGGAGTCCAGCTGGCACCATTGTCCTTAGATACGGCAATACCAGCAGCAGTATAAGCATACAGATAGTTGCTACTTGCACCAATCAACTGCAGAAGAGAGGCATCAGTAGTAACAGATTCCCAATTGACGGCATCATCAGACGTGAGAACTTCGCCATTATTGAGAATATAGAGTTTACCATCCTTAGCGATTGCACTCTTATAAGCTTCCTCACTCAAAATAACATTAGGAGTCAGAGCACTTCCAAAAGCACCACCATTCAGGCCGGTCTTGAAAATCTTAGTAACACCATTATTCTTACCGAAAACATAGACACAGTTGCCCGCAGAAACGGCTTTCATGCCAGCCAAAGCTGCCAAGTCACCATTCTGGGCTGCAAGAGAATGCCATACGAAGGAATCAGGGCCTTCTTTGTGTACATTTACAGTAATCGTATAAGTACGATATGCAGAATAATCGTTGTTATATACTCGGATTTCCTTTGGTTTAGAGAAATCTACGGAGTCAGAGCTGGAATAATAAGCCAAAGAGTCTTTATTATCCTTATCTTTCAGCACCCAAAGCAGCGGACTGCTCTGCTTGGCAGTGATAGAAGCCAAGGCAGCACTAATCTTTGTTCCAACAGGCAAAGAGTCAGCATTATAGATCTTACCAGCGGCCTGATCTATATAAAATTTATAATTAGAACCAGCAATCGTGGTAGCATAAGTTGAATCCTTCGTACCATCCGATGTCTTTCCCAGATAATAGCGATTCATCGTGCCAAGAGAAAAAGCAGTGATGGCAGTATCATGGGTATATTCAATATTTGTATCATCGTCACTGCTCAAACATGAAGACAATGACAGGCCTGCAGAAAGGAGCAGGATGAAAGCAAAAAACTTCCTTTTCATTCTTATTTATTTATTTTTAGCTGCAAATTTACAGAGAATTCTTCAAATAAAGCCTCTTTTTAGTGGTTTATTATGCAAATTATTGATTTTATCGGTTATTTTTAAGTTTGTTTAGTGATTATTTCCGACAATCAAGGCATTTTTGAGAGAAAAAGGGTTAAAAAAATGAGAAATGACAAATGAGAAAGACTATGAAATGAGAAATGACAAATGAGAAATGAGAAATGGGAAAGACTATAAAATGAGAAATGAGAAATGAGAAATGAGAAATGGGAAAGACTATAAAATGAGAAATTAGAAATGAGAAATGGGAAATGGGAAATGGGAAATGGGAAACTAAAAAAAGAGTCCCATCCCTCTTTCGAGAGATAGGACCCTAATATGATAATTCTTAATAATTCGAAGTTTCGAATGATTAGAGCTGTGGACCAGCAGCAACGAGAGCCTTACCAGCCTCGTTTGTCTCATACTTCTTGAAGTTCTTGATGAAACGAGCAGCCAAATCCTTAGCCTTCTCCTCCCACTGAGAAGCCTCAGCGTATGTATCACGTGGATCGAGGATCTTAGGATCTACGCCTTCCAACTGTGTAGGAACTACGAAGTTGAAGAATGGGATAGTCTTTGTAGGAGCTGCGTCGATTGAGTGGTCGAGGATAGCGTCGATGATACCACGTGTATCGCGGATAGAGATACGCTTGCCTGTACCGTTCCAACCTGTGTTAACCAAGTATGCCTTAGCACCAGACTTCTGCATCTTCTTTTGTTCCTACTATTAATCCATAATGAATTGGAATTGCAATTTTAGGATGAATTTCATTTATTAAATCTGCCGCTTCAGTATGGTTCATTGTATATGTTCCACCTATAGGCACAAATGCTACATCACAATTAATTTCTTGTAATTCTTCTAAATTATCTGTGTCCCCAGCAATATAAAATCTTTTTTCATTTATTGTTATAATATATCCAACCCAATTTTTACATTTCTGATGAAATAACTTTCTTTTATTGTATGCAACTGTAGTTTCAAATTTTATATTTCCTAAATTATAAGATTCGTTTGGTTCTACTAATACAATTTTATTTCTATCTGGTTGTAATTTCATAGTTTCTTTTAAGGTATTTGGAACTGTAATTATTACAGTATCTTCTTTAATAACTTTTAATATATCTTCTGGTGAAAAATGATCAAAGTGCTCATGTGTGCAAAATATATAATCAGCATCATTATAATTTTTCTCTATCTTATATGGATCTACATATATAGTATTATCTTTTTTTATTCTAATAGAACTATGGCATAAAACCTCTACACCCTTTAAAATATCCATTTAAATCTACCTCCACGCAAAATATTTGCATTATTTAATAATTTATTATATTAATAATTATGCATTGCAGTTAATTTTATGATTAAATCCATATTATCATCTTTAGCAGCTTTATTTCTACGTATTTTTCCACATTTTTTGCACTTAAAAATTATTACATATCCCTTTTTGCTATCCAGCTCTGCTCCAACTGGTTCTAATAATCCATGGCATTCTTCTTGCCTATCTCCTGGATTTATATCTACATGTTTAGAACATAAACAATAAGGGCAATGGTTTCTACACGAATATCCTAATCTTGAAACTTTTTTACCACAATTTTCACATATAAATTCTTCATCTATTTCAGTAAAGTTTC
>OQVL01002123.1_pt1 | contig 12076 bp, 8 predicted proteins | sample 1691501 | NCBI WGS metagenome assembly OQVL01 (sample SAMN03418253, study PRJEB22391) | human gut metagenome | biome: human-gut; feature: organic feature; material: feces | host: Homo sapiens | place: Tanzania | collected 2013-01
GTCATACCATTCGCCGAGAAGCTTCTCTCTGAGCTTTGTCTTCGTCGGCTCCGCCAGCGTGTTGTAGTTCCACAGACTGAAGTGAAGAGCGTAATTTATATAGTCCTTCTCTATCTCTGTGTACAGACCGTGATCCTTCAGCATCTGTCTGAGTGCCAGCAGCATGTGATAGAAATTATCCCACGACTTCTCTCTGGTCTTGGACAGCGAATCCCGGGTATCCACTCTTCTGTGGATGAGTATCTCACTTACTGTACATATGCGCTCCGCCAGCACCAGCGCACTGAACACGAACAGCGCATCATTTGTGGTTCTTTGCTCCTGGAATTTCAGATCATTCTTCATCACAAATTCCCTGAGATACAGCTTATCCCACGCCCATCCCACAAATGCTCTGAATATATTTGTGGATATCTGTCTGCGGTTAAACGGCTCATACGGTGGAAGTGCCCACTCTATCATGGCCCACTTCTCATATACATACTCCTCAGTATCCATGTTGTACTGGTCTGATTTGTAGATGACTATCTCCGCCTGCTCCTCCTCGGCTCTGCGGAAAGCCTTCTCTACCATCTCAGGCTCGTAGAAATCGTCGCAGTCGAGAAACAGTATATATTTTCCTGTTGCCTCCTGCATTCCGCGGTTTCTTGCCGCACCCGCTCCGGCATTCTTCTCTCTTATAAGTACGATCCTGTCATCCTTCTGCGCATACTGTTCTATGATCTGCGCCGAATTATCGGTGGATCCATCGTCAACGCATATTATCTGTATATTTCTAAGGGTCTGTCCGGTTATCATGTCCAGACATCCCTCTATGTAACTCTCCGCATTGTATACTGTCAACACAATCGATACATCAATCACTGATACACCCCCTCCATCTCATCTGTTAGTTTCTATGTAAAAGCTTCTTTACAGCCTTCTTCAGTGTCACCGGAACAAACATCACAGCCTTGCCCACACGGAACGTGGTGGATGTCTCGTATTTGATCCGCTGGGCTTCCATATCTCTTCTGAGTCCATCTGCTTCTCTGTGACTCTCGTCCAGCTCTTCAGCGCGTCGCCCCAGTTCATTGTTAAGGTCAAATATCTTCTTACTGTAGACTACCTTGCCGAGATAATATCTCTTGAGAAATCCCGGATCCTTTGCAAGGACATAGAGTCCGGTCTTCTCCTCCTGGCTGAACAGTTCCTGGTCAAGCTCATCAAGCTCCATGCTCCTGTGAAAGTCCACAGCCATGCGCTCCGCAAACTGCCAGCCCGCATCCTCTGTCATCCAGTGAAGCATCTCATAGTAACATCTCCATCTTTGAAGCGTGTAATATCCCTTCCATTTCTCCCACACAGACCAGTCCTGCATGAGATGATCCTTTATGCGGTCGTAGGTTATATTGACCGTGTATGCCGCATCCACATCGTCTATCCACACTGTGTCTATCTCAACTCTGTCACACATGTCACAGGCTACAAACATCGCCCTATCAGCATGTGCAAATGCCATCCACAATATATACAGATCAGGAAACAGACCCTGCTGATGTGCCTCCACTCCGTCGCAGTATGTGTCCAGAAAGCTTCTGCTGTAAAGCCCCGCGCACACATGCCGTATCGCTATCGATATCTCAGGAGACGATGCCAGGCTCATAACCACTTCCCGCTGGACACTGTCATCCATTCTGTCATCAAACACTCCGATAAATTCCAGTTTTTCCTGCACGGCCCTTTCTGCCAAATGCTTCACAGCCTCCTCCGAAACAGCCACGCATGGTCTCGCCAGAAAAACATAATCGCCAAGATCTATCTTTTTTAAGCTGACATTCTCTGTACTCACTCCCTGCCCTCCTCATGTAAATTTCAAATAATATACCGAACATTTTTCACCAGCGCCAATTATACCATTAATTTCATTTTTTGTGAATACAGAGAAGGGCGCAGGAGTATTGCTCCTGCGCCCACTATAATGACCTGTATTTATTTTATCTCTCATTTCCTGCCACAAGAGCCGTTCCATCATAATCGATGACTATGGCTGACTGTGTGCTCACGCTGCCCGCAAGTATCATCTTGGCAACAAGCGTCTCCACATTCTTCTGCAGATATCTCTTGAGTGGTCTTGCTCCATATACCTGATCATATCCCTGATCGATGATGTGCTGCTTTGCACTCTCCGTAAGTTTGATAGTGATCTCCCTGTCTGCCAGTCTGCTGTTGAGATCAGCCATGAGAAGATCAACGATACCACTGATGTTGTCCTTGGACAGTGCCCTGAATGTAATGATCTCATCAATACGGTTCAGGAACTCAGGTCTGAATCTGCTCTTAAGCTGAGCCATTACGTCATTCTTCAGTTCATCTGTGATCTCTCCGCCGGCGGCTGCAATGTCCGCACCACCGATATTTGATGTCATGATAATGATCGTATTCTTGAAGTCCACAGTTCTGCCCTGAGAATCCGTGATACGTCCATCATCAAGCACCTGAAGAAGCACATTGAACACATCCGGATGTGCCTTCTCTATCTCATCAAAGAGTACAACCGAATATGGCTTTCTACGAACAGCCTCTGTCAGCTGACCGCCTTCATCATAACCTACATATCCCGGAGGCGCTCCTATAAGTCTTGACACACTGTGCTTTTCCATGTATTCACTCATATCAATACGGACCATGTTCTGCTCATTGTCAAACAATGCCGCTGCAAGACTTTTTGCAAGCTCTGTCTTACCAACACCGGTTGGTCCAAGGAAGATAAATGAACCTATCGGTTTGCTAGGATCCTTTATTCCCGCCTTAGATCTGATGATCGCATCGCTGACGTACTCAACAGCCTCATCCTGACCCACAACTCTCTTCTTGAGCTCACTGGCAAGATTAAGAGTCTTGCTCTTCTCACTCTCAGTAAGCTTTGCAACAGGGATACCTGTCCACTTTGATACGATCTTGGATATCTCATCCTCAGATACTACCTCGTGAACCAGCTCCCTCTCCTTGTCTGAAGCTGTGGACTCAGCCTCTGCAAGCTCCTTCTGGATAGCAGGAAGCTTACCATACTGAAGCTCTGCTGCCTTGTTCAGGTCATAGTTTCTCTGAGCAGCCTGTATATCGGCCTTGACCTGCTCCATCTCTTCCTTGAGTGTTCTTATCTTCTCAACTGCAGCCTTTTCATTCTCCCACTTTGCTTTCAGGGAATTTGCCTGATCCTTGAGTTCTGCCAGTTCAGCCTGAAGGTCTGCCAGTCTCTGCTTTGACAGATTATCCTCCTCCTTCTTAAGGGCTGTCTCCTCGATCTCCAGCTGCATGATCTTACGTGTGATCTCATCCACTTCAACAGGCATTGAATCAAGCTCTGTCTTGATCATGGCACATGCCTCATCCACAAGATCGATGGCCTTATCCGGAAGGAATCTGTCTGTTATATATCTGTTGGACAGCACTGCCGCACTCACAAGTGCACCATCCGATATCTTAACGCCGTGGAACACCTCGTATCTCTCCTTGATTCCTCGAAGGATCGATATGGTATCCTCGACCGTAGGCTCATCCACCATGACCGGCTGGAAACGTCTCTCAAGAGCCGCATCCTTCTCTATATACTGTCTGTACTCATTCAGTGTCGTAGCACCTATACAGTGAAGCTCGCCCCTTGCAAGCATAGGCTTGAGCATGTTGCCCGCATCCATGGCACCGTCCGTCTTACCGGCTCCCACAATGGTGTGGAGCTCATCGATGAACATTATGACCTCGCCCTCGGACTTCTTCACCTCATCCAGGACGTTCTTAAGTCTCTCCTCAAATTCACCTCTGTACTTGGCACCTGCCACAAGTGCTCCCATGTCCAGTGCAAATATCTTCTTGTTCTTAAGTCCCTCAGGAACATCTCCACGGAGTATCCTCTGTGCAAGTCCCTCAACTACCGCTGTTTTACCTACACCAGGTTCACCGATAAGAACAGGATTGTTCTTGGTCTTCCTTGAAAGTATCCTTATCACATTTCTTATCTCAGCATCACGGCCGATGACAGGGTCAAGCTTCTGCTGTCTCGCCCTCTCTACCAGATCATATCCGAACTTTTCCATAGCCTCATATGAACTCTCCGGATCATCACTGTCCACCTTGTGATTGCCTCTGATTTCTGCCAGTTCCTTGAGAAATGCATTCCTGTCAACTCCCCATCCTTTGAGAAGCTCCTTCACATCCGAATCAGCCTTATCCACCATACCGAGGAACAAATGCTCGACAGACACATATGTGTCGCCCATCTGCTTTGCTTCTTTCTCTGCCTGGATAAGTGCTTTTGAGAAATTATTGCCGGCGTACATATTGCCACCGCTGACCTTCGGCAGCCTTGCCAGCTTATCCTCAACCGCATTCACGGCACCGGTCACATTCACACCCATCTTCTCAAATATCTTGGCTATCAAACTGTCATCTATCTCAAGCAAGCCAGCCAAAAGGTGCATCTGCGTAAGTTCCTGATTGTCGTACTCCAGAGCTTTTTCTTTTGCTTTCTCTACAACTTCCAACGATTTACGTGTGTATTTATCCATCTCCATAGCTGTTTACCTCCTAAACTAAACTTTCAGGGAACTGATATCTTAATATCACTTCCCTGTCTGATGATAATATAACACACTTGTTAGCACTCGTCAATACTGAGTGCTAACATTTTTTTATTATTTTAAATTATTTCTCTCTACGGTAAACTACCACCCCGGCAGCCCCTAATAAACATGCCATCATGACTATGAGCATCAATGCCACATTTCCATCATCTCCGGTATTTGGTACACCTGACCCCTTTTTTGAGTCTGCTACAGTTGTATTCTCTGTTGAGGTCACGTTAGTTTTCTCATCGGTTGTCTGTCTCTCTGTTGTTACCTTCTCTGTCGTCTGCTCACTTGACGTTGGTTTTTCAGTTGAAGGTTCATTTGTTGAAGGTTCATTTGTTGCTGGTACATTTCCTTTCTTTACCTCTACCTTTGCAGCAGGAGATGCATAATAATTTTTGGTCTCCTTATATCTCACATAATAATTTCCATCTGCAAGTTTCTTAAGTACCGTGCTTTCACAATCCAACCATTTTTTCTTATCAGCACTATATTCCATTGACGTCTTCAGATTAGATATCTGACCATCATTTTTCCCATCCACTGTCTCTGCCGTTGCGACCAAACCTGTAGGTGCCTTCTGCTTTGCCTTATCTATTGTGAACTCTTCCACGATCTGTCCATGCATGGCATTCTCACCCTTGATCGTAACTGTAGCTGTTCCCGCATCAATATTATCCGCATATACACATGAGTAACTTTTTCCCTCTGTCAGAGTCTTTCCGCCATAAGAAACCGTAACCGAAGGTTTCTTTTCTTTTCCATCGTACACATATGATTTTGGAGCAATGCTGACAACGACATCTGCATCATCCGACAAGCTGCGGTAACGGAGAATAAAATCCTTAGCCTTGGCTCCTGTCTCATCATCAATGATTGTCGTTCCTTCTACAGAAAGTCCCTCTGGTACAAACTCCTTCACACCGTCAAATCCATCTGCAATATGCCCAAAGTTGCTAAGTCCGTCACTGTTCTGTACCGTAAATACACAGTCTGTATCCATCTCAAGTTTTTCAAACCAACACTGTGAACCGTTGAGCGTCACATTTGAGCCATTATTCAAACAGATTCCATCTTTTGTCATCCAGTTGATACTATCCGTAATGAATTTGACATTTGACAAAGTCAGCATAGCATTAGTAAATCCAACACTTGCATTTGTGATACCGCAATTTAATGTTCCGTTTTTCACGTATAACGAATAATCAAAATTCATCATCTGCAAAGTGACACTTTTACTGTTGAGATCTATAATAATATGTTTATTATGTTCACCATCATTGTATCCTATAGAAGCCGAAGGATCATATATATCACTAATTATACATATTGTATAGCCATTCTGTGCGGCTGCAAATGCATCAGCCAGTGTAGCATATGATCCGATCTCATCGCCATTGCCATCCGTCACAATTGCCACATCCCCATCCGCGGCCTGCACCTTCACAGAGTTCTTTCCCGCAATAATCACTACAGCAAATATACATGCCATAATCAACCCAGTTACCAATTTCTTTGATTTCATAATTATCCCTTTCCTCCTGTCTTTAATCCCTGGCAGTTACTGCCATATATTGCCATCAACATAACAAATAATTATAATACACTGGTTTTTTTAGTAAACTAGCCAAACGGCTAGTTTTTTAAAATTAAATATCTAAATGCATAACTTTAGTACGAAAAAGAACCGGCGCTCAAATGCCGGTGCTCCCTGTTATGATATTATTCTATTATCACAGCTCCTCACCATTGGTCTCTATAACATGTTTGTACCAATAATAAGAATCCTTCTTGTATCTGTTCAAAGTTCCACTGTTCTCGTCCTCTTCTCTGTCCACATACACAAATCCGTATCTCTTCTGATAACCGTTGAGCCAGCTGAGAAGATCTGTGTAAGACCATGTGCAGTATGCCAGTACACGACAGCCATCATCGCATGCCTTTCTGAGCTCTTCTATATGATGTCTCAGATAATCTATCCTGTAAGGATCGTGGATCTCACCATCCTCAAACTTGTCAAATGCACCGAGACCATTCTCAGATATGACGATTGGAAGATCGTATCTTGAAGTGATCTGTCTGCAGCACATACGAAGGCCCATAGGATCGATCGTCCAATCCCAGTCTGTTGTAGGGAGGAATTCATTTGCAGGATTCTTATAGAGTCCCGGAACACCCTGAACCTTTGCCGTGCCCTTCTTGCCGGTCGTGTTCATCTCGTGAGTCGTTCCCACTCCGTCTATCGGGTTGTGCTCGACAACGCATGACTGATAATAGTTTACACCCATAAAATCTATGAGACCTGCAGCCTTCCTGAGGATATCCTCGTCCCCCTCCTCCATAACCGGAGTGAGATCCTTGCTCTTAAGGTAAGCAGCGGCAGCCCTTGGGTAACGTCCGTAGGCATACATATCCATCCAGTAGAAATTGTTCAGATCATCATAATCCATCTTTGCCATCGCATTTTCAGGCTTTCTGTCAAATGCGTATGACGGTGTGTATGCGAAGGATGAACCGACCTTAGCATCCGGACATATCTCCTTAAGTGCTATAACACTCTTGGCGTGCGCCATAAATGCATGGTGGTTGACCTGATAGAACATCTTCTGATCGTCCACCTTTCCTGGTGGGTGCATACCCGCATTCCAGCCAAGCCCGGTGAAAATGTTCTGCTCGTTCATGATTATCCAGTATTTTACTCTGTCACTGTATCTCTCAAAGAGCACCCTTGCATATCTGACAAAATCATCGACTATGCGTCTGCTCTCCCATCCGTGATACTGCTCCTCAAGAGCCTGTGGCATATCCCAGTGGTACACCGTTACCATAGGAACAATTCCATACTTTACCAGTTCATTGATCAGGTCATCATAGAACTGTAAGCCTTTTTCATTTATCTCACCATTGCCATCAGGTATGATCCTTGGCCAGGAAATTGAGAATCTGTAAGTCTTAAGCCCCATCTCAGCCATAAGTGCCACATCTTCCTTGTATCTATGGTAATGATCAACCGCCTTATCACCGGTCGTAGCCTTAAATGTTTTTCCCGGGATCCTTACGAACTGATCCCAGTTGGATGGGCCTTTGCCATCCTCATTCCACGCTCCCTCTACCTGATATGCAGCAGACGCACTGCCCCACAGGAAATCTTTCGGGAAGCCATTTGATCTGTCAAAATACATAAACCGTCCTCCATACTATATAGAATCTGTATAGCATGCCTTCAACATGCCTTTGTCGTCATATGCTACAGACTGCCCAGCACGTCTCCTATCTTATCCGCTATCAGAAGATCTGCATTGCTGTCCGACTGTGTCGGGGACATATTTATAACCACCAGTTTCCGTCCCCTGAAATATCTGATAAGCCCTGCTGCTGGATACACAACAAGCGATGTACCACCGATTATCATCGTATCCGCCTCGGATATATACTGGAGTGCCCTCGACATATTGTCCTCATCAAGCGCCTCCTCATACAGCACCACATCCGGCTTTACAGTGCCTCCGCACTTTTCACACTTAGGCACACCATCCGACTTGACTATATAATCCAGGTCATAGAAAGCATGGCATTTCTCACAGTAATTTCTGTGAACAGAACCATGGAGCTCTATGACATTCCTGCTGCCTGCCATCTGATGAAGCCCGTCGATATTCTGCGTTATCACCGCCTTGAGCTTTCCCTGTTTCTCAAGCTCCGCCAGCTTTATATGAGCCTTGTTCGGCTTTGCATCAGCAAATATCATCTTGTCCTTATAGAATCTGTAAAATTCCTCCGGGTTACGTCTGTAAAAACTGTGGCTGATTATAGTTTCCGGCGGATACTTATACTTCTGATTATACAGTCCATCCACACTTCTAAAATCCGGTATACCGCTCTCCGTCGATACTCCTGCACCGCCAAAGAAAACGATATTATCCGAATCTTCTATGATCTGTCTCAGCTCATTCAACTTTTCTGTATCCATATACATACACCTCCAGACAATGACTACTGTGTCTCAGTAACCTTTACCGTAACTGTACACGTATTTACCACGGTGTACTTATCCCCATCAGGGACACTGAGTGTGATCGTATTATCGCCATATGAGAGCTTGGAAGCATCTATGGACAGCTTCAGGCTCTTAGCTGATACCTTGGACACCGCACTTGAGATTCCGCTCACGGTTATCGTATTGCTGTCACCCATGCTCATCTCATAGCTGTATCCACTCTGCTTGCCCCTCAGGGTGATATCCCCTGTGGTCACCGTTATATTTCTTGTAACTGATTTCTCGATCGCTATCTTCACATTGATGTATGCGCTCTCCTTTGTCACGACCACGCCCTCTGGAAGATACTTTGATACATCAAGTGTCGTCTCAACATCTGCTGTACATCCGCTCACATCAACATCCGTTATATCAAGGCTTGTTATATCCTTTATTATCGATGCGTCTCCACCTATATCAACGGTCTCCGGTACATATGTTATATCTGATACAAGATATCCATCCGCAGGATCTCCTGTGACATCCACATGAACAGGTATATTCTTAGTCTTGTATACCGGAACTGTGACTGCTATCGATATCTCATCGTAGGATATCGACTTGTCTGATACCTTCTCACCATCAGCGGTTACAAATACAGGCGTACAGTTTGTCGTTATATCATCCTTTGCACTGGTCACATCAACTGTCACCTCTGCACGATCTATGCTCGAAACTATACTTGCAGCACCCTTTATCGTTATGAGGTTTGGAGCTGCCACACTGTTACCAACCGTATATCCGGAAGCGACCTCGCCTGCAGCCACCACGGATACAGGAACTGACACTGACTTCTCGTCCTCAAGCTCAACTGACAGCACATTGTCCACAACAGTTATGCTGACCTTCTTAGCTATGTTGGTGCTGTTCGCAGTTACAGTGATAGGCACCGCATTTGTTATGGATATCTTTGACATATCCGCTACAGCCTTGAAATCCGATGCATCAAGATCGCTTATAAGTGATTTACGTCCTTTGACGACTATGTCCACGGTATCACCTGAAGTTATCGTGTACAACTGATTCTGACTTGTTATGGCGTCAGTATTTACCAGATTGACCGGAATGTCCCTTATGGTCCTTGTCACGGCTGAATCATCGATATTCAGGACAAGAAGCCACACCAGAAATCCAAGCACAACCGACAGAAGCTTAAGGCCTATATTGCTGTATATCTTATTTGCCTTTTTCTTAGGCTCTGCGCTGTTATTTTTCATTCTCATCAGCCTCCTTTCTGGAAGCTTTATTCTTATTCTCCACAACGACTCTCTTTCTCCGCTTAACCGGACGGACACCTGAAGACCTGTGGCTCTTTCTTCCGTTATACTCCTTGCACAGCGTCTGAAGATGACTTCTCACGCCCTCGCTGTCCAGATTCCTGAAGAGCTCGCCTCCCTGTGCAATGGATATTGAACCGGTCTCCTCAGATACGATAAGAGTCATACTGTCTGACACCTCACTGATACCTATACCGGCTCTGTGTCGGGTTCCCAGCTCCTTGTTGATGGAGTCATTTGCAGACAGTGGCAGATAACATGTGGCAGAAACCACCCTGTTCTTTCTTATGATCACCGCACCATCATGAAGCGGTGTGTTGTGCTCAAATATATTGAGAAGTAACTGGTTAGTCACGACCGCATCGATCGGTATTCCCGTATCAATATACTCGCCCAGTGCAACCTCATTCTCAATGACTATGAGTGCACCGGTACGGTTTGCAGACAGGACCTGGGCCGTCTTCACAAGCTCATATATCGTCTTCTCCGATATAACACCATCGTCCTCGCCATCTCGTATAATGTAATTGATCAGCTTCTTTCTTCCAAGCTGTTCAAGTCCGCGTCTGAACTCCGGCTGGAACAGGATCACCACCGCAATTATTCCCACACTGAATGCATTCTTAAGCAGATATAAGATCGTATTGAACTGGAACACCGCCGCAATGGCAGTGAAGAGCACGATCATAACTATACCCTTCAGAAGAGTCCATGCTCTGCTCTGCTTGAACCACAACATGATCCTGTATATAAAGAATGACAAAATAAGTATCTCTATTATATCTACTGTGCCTGGAACTGTTATATAAAACCAATCAAAATACGTTGATATAAACGTTGATATCTTATCCATTTCATCCTCCTTTCGGTATATAAATACTCCGTATAATTAATGTGACCTGACAAAAGTCAGGTCACTCACATGTAAGCTCTTTTCAATGTATCTATCTTGTTGATCCTGTAACAGAATCTTCCTTTGCCGCAGACCGGCTTCTCTGTGCGCCTGATCCGGACGAAGTCGTCTTCCTCTGCTGTGGTCTTGGCGATGGCTGCTCTCTTCTGGCTGCCTTTCTCTGGGTTCCACCCATGACCTTTGGCACAGCCTTTACATAGTAGTAGTATTCATCGTCCTCAAACTGTGTATTCTCAACACTTGAGTAGTCCACAACTGTCTTGAAGAACTGAACCACTATGGCCACCAGTATCGCCAGTATGCATCCAAGCAGAGCCCCCGCAAGGGATACCTCAACTTCCATGGACAAAGTTCCAACCAGGAACAGTATGATCTCTACCACACCGCCTGTGATGATGGCAACGTACCATGAATATGCAAATGACATTCTATATATTATGTATGTAAGAACTATAACAACTGCAAACACTATGATGGTGAGCAGAAGTGTCTTATCCTGTACCAGATGCTGGAAAATATACTTGTATCCCTCTATCAGATCACCCTCTGCTGAACTTGAGCTTAAAGCGACGTAATCAGCAGTATACTTCAGGAAGAAGTAGAATATACAGCCAAATGCTGCAGGAACCATTCCTGTGAATCCAGCTATCATTCCAGCCAGGATCGGCATGAAATACTGGAACTTTATAATGTAAAAGAATGGCATAAACAGAATGATCCATGATGCCTTAGGGAAAAATCGTATATATACACAATACATTATCACAAATATGACAACAAATGAGATTCCAAGCTCCAGACTTGCGCTGGCAACCTGGGCACATGCGTACAGTCCTGCAATGGCAAGTGTGAGCTGGCCTGAAAGGAACGCACACACAAAAGCTGCTGCCAGAACCACCACGATACTGCTTATCGTGCTGTTATATCCTGTGAGATGGTTTATCGACCAGAACACAACAAGTGCCAGTATAAACTTACACAGTGGTGAAACAAATTTATCATACTTACTACAAAAATTCTTTACTCCATCGCGGAAATCCAGAAGTGTTGACATTATCAGTTAGCCCTCCTCTTTTTTTTGACAGAACGGCGTGTTCCGTCCTCGTTCTCATAAAATTCTATCAGTTTCTTAAGATTCTGGTTATACTTTATGAGTTTTGGCTTTGCCTTCATATATCTGTATGTATATAAGACCCACGCGAAAAGCGCAAATGCAATACACACCACTGCATAGCCGCCCACA